>Ga0214473_10004232_pt1 | contig 17287 bp, 16 predicted proteins | sample RVTome_7_FD_203509 | JGI IMG/M metagenome (GOLD analysis project Ga0214473, IMG submission 203509) | Soil microbial communities from uranium-contaminated site in the Upper Colorado River Basin, Wyoming, United States - RVT98D197 | ecosystem: Environmental > Terrestrial > Soil > Contaminated >... | reverse complement strand
GCCGGCGCCAACTTCGGCTGCGGTTCCTCCCGCGAGCACGCGGCCTGGGCGCTCCTGGGTTGGGGCGTGAAGGCCATCGTCTCGACTTCCTTCGCCGACATCTTCCGCAACAACGCGTTGAAGAATGGGCTGCTCACGGTCGAAGTCGATCAGGAGACCGTGTCCGCCCTGCGCGACCTCGTGTCGGACAGCCCGCAGGCGGAAGTGACGATCGACCTCGAAACGCAGAAGGTCTCGTTCGGAAACGGCCGGACAGTGCAATTCGCCCTCGATCCGTTCGCCCGGCACTGTCTCCTGGAGGGCGTCGACCAGCTCGGATACTTGCTCTCCAAGGAAGGCGATATCCGAGCGTACGAGGCCAGGCCGGATGCCTCCTGAAGTCGGCCCTCGCAATTCTGAGAGGCCCGCGCCTCCGCCTCTGCGGCCCGCCCCTCCCGCCCTACGGTTCGCCCCCCGGTAGCGATGGAAGCCAAGATCGTCGTACTGCCCGGCGACGGGATCGGCCCGGAGGTGGTCGCCGAAGGCGTCAAGCTTCTGCGGGCCGTGGCGGATCGGTATGGCCACCACTTTGCATTGGAGGAGTACCCGATTGGCGGCGTTGCGATGGCCGCGGCCGGATCCCCGCTGCCCGGGTCGACGCTCAATGCCTGCCGGACCGCGGCGGCCGTTCTGCTTGGAGCAGTGGGGGGTCCTCCGTGGGACGATCCGAATGCTCCGATACGCCCCGAAGATGGGTTACTGGCCCTGCGGCGAGAGCTTGGGCTCTATGCCAACCTTCGTCCAGTGAAGGTGGTGGAGGAGCTCATGGAAGGTTCCCCACTCCGGCCGGAGCGGCTGCACGGGGTTGACCTGCTCATCGTGCGCGAGCTGACGGGTGGGCTGTATTTTGGCCAACCGCGAGGGCGGGAGGTCATCGATGGCCAACGAACGGCCGTCGACACGCTGAAGTACAGTGAGGAGGAGATCCGCCGGGTGGTGCACCTGGCCTTCGAATTCGCCGAGCAGCGCCGCCAGCTTGTCACGTCGGTGGACAAGGCCAACGTACTGGAGTCTTCGCGCCTGTGGCGACAGGTGGCCCAGGAGGTTTCGGCCTCCTTCCCAGGCGTGCGCCTCGAGCACCAACTGGTCGATGCAGCCGCCATGCGGCTGGTATCCAATCCCAGGGCGTTTGATGTGATCGTGACCGAGAACCTGTTCGGGGATATCTTAAGCGACGAGGCTTCGGTGCTGGTCGGGTCGCTGGGCATGCTGCCGAGCGCCTCGATCCGGGCCGACGCGTTGGGGGTCTACGAGCCGGTGCACGGATCGGCGCCTGACATCGCCGGCCAGGGCATTGCCAATCCCATTGGGGCGATCCTGAGCGTTTCGATGCTGCTGCGGCACTCGCTGGGGCTGGAGCAGGAGGCGGCCGAGGTGGAGCTGGCGGTTCAGACGGCGCTGGCCGACGGTGCCAGGACCGCCGACCTCGGTGGGGAGCATCCCATGACGACGGCCCAGATGGGGGAGGCGATCGTGAGCCGGCTTGGCTCCAGGGCGGCTGCGTAGGCAGCCGAGTGCCCGGCTCTGCCGGAGGGGTGACGGCCTTTGGTGGGGAGCCCGGCCGGATTCCGAGGGCCTTACTAGGAGGCGACGGCGGGATTCGAACCCGCGCATAAGGGTTTTGCCGGACCAGACCCAGGCGATTCAAACCCTTGCTCGCTTTTGGTCCGATTGCGTAATGGTGTCTTGGTCTTCTAGCCTCCCTGGCGGATCCAGGCCCCTGACCGTCTTCTGGGGCCAGGCAACGGACATAACCTATCCCAGTGGATGATTCTAATCCAACCAATCTCATGAGGAACTGCAGGAGCATCGCCCCTCCTTGGCGACAGCCAATCTCTGGGGATGATTGGTAGTAATAGGCGGCCCTATCCCGCGGCCTTTGGCGGTCCTTTTCTTTGCCTCGATGGGAGTGAATCCACCATGTTCTCCCTATTGACTCCTGACTCCAGGTTGTGGTCTACTCATACATACAACCTGATGACCAGCTGACCATACGATTCGCCCCCTCTCCTACAATGTAGGTGCGACCGTGCTGGGTCAAAGCGCAATCCATGCAGGGACAGTCCCGAAATATCGTCAGTTACTCCAGATTCTCCGAGATGAGATACTCTCCGGCAGTCTTCCCTCGGGCGCGAAGTTGCCTACCGAGGATGAGATGTGCGCCCGATACGAAGTCAGTCGTGGAACCGTCCGGAAGGCACTGGCTCAACTAGAGGCCGAGCGCCTGATCCGGACCGACCAAGGTATCGGGTCCTTCGTCCTCTCCAAGCACCCCAGGGCCGTCCCCTTTCACTTCATTAGCGTCACCGATCTTCAACGAGAGAAATCCCGCATCAGATACCAAGTCCTTTCCCAGGAAGTGATCCCCGCCGAGATGGAGGTTGCCGAACGACTGCAGCTATCGCTTGGGACGCCGGTGATCCACATCGCCCGCCTTCGGTACGTCGACGAGAAGGTGGTCGCGTACGCAGTGCGTTATCTCCCAGAGGCTCTTTGCCCGACACTGGTTGATCAGGATCTCACCACTTTGGATTCGATTCACAGTTACCTCGTCAATGCTGCAGAGCTCCCGCTTCTCCGGACTGACATGACGGTTGAGGCACACATGCTCACGGCAGAAGAGGCCCAATTGCTGCGAGCGGACCCCGGCGACAGAGCTATCTACGTTGACCGGAAGACGTACACCGCACCCGGCCGCCTCGCCGTGTGGTACCAGTGTCTGTCCCGGGATGCCTACCTTATAGGTTTCTCACTCGGCTGATTGGCCCGTTGAGACCGACAGCAGTCCGAAGCGAGCAGAAAGGAGGCCTCATAAGGGAACCGCCCAGCCAACATGGCCCCGGCTGAGGGCGCCGCAGCTATAGGTCATTGCACCTCATTCCACCGAACCTAGTTCTCTACCCTTTGAGGAGGAAGAGCCATGCCAAGCATCAATCGTCGAGACTTCCTGAAGCAGTTCGGAGTTGGAGCCGCGGCTGTGGGCACGTCATTGGCCTTTCCGACGCTTCTGGCCGGTTGCTCGCCGGCCTCAACAGGAGGCGGGTCGAGCACAGTCCCCATCAAGATCGGGGCCCTCATTGACATGTCCGGGCCGTTCTCTGTGTACGGTACCGGGATGAGCAACGCGATCAATCTGGCGGCCAAGGAGATCAACGATGCTGGCGGCATCGTTGGGCGCCCGGTCGAGTTGCTGATCGAGGACGCCGCCACTGATCCCAAGACCTCCACGGAGAAGGCGACCAAGTTCGTCCAGCAAACCAAGGTCGACCTGGTCATCGGGATCATCAGTAGCGCGGTGCGCGATGCCGTCGTCCCGGTCATCTGCGACCGGGGCAATACCCTGTTCATCTACCCGACGCTCTACGAAGGAGGATCCTGCAACCCCAACCTGTTTAGCTTCGGGCCCACCCCGCCCCAGCAGATCGAACCATACATCCCTTGGCTCATGACCGAGAAGGGAAACACCTTCTATTGCGTCGGTCTCGACTACGTCTGGCCACGTACGGTTGTGCCGATTGTCCGAGGCCTCGTGGAAGCCAACGGGGGACAGGTGCTGGGCGAGGAGTTCGTGCCCATTGGATCGACCGACCTCGGGGCAATCGTCGCAAAGATCAAGGCGGCCAACCCGAAGGTGGTCTTCTCGCTGGCGTCCGGCCCATCCTTGTACGCCATGGCGCGGCAGATGTACGACGCTGGCCTCATGAACACGATGACCTTGGCGACGCCGTTTGTGGACGATAGCGACACTGGGGGAATGCCAAACGAAGTCGCGGAGGGCGTGCTCACATCCATGACATGGTACAAGAGCGTTGACCTCCCCGAGAACAAGGAATGGCTGGAAAAGGCGGCCGCGATGTTCGGTGCCGACCCCGACCTCAACGAAATGGGCGTGACACTCCGCAACGGCATGTTCCTCTACGCCGACGCCGTCAAGCGTGCCGGCTCGACAGAGGTAGAGGCCGTGCGCACGGCGCTTGAGACGGCCCGGCTAGACAAGTCACCTCAGGGTCCCGTCTCGGTGGAGAATCACCATCTGGTTCAGAACATCTATATCGGGGAGATCCAATCTGGACGCATCGAGGTGATCAAGACGTTCGAACAGTTGTCGCCGAATCAGACCTGCCAGAATTGACATTGCAGCGCGGCGACGGATCACGACCCTCGATGCCAATTCTGCGCCCGGGTAGCGGGCAGGCGCGCCGTTCATCGTTGTGGCGATCCATGCATCGCCTGCCCGCTACCCGCTATCTCGAAGTGTCTCTCGTGCTGGGCCTGCTGGTCTACCCGGTTGTGCAGAGAGACGCCTTCCAAGTGGACCTCATCGGGAAGCTGTTCTCGTTCGCTCTGCTGGGCATCGCGTTGGATCTGGTTTGGGGGTACACCGGCCTGCTGTCCCTCGGCCACGCGGCATTCTTTGGCTGGGGCGGCTATATGGTCGGCTTCGTGACTGTCCGTGGTATCTGGCTCCTCCCCAAGTCAATCTGGCTGGGGCTGCTGCTGAGCGTTGCCGTCCCAACGCTGGCGGCCGTGTTGCTGGCCGGGTTCCTTTTTTCGGGCCGCCGAGCCATAGGGGGGGCATACTTCGCGATCTCGACGCTGGCCGTGTCTTATCTTTCTGAGCAAGGTGCCCTCGCCTGGGAGCCAGTGCTCGGCGGCTTCAACGGGATCCCGAATATCCCCAGTTACCAGGTGATGCTATCCTCGGCCCACAATCTGCGCCTCTGGTCGGGAACGCCCTTCTACTACCTCGCCGGCGGCGTTCTGGTCGCCATCTACTTCCTGCTGCGCCGGTGGGTCGATTCGCGCTTCGGCCTTGTGATGCGGGCCGTCCGCGACAATGAAGACCGGCTCCCTTTTCTCGGATACTCCACCATCCGCGTCAAATCGGTAGTGTTCGTCGTATCAGCGGCCATCGCCGGTTTGGGAGGTGGGCTCTACGCTCTGCACGAGGGCTATGTCTCGCCGCCGTTGCTGGGCTTTGGCTTGTCCACGCAGGCCGTTTTGTGGGTGGCGGTCGGGGGACGCGGATTCCTGTTGGGTGCCATTGTCGGCAGCCTGCTGGTCAACTACTTTTCCAGCGCGCTGAGCGGTGCGTTTCTGACTCTGTGGATGATCATCCTCGGGGGCGCGCTGGTCGTCATCATTTTGAAGCTGCCAACTGGTTTGGTCGGTGCGGTGCTGTCGTGGATTGAGAAGCGGCGCAGAGATCACTCGTTTCAGGAGCGGGGGCCCAATGGCGGAGAGCATTCTCGCCACAAGTAGCCTGGCCAAGTCGTTCGCCGGTTTCCGTGCGGTTGACGGGGTAGACATCGCGATCTCACCCGGCGAGGTGCGCGGCTTGATTGGTCCGAACGGCGCAGGCAAGAGCACCCTACTGAAGCTGATCGTCGGCGCCATCGAACCCACGGCCGGCCGCATCACGTTTCGCGGACGGGACATAACCGGCCTGCCCCCGCACGCAAGGGCCCGGGCTGGCATCAGCGTCAAGTTCCAGATCACGAGCATGTTCGACAGCTTGACGGTCTATCAGAATCTGCTGATCTCCGTGCAGGCGGCAGAAGGGACTTGGACTCTGTCGCGCTTCTCGCCCGACGCGATGGTGAAACAGAAGATCGGGGAGACCCTGGAGCGGGTGCAGCTCGCAGGGAAGCGGGACGCCCCGGCCGGCTGGCTGTCGCACGGCGAGAAGCAGTGGCTGGAGATCGGCATGGCGCTGATCTCCGGGCCCGAGTTGCTGTTGCTGGACGAGCCGACCTCGGGCATGAGCCGAAGCGAGACGAACGCCACTGTTGGGCTCGTCCGCGACATCTGTTCCGACGGCCGCGTATCGGCGCTTGTCATCGAGCACGATATCGAGTTCATCAAGCAGGTTTCTGATCGCCTGACCGTCATGCACCACGGGCGCGTTCTCGTCGAAGGCTCGGTCGAGCAAGTCGAGCGCGACGAAACCGTGCAGTCGGTGTACCTGCGGCGGATGGAATCATGAGCCTGTCACTGTCAGGGGTGAACGTTCGCTACGGCTCAAGCCAGGTGATCAACGACGTCAACATGGACGTTCCCGACCAGGGCGTTGTGTGCCTGCTGGGCCGCAATGGCGTGGGCAAGACCACCCTGCTCAAGAGCATCGCGGGCCTGCTCCGCCTGGCATCCGGCATGATCTCATATAACGGGCGCGACCTGACGCGCCTCGCGCCCGATCGGATTGCACGCCTGGGAATGCGCCTTGTGCTGCAGGACGGCAATGTCTTTCCTGGCCTGACGGTGGCCGAGCACCTGCAGCTGGGGCTTGGCGCAGTTGGAAAGCACCGATCCGGGCAATTGTTGGAGAGCTTCCCGGCGCTGCACGCGCGGCTTGGGCAGCAGGTGCAAACCCTGAGTGGCGGCGAACGGAAGATGCTAGTCATCGCTCAGGCCCTGGCCAGCGATCCGCGGCTGCTGCTCCTGGACGAGCCAACCGAAGGTGTGCAGCCGACGGTCGTGCAGGAGATCGAGCGTGTGATCCAGCGCGTGGCCGCCGAAAGGGCGGTGGTGCTGGTGGAGCAGAACATAGACGTCGCCCTGAGGGTAGGCGGTTACGGCTATGTGATGGAAAAAGGGCGGATTGTCGAGCAGGGAATGCTGGTGGACATAGCCCGGAAAGGCCTGCTGCACCGGTATCTGGTCGTCTGAGCGTCAGCGATTGGCCCCGGCAAACCCTGAAGGCGCAGGTTGAAGCCTCGGCCGAGGCCCAGCCTGGGTCACCGCCGCGAGTGAGCCGGCGCGCGATGAGGAGGCACCCTTGTGACCGAACTGCACGAGTTGACAGCAACCGCAATGGTGCGCGCGGTGCGCGCCCGCCAGGTGAGTCGGCGGGAGCTGGTCCAGGCCCACCTGGATCGAATCCAGCGTCTCAATGATGCGATCAACGCGATCGTGGAGCTACGTGCAGAACAGGCACTGGACGAGGCGGATGCCGCCGACCGCACCGCCCAGGATCGGTCAACTCTTCCTCTGGACGGCGTGCCCATCAGCGTCAAAGACTACTTCGATGTCGCCGGCATGAAACGCACCGAGGGCGTTCGGGCCCTCGCGGATCGTCGATCGGCGGCCGACTCGGTCGCGGTGGGTCGGTTGCGCGCGGCCGGAGCCATTATTGTCGGGAAGTGCAATATGCCCGATTTCCAGGTCCGCTGGAACACCCTGAGCGAACTCTATGGCCCCACGCGCAATCCCCGCGACTTGCGCCTGTCGGCGGGCGGCTCCAGCGGCGGCGATGCGGCCGCAGTGGCATCGGGTATGGCGGCCCTGGGGATGGGAGCCGACGAGGGCGGTTCCATCCGACTGCCGGCCGCGTTTTGCGGAATTTACGGGCTCCGCCCGACACCCGGCCGCGTGCCAGATGTCCAGACCCTGCCGCCGCTAGACAACACGCCCGTGCTTGAGCTGGCAAGAGCGGTCGGCCCGCTGGCGCGTTCGGTCGAGGATCTGTGGGCAGCTCTTGAGGTGCTCGCTGGGCATCATCCGGCGGATTTGATGGCGCCTCCCGGACAAGGACCTTGGCGGGTGGCTAGGCCGCGACCCGGGCAGGCCCGCGTGGCGCTGCTGATCCACCAGGCCGGAGCGACGATCGCGCCAGAGGTCGAGGCGGTGACGCGCGAATCCGCTGGCATCCTGCGTGATGCCGGCTACGAGGTCGTGGAGGCCGACATCCCCCACATCAAGCGGGCGGCAGAGTTGTGGGACGAATTGCTGGGGACGGAGTTTCTCGAGTTTTCGATCCCGATGATCGGGCCGCTCTTCGGCGCAAGCGGCCGCCAGCACGCCGAGTTGTGGGCCCGCTCGCGCTACCTGGGGGACCGCCTGGGACCCTATTTGGCCGCGGTGGTTGAGCGGCACGCCGTAGCGCGCGAGACGGCGCTTTGGATGGAGGAATTCCCGCTGGTGTTATCTCCGGTGGCAGGTATGCCCGTGCCGGAATTGGAATTCGACGAGTACCTGACCATGGACCAGATGCGGCGCTTGTCCGATCAAATGCGCAACGCCGTCTGGGTGAACACCTTGAGCCTCCCTGGGGTGGCGCTGCCGAACGGGGTTCAGATCGTGGCGCGGCGCTTTCACGAGGAGGAAGCGCTGGCGGCCGCGGCCGCCCTGGAGCACGCGCTCGGACCGGTGCCGATCGCCACGCCGGGGGCTTCGCGCGGATAGGCGGCAACCAGCACAAAGGCCGGTGGTGTTGGGCCATCGGCTGCGAGCGAACGAGCGGCCTCGCCGCGGGGACAGGAAGGACCATGGTCTGGATCACCGAACAGGTCTTCAGCGCCGTCAGCCTTGTTGCAATCCTGGTGTTGATCACCGCCGGACTGCATCTCACCTGGGGCTTGCTCGGCGTCATCAACCTCGCCCACGGCGAGATGCTGTTAGTTGGCGCGTATGCCACTTGGTACGTGACAAGCGCAACGGGAAATATCTGGCTGGGGCTTGGCGCGGGGGCGCTGGCGGCCGCCCTCGCAGGGTGGGTCATCGAGCGAACCGTCATTCAATTCCTATACGACCGGCCAATTGACACCCTGGTGGCGACTTGGGCGGTTTCGATTGTCGTCCGCCAAGGGGTGCAACTGCTATTCGGGGCGATTCCGAAGGCTGTCACCGACCCGCTAGTAGGTGGCTTTGTCGTTGGAGAGATGACCATTTCGCGCTGGCGCGCGCTGCTCGTGGTTGTGGCAGTGTTGGTAGTACTGGCGCTGCGGGCCATCATGCAGCGCACCAGCTTTGGCCTGCGCGTGCGAGCCGCCACCAGCAATCGCGAGCTGGCGCTAGTTCAGGGGCTGCCAGTGTGGAGGATCTACACTCAGACATTCGTGCTTGGCTGCGGATTGGCCGGCCTGGCCGGCGGCCTCATCGCCCCGATCTCGGCAGTCACGCCCTTCCTGGGGGTGGACTACGCGCTCCCTGCCTTCTTCGTCATTGTGATCGGCGGGGTCGGCTCGTGGGCCGGGATGCTGTTGGGGGCCGCCATCATAGGCACGGCGACGCTTGGCATTGCACTGCCGACGTCCTACGTGATTGCCCAGGTGCTGACCCTGCTGTTGGCCATCGTCTTCGTCCGCATCCGGCCGCAGGGACTGGTGCGGACCCTTACGGGCTGAGGCGGGTGCCCGCGCCTTGGTGATGAGGTTTCCACGGGTTTGATGCCGCGCATGGTGGCCAGCACCTTTCAAGCGCTGCGGGCAATCCACCAGCGTGGCACCTCGCTGCTGCTGGTGGAGCAGAACGTACACGAGGGCCTGTCCGTGGTGGAGCGGGGGTACGTCCTGGAGAATGGGCTTGTGGTGCTGGAGGGCACGGCTGAGGCCTTGGGCCTTGACGAGAAGGCAAAGCAGGCCTACCTGGGTGGGTGATGAGGCCATCGCCGGGCATGGATCCCAATCTCGCCGCCTTCCTGCGGGTGCTCGATCCGGAGGACAACTCCACTGGAGGCGGAACGGCTTCAGCCGTGGCGGGGGCGATGGCCGCCTCACTGGTGGCCATGGTGGCCCGGTTATCGATGGGCAAGCAGGGCATGGAGCCGGAAGACACCTACGCGCCGATTGTCGAAGAAGCGCGCCAGTTGGCGGGCGATCTCTTCGAAGGGGCCCGCCGCGATTCTGAGGCCTTCGACACCGTACTGCGAGCCTTGCGCCTCCCCAAAGGGACTGAGCAGGAGAAGGCGACCCGGACCCAGGCCATCCAGGCCGGCTATGCCCAGGCGACCGAGGTGCCCCTGCGCAACGCCGAGATGTGCGTCCGGGCCCACCAATTGGCGGGGGAGCTGGAGGGCCGCTCCAATCCCAACGCGGCCTCCGATCTGATCTGCGCCCGCCATCTGGCACGCGCGGGAGCGCGGGGCTGCCTGGCCAACGTGACGATTAACCTGCCTTCCATCAAGGACCAAGACCGGGCGGCTCACTACTCCGCCCGCGCCGAGACGCTGGAGGCGGCGGTCTCGGATTGAGTGGTTGCCCCGATGCCCTTAGGACTTGCCGATGAGTCCGGCTACTACGCCCGCAAGCTCGCCGGAGAGCGGCTTCGGCGCTGCTATGAGATGGCGCCGCGCCGGGTGCAGCAGTACCTGGAAGCCGAGGTCGAGTTCGTGCTGGGTCGCCTGAACCCGGACTCCTGGGTGCTGGAGCTCGGGTGCGGCTACGGACGGGCGCTTCACCCCCTGGGACAGAAGGCGGCCCGCGCGGTGGGGATCGACACCGCGATGGAAAGCCTTCGGCTGGCGCAGTCCTGGATCGAGGAATCTTCGACCAGCCTGCTTGAGATGGATGCGGCCGAACTGGGGTTTCGCGACGGATGCTTCGACCTGGTTGTGTGCGTTCAGAATGGCATCTCCGCCTTCAAGCTGCTGCCCCATCGCCTGATGGGAGAAGCAGTCCGCGTGACCTGCGCCGGCGGCCGGGCGATGTTCTCGAGCTACGCGGAAGAATTCTGGGAGGAGCGGCTGGCCTGGTTTCGCTTTCAGGCCGCAGCGGGCCTGATCGGAGAGATCGATGAGGGGGCAACTGGCGATGGGGTCATCGTGTGTAAAGACGGCTTTCGGGCGACCACCTTCGGGCCGGGGGATTTCCAGCGCGCGGCGGCTGGACTGCCGGTCGAGCCAATCCTCACGCTGGTGGACGACTCCAGCCTGTTCTGCGAGCTGCTGGTCGGGTGATGCCGGCGTAGCCGCGCCGTGGCTGGCGGCGGATCGGAGCGAGGAGCTGCCTGTGAGGCACGTGATCTTGTGTGAGCCAAACATCAGCGAGGGCCGCGATCGGGGGCTGATCGACCAAATCTTCGACCAGGTCCGCAAGGTAGAAGAGATCAAGATCCTGGACACCTCCAGCGACGCCGACCACAACCGCTCCGTGCTTACCTACATCGGCGAACCGGAGATGGTTCTCAGCGCCACCCAGGCAATGGCGGCCAAGGCCATCGAACTCATTGACATGCGCCGGCACCAGGGTTCCCATCCTCGCATGGGCGCGGTGGACGTGGTGCCCTTCCTACCCATTCGGGGCATCGATAAGCAGGCCGTGGTTGAGATCGCCCGTCGCTTCGGCCGGTTCCTGGGCGAACTGGGCGTACCCGTCTATTACTACGAAGACGCCGCCACTCGCCCCGAGCGGGAGCACCTGCCGGCCATCCGTAAGGGCGGCTACGAGGCGCTGCCGGAGAAGATGAAAGACCCCCAGTGGGAACCCGACGAAGGCCCCTTCGAGTTCAATGCCAGGTCGGGCGCCACGGTCACCGGGGTGCGCTTCCCCCTGATCGCCTTCAACGTCAACCTGCGCACGACCGACGCCGGCGTGGCTGACCGCATCGCCCGGGCCGTCCGCCACATCGACGGCGGATTCCGCTACGTTCGCGCCATCGGCCTCTCGCTGGAGGAGCAGGGGATGGTGCAGGTCTCCATGAACCTGGTCAACTACGCTCAGACTCCGATCCCGCGGGTCCTGGAGACCATCCGCTTCGAGGCCGCTCGCCGCGGCGTGACCATAGCCGGGACCGAGCTGATCGGCCCGGTGCCGCTGGTGGCGCTGCATGAGGTGATCAAGCACTATCTGCAGGCTCACGATTTTTCCATGGACCAGATCATCGAGACGGCCCTGTTGGATTGAGATCGGCGCTCCGTGGAAGCATGAAAGAGGAGAAAGCCATGGCTGCTGAAATCTTGTACGAGGTCAAGGCCCAGCGTGGGGATGTGCTGCGCTGCAAGGGCTGGAAGCAGGAAGCCCTGCTGCGCATGCTGGAAAACAATATGGAGAACGCAGAGGCGCCGGAGCGTCTGGTGATCTACGGCGGCATCGGCAAGTGCGCTCGTAACTGGGAGAGCTACCACGCCATCGTCGAAGCGCTGAAGAACCTGGAGAACGACGAGACGCTTGCCATCCAGTCGGGGATGCCGGTTGCTGTCTTCAAGACCCACCGGCTGGCGCCGAGAGTGGTGATGGCCAACACCAACATCATGAAGGCAACCTGGCCCATCTTTTATGACCTCCAGGACAAGAACCTGACCATGTTTGCCCAATACACTGCCGGCCCCTGGGAGTACATCGGCACGCAGGGCGTGATCCAGGGCACCTTCGAAACGCTGGGGGCGATTGGCGAGCAGCACTTCGGCGGCTCGCTGGTGGGTCGCATTCTGTTCACCGCTGGCCTGGGCGGCATGGGCGCAAATCAGCCGCGTGCCATGACGATGCACGGCGGGATATGCTTGGCCGTGGACGCGAACCCTGGCATCATCCGCAAGCGGATCCAGAAGAAGTTCCTGGACGTGCAGGTGGAGTCGCTCGAGGCCGGGATTGAGTTGGCCGAGACGGCGAAGAAAGAGGGTCGCACTCTGGGAATTGGCTTGGCCGGCAACGCCGCGGAGGTGTTCCCGCGCGCCCTCGACTCGGGTTGGAAGCCCGACATCATGACCGAGATGTGCCCATGCCATGACCCGCTTTCCTATCTTCCGGCTGGATACGCTCCCCAGCAGGCCGAAGCGCTGCGTCGGCAGGACCGCGCGGCTTATCTGCAAGCGGCACGCGAGTCGATGAAGCGGCAGCTGAAGGCGATGCTCAGGTTCTATGAGAACGGCGTCCAGGTGTTTGAATATGGCACGAGCATCCGCAAGGAATGCCGCGATGCTGGCATGCCGGAGGAAGAGGCAATGCGGATCCCCGGCTTTGTGGCTGCGTACCTGCGGCCGCTGTTCACGATGGGGCGCGGCCCATTCCGCTGGACATGCCTGTCGGGCGAGGGCACCGACCTAGCCAAGCTGGATGACCTGGTGATCGAGACCTTCCCGAACGACCACGCGACGGTCAAGTGGATCCGCATGGCGCGCAAGACCCTGCCGATCGAGGCCCTGCCAGCGCGCGTTTGCTACCTGGGGTTCGGCGAGCGAAAGGCCTTTGGACTTCTGGTGAACCAGATGGTGCGCGACGGGCGGCTCGCGGGGCCAGTGGCCTTCTCACGCGACAACCTGGATTCGGGTTCGATCGTGAACCCGACCTTCGAGTCGGAGAAGATGAAGGACGGCAGCGACTTGATCTCCGATTGGCCGTACCTGAACGCGCTGCTGAACACGGCCGGCATGGCCGACTTGGTCGCAATCCAGGCCAACTACTCGATGGGCGAAGCGGTGCATACCGGCGTAACGATGATCGCCGATGGCAGCGAAGAAGCCGACTTGCGGTTGGAGGCCTGCCTGACAACGGATTCCGGAATTGGCGTCGTGCGACACGCGCAGGCCGGGTACGACCTTGCGCGCCGAGTTGCAGCCGGGCAAGGGCCGCTGACGACCGAAAGCATCAAGGTGCCGCTGTGGTGGACGCCGGAAGCCACCTTTGGGCCGGATGACGCCGCAGCCGGCCGACTGGGTCCGCACTCGCGTGAAGCCTGAGCAGACTCCGCCACGGTCCGCGGCCGACCTGGTCATCACGAACGCCACGGAGATCCTTACCTGCGTGCCGCGGGCCGGCGATCGGCTTGGCCGGCGGCTGGGCGCCGTCCTCGCCATCGGCGGCGAGCGTATCCTGGCCGTCGGCCCGTCCGATGAGGTGGCCGCTCAGGTAGACACGGCCGGCGCCCGCGTTTATGACGCGGCCGGAAAGATAGTCGCCCCAGGGTTCGTGGACAGCCACACCCACGTGGTTTTCGGTGGCTCGCGCGCCGATGAATATGCCGCGCGGCTGACCCGCGACGCCGCGGCGGTGCGCGCGCTGGGGATCCCCACTGGCATCCCGGCGACGGTGGCAATGACCCGCGCCGCGAGCGAGGAACAGCTGACGGCTGCCTCGTCGCGGCGGCTGCAGGCAATGTTCCGAAACGGCACCACTACTGTCGAGAGCAAGAGTGGCTACGGCCTGACGGTCGACAAAGAAATGGAGCTATTGCGGATCAACCAACGGCTGCAGGCAAGTCTACCTCTGGACATCGTCAGCACCTTTCTGGGCGCGCACGACTTCCCGCCCGAGTTGCCCCGCCAGAGGTATTTGGATCTCATCGTGGCGGAGATGATCCCGCGGGTAGCGGAACAGGGCCTGGCCCGGTTCTGCGACGTGTACTGTGACGACGGCTATTATTCAGTGGAGGAGTCGCGGCGCATCCTGGAGGCGGGGCGCGCCGCCGGGCTCCAGCTGAAGATCCATACCGACGCGTACGCGGCGATAGGCGGGGCTGAACTGGCGGCCGAGATGGAGGTAGTTTCCGCCGACCACCTGAACTACGCGGAGCCGCGCGCGTTCGAAAAGCTAGCGGCCGCGGGGGTCGTGGGCGTTGTGATGCCAGGGCTGGATTGGGCCGTGCAGCACCCGCGCCCGTTTGACGCGCGCTCGATGCTGGAGGTGGGCATGACCCTGGCGCTGGCCACCGACATGTGCCCGGCGTGCTGGGTGGAATCTCAGCAATGGATCATGCAGTTGGCGTGTCGGCTGTACCGGCTCACGCCCGAGGAGGCCTTGATCGCGGCCACGGTGGGCGGGGCGCGGGCGCTGGGCTTGGACGACCGCGGCACTCTGGAACCGGGCAAGCTGGCCGACCTGCAGATCTGGGATTTGCCGGGAGCTGAAGACGTGGTCTACCGGTTGGGACATAACGCGGTCGTGGCATTGATCAAGCGCGGCCGCATCTACGATTGATGCACTCGTGACTCAGCGCATCGTTCGGGCACCACGGGGCACTCAGCTCACCTGCAAGAACTGGCTCATCGAAGCCGCCTACCGCATGATCCAGAACAACCTCGATCCTGAAGTGGCGGAGCGGCCACAGGATCTGGTGGTCTATGGTGGGCGCGGCCAGGCGGCGCGCAGCTGGGAATGCTTCGACGCAATTCTTGACTCACTGCGGCGCCTTGAGCCGGACGAGACTCTCTTGGTCCAGTCGGGCAAGCCAGTTGCCGTGTTCCACAGCCACCCGGACGCGCCGCGGGTCCTGATCGCCAACTCCAACCTGGTCCCGCATTGGGCGACGCAAGCACACTTCGACGCGCTGGCAGCTCGCGGGCTGATGATGTATGGCCAGATGACTGCCGGTTCGTGGATCTACATCGGTACGCAGGGGATCCTGCAGGGCACATACGAGACGTTGGGTTCGCTCGCCCGCCAGCGCGGCTGGCCGTCGCTGGAGGGCAAGTTCGTGCTGACGGCCGGGCTCGGCGGCATGGGCGGCGCCCAGCCGCTGGCGATTACCATGAACGGCGGCGTAGGCTTGATCGTCGAGGTCGACCCGGCCCGCGCGCACCGGCGGCTGGACACCGGCTACGTAGACCGGGTCGTCGACACGCTCGAAGAGGCGATGACGATGGTCGATGAGGCGCGCCAGGCCAGGCGTCCGCTTTCGGTGGGGCTGATCGCCAACGCCGCCGACGTGTATCCCGAGCTGGTCGTGCGCGGCGTCATCCCTGACGTCGTCACCGACCAGACGCCGGCACATGACGTCCAGATGTATGTCCCTCACGGACTCAGCCTGGCGGAGGCCGATGCGCTCCGGCGCGGCAACCCGGCCGAGTATGAACGGCGCTCGATGCAGTCGATGGCGCGGCACGTGCAGGCCATGCTGGCGTTCCGCCGAGCGGGTGCCGAGGTCTTCGACTACGGCAACAACCTGCGCCAGCGCGCCTTCGACGCCGGCGCTTCGGACGCCTTCGAGTTCCCCGGCTTTGTCCCGGCCTACATCCGGCCGCTGTTCTGCGAAGGCAAGGGCCCCTTCCGATGGGTGGCGCTTTCGGGCGATCCGGAGGACATCTACCGCACCGATGCGGCTGTGCTCGAGCTGTTCCCGCAGGACGACCACCTGCGCCGCTGGCTGATGATGGCGCGCCAGAAGATCAGGTTCCAGGGGTTGCCGGCACGCATCTGCTGGCTCGGCTATGGCGAGCGGGCCCGCGCTGGACTGCGGTTCAATGAGATGGTTGCCCGCGGCGAGGTGCAGGCCCCGATCGTCATCGGGCGCGACCACCTGGACGCCGGCTCGGTCGCCTCCCCGAACCGGGAGACGGAAGGCATGCTCGACGGGACCGATGCCGTCAGCGACTGGCCGATCCTGAACGCGCTGATCAACGCCGTGGGCGGCGCGACCTGGGTGTCCTTCCATCACGGCGGCGGCGTCGGCATTGGGTACTCGCAGCATGCCGGGCAGGTGATCGTCGCCGACGGGACGCCGGAAGCGGCCGTGCGGCTAAGGCGCGTGCTGACCACCGATCCCGGCATGGGCGTAGTGCGCCATGCGGACGCAGGCTATCTCGAAGCCATCCAGGCCGCCAGGCGACATGGGATTAAGATGCCCATGCTGGCCCAGTGACGGGTAGGGTGCGGATGACCGAAGGAAAGAACGAGGGAATGTGGTTACGTCAAACCCGGTCAAGCACGGACCCCATTGACCAATGACTCTACAATGGGTTGCAGGTAAGGTGCGGAACGGTTCGGCCGTCGGGTGAGATCGTGTGACCGCGCGCTTCGTGAAAGGTCAAGCAAGCCTGACAAGTTTCCATTCTCCAAAGACGGCACTTGGCCACTGCTCGGCCAAACCTTAGTTGCCCACCGGCCCAGGCAGGGTGGCGGGCGAGTCACACCTCGCCTTACGTCAGTCCTTGCGGCCAAGACGAGCCCCGACTTGTTACGGGTGGGCAGGCAGGCTTCGGAATCGCGCCAGACTCCCACCAAGACGGTCATCCTCCCGTCTCCCGTCCGCGGCCGGCCCCCCTCCGATCGCAGGAGGGACAGTTGGTCAGGCAGCGGCAAGCCGGGAGACCGCGCTCCGTTCTTCGCTGAACAAGTGGGCCTGGAAGAATCAAAGAAGGCCCGTGTGGATCCTGGGGAAGTGTCACGAGTCCTGATCGTAGACGAGGAAGCGGTCTTCCGCACGGCGGTAGCCGGGACCCTCGGCCAGACTCCTCGGGATGCAAAGCGGGAATGGCCAGGTGGAGAGGTGTCGACCCATGAAGGTCCCCAGAGTGACAAGCTGCCCTGTCGGCCCCGAGTCCCACGGTCGAGGCAGAGCCGGGATACACGCAATGAATTGCGTAGCGTTGACTCGTGTTGCCTGTCGATGCTTAGAGGCGACGGCGGGATTCGAACCCGCGCATAAGGGTTTTGCAGACCCCTGCCTTACCGCTTGGCTACGTCGCCATTTGCGGCAAACTGCGCCGCAGCTATCTGTAAAAATGCCTACCGCCGGGGGCGATAGGCCGCCTTCTCAGAGCGGGCGATGGGATTCGAACCCACGACCTTCTCCTTGGCAAGGAGACGTTCTACCACTG
>Ga0214473_10004231_pt1 | contig 17288 bp, 18 predicted proteins | sample RVTome_7_FD_203509 | JGI IMG/M metagenome (GOLD analysis project Ga0214473, IMG submission 203509) | Soil microbial communities from uranium-contaminated site in the Upper Colorado River Basin, Wyoming, United States - RVT98D197 | ecosystem: Environmental > Terrestrial > Soil > Contaminated >... | reverse complement strand
AAAATCTATCCCAAAACCACGCTCTTCCGAACTACACGGATGACCAACGCTGCCGCAAGTTCGTCCAGTTCCTCCACCAGCGCCGGGTCGACGAATACGTCCGGGACCAGCCGGCTCGTCGCCACCACCCGACCCCGTGAATCCAGGATCATGCCCCGCCGGGCGGGGGTCGTGGTCCGGCCCAACTGTTGCTGTTCGGCGATGGTCAAGAGCCGCGGGCGAAGGGAGGTGTTGATCTGCGCCAGCCGCCCGGCTAAGCCCGCCAGCAGCAGGATCAGCGCGGCCAGCAGCGCCTGACCGCACCGCCGCTGGAAGCGATCGACCTGCCGGCTTCGAACAGGCATGAGAGCGTCACTCGGACTCTCGATCGGAGACAAGCCGGCCGGTTCCCGCGGACGTCGGCTCGTCGCCGGGCGGAACCACTCCCGCCCCGAACCATTCGACCGTGTCGCGCACCCGCCGGGGAGCGCACAAACGGGACACCTGCGTCTGCAGGTCCCACAGCTCTCGCCGGGTCTCGGCCCAGCGCGATTCAAGCTTCAGGGCCCGCGCCGAAGAGCGGGTCTGCTCCGCCCGCAGATAGACCACCGCCAGGGCCAAGGCGGCGTACAGCCCCGTCAGCAGCACGCCGCGCCGGACGCTCACCGGCGCCCCCCGCGGGCGTCGGCCACGTCGACCACGGGAATCCTGATGCGCACCCCTTCGCGAATGTGTCCCGCGTCGGGGAAGACCGAGCGGTTCAGCTCATAGATCTCCTTCCAGCGGGACTCGTCGCCGAGCTGCTCGCGCGCGATGGTCACGTATCGGTCGTTCTTCTTAACCTGGTACCAGCGGACCGGCCGGGGTGGCGCAACGGACGCATCCATGGGCTCACGCTTCGGTCGCGCCTCCGGGCCCGACGCGGGAGGGGCCGGCTTTGTCGCCGGAGTGACGCTCGTCAAGTTCGGGATCGCCAGCTTCATGCCCACGACGATCGCGTGCGGATCGGAGAGCACGGCTCGGTTGGCATCGTAGATTGCGTTGATGCCGGTCGGCGACTTGGCCCCGTAATAGGTGGCGGCGATGTTGGAAAGCGTGTCGCCGGCCGCCACGGTGTGGTAAACGACGGTGTCCTTCCCCGGCCGCTGCTGTGCCGGGACCGCGGGAGCGACATCCTCCGCCGCTCGTTCCGCGGCTCCGCCCGCGGTGCTCGCCTGGCGCGACGCCCGCAGCTCAGCGGTCAGTGCGTCGACCGTCCGCTCCAACTCCTGGATCCGCTCCCCGGCCGGCTCGACCACGGGCGACGCCGCAAGAGGCGTTCCGGCCGGCTTGGCCCCCGTCGCCGCGTGTCGTTCCAGGCCTCCGGCAGGCCCGCTGCCCAACGCTGGCCGGCTGGCTTGCCTCGTGTCGTCCGCCGCCTCGGAGGCATCGCGGTCGCCAGGCGAGGAGTCTCGAGCCGTCGACGGCCCCGAATAAGGGGTTGAGCGGCGCGCCGGGCCGTCCGACTCGAGCGAGGCTTGCACCACGCGGGCGGTCGCCGGCCCGCCCGCGGGGCGATCCACGAACTGTCTCACCTGGGTGTTGATGAACTCATGGCGACCGCGGTTCGCGAGGATGATGGCAAAGCAGATGATGAACGCGAGCCCCGCGAGCAGTCCGACCTTCGTCTCCCGCGCCATGTGGAGATTCTCCTAAGTGCGGCCGGCGGACGCCGGATCACGGATCGGACCGGGCCACTCTTCGCCCGGCAGCCGTTGGGCCACGCGAAGCTTGGCGCTTCGCGAGCGTGGATTGGTCCGTCGTTCCTCGGCGCCCGCGATGATGGGTTTCTTCGTCAAGATGCGGTACACGCCTTCAGCCTTTCGCTTTCGAAAGTCGTTCTTGACGGGCTTGTCCTCGAGGCTGTGAAAGGCAATGACGCCGATCCTTCCCCCGGGCCTCAACACCTCGGGCCCCAAGGCAAGAAACGACTCCAGGCAGGGGATCTCGTCGTTGACCGCCATACGCAGGGCCATGAACGTCCGCGTCGCGGGGTGGATCTTCGCTTTACGCGACGAAGGGTCGACGCCGACCGCCTCGGCGACGATGTCGGCCAACTCCGTCGTGGTGGTGATGCGCCCCTCCCGGCGCGCTGAGCAAATACGCTTGGCGATCCTGCGGCTGGCCATCTCCTGGGCGTTGTAGTAGAGCAGGTCGCTCAACTCGCGTTCTTTCATGCGGTTGACCAAGTCGACCGCCCCGGCGGACAAGCGCGGGTCCATGCGCATGTCCAATGGCCCCTCCTCTCGAAAAGAGAACCCGCGGCGTGGATCGTCGAGCTGAGCGGAGCTGAGCCCGAGATCGGCAAGAAGCACGTCCGCGCCACCCACCGAAAGCGCGGAAAGCACCCGGGCGATTTCCGCGAAATTCGCGTGCACCAGCTCTACGCGGCAGGGAAGGTCCTGGAGGCGTTGCCGCGCCGCGGCGAGGCTGGCCGGATCCGCATCGAGCCCGACCAGGCAGCCGTCCCTGCCGATCCGCGCCGCCAGGGCCAAGGCGTGACCGCCCTCGCCCACCGTGGCGTCCACCACGGTCTCGCCCGGGCGGGGATCGAGCAGTTCACATACCTCCCTCCGCAGCACGGGGACGTGAGCGGGCATAGCGCCGATCACCGCGCCGGCAGGGCCGACCAACAGACCAGGGGGCCGTCACACCTCCGTGGCGACATACGCACCCCCCGCGCGACAGGGTTCGCCCGCCCCGCGAGTTCGCGAGACGTATGGAGAGAGCCTCACGTGCCAGAACGGATAGCCTGATGCCCTCAAGCGTGCCACCCGGGACTCCAACTCCGCGATGTCCCGCGGAGCCAGGCGACCGGTTGCCCCGGTGCGTTCCCACGACTCGAGGGCACGTTGGACACACCTAACGAGTCGATGCCTTCCCTCGGCCATCCTAACAGACTCCCCCCGGCAACCCCCGCACGCTGCGGCGCGGCGACTCCTTTCGCTTCTGCCGCCGCAGCGCCGTTGGCTCCTTTGCATACTTTCCAGCAGTTTCGTTTCCGTCGGATCGTAACCTCGTCGCGCCGGCACCCCGCAGCGCACCGCGCCTTCCGCGTCGGCCGACACTCGAGGACCACCTGTCCCGCGCCATGCTCCGGTGGCCCAGCCCGCCGGGCGAATCGTCCTCACCACCCGCTGCGGCCGCCGGCACCTTTGCCCTCGACCTCTTCCCTGTGTAACTACCCTCCAGCTTGCCCAGGCCTCATCCGCAGGTACTCCTGCCAATTGGGCCACTCATCGCTGTCCCAGTCGATCGCCATGGAACGCTCAAGGTGATCCCGATCCCAGACGTCGATGCGGTGTTTCTGGCCGACCAGGACCACTTCCTCCCCCAACCGCGCTTTCCGGCGCAGGCGCTCGGGCACCAGGATACGACCCTGTTTGTCGACCTCGACGTAGGAGGCCAGGGCGTAAAACTGCAGCTCGAACCGTCGCGACTCCTGCCCGGGCATGAACTCCGTTTCCATGCGCGCGGCCAGTTCATGAAACCCGCGTTCTGTGAAGATCGAGAGTGTGTGGGGATGATCGCCCAGGGTGATGTACAGGCCTGGACCATCGGGCTCCCAGTCGATCGACGCCCGCAACTGTGACGGGAGCTGGATGCGGTTCTTCGCGTCGATCGTGCGGTCATGCTGGCCTGTGAAGATCCTCATGCGCTGCCAGGGCATTCAACCCACATCGTGCCTGAATATACCACTTCGACCCACCTCGTCAAGAAAAAAATACTCCGATTCTGGATTTGCTTTGCGACGACCTTGTGAAACCTCGCCCAGTCCGAGATGTTGTGGTTCCCCTCGGTCTCAAACACCAGCCCTCGACGCGTCGGCGACCCGCGCAAGATTTGCGCTGAGGCCCGCCGAGCATCCACGCTCTGCCGCCGCGAGACGAATCGACCGCCGGAGACGCGCCGACCCCGTCGAACCGTCCGGAGGGACCAAGATGCCCCATCAACGGCTGGGTGTCAAGGCGGCCCGCCCCGGGCTACGGATGCCGGATCACTTCCCGATAGAGCGAAGCATATCCCTCGAGCATCTGATCGACGTGCCAATGGGCGCCAACCTCCGCCGCCGCGTTTTGTGCCATAAGTGTGGCACCCTCGCGATCAGCCAGCAGACGCCCCAGGGCGCCCGCCAGCGCCGCGGGGTCTCCGTAGGGCACCAGCAGTCCGGTCTCGCCGTGGCGGATCAGATCGCGGCAGCCGGGGACGTCGGTGGCGACGATGGGGCAGGCGGCCGCCATCGCCTCGAGCAAGGCGTTGGGAAGCCCTTCGGTCCGCGAGGGGAAGGCAAAAACATCGGCGGTCCTCAGAATCGCCGGCACGTCGTTTCGGGCACCCAAGAAATGGATCCGCCGCGTCAGGGCCATCCGGGTGACTTGCTCGACCAAGGCCGGGCGATGCGGTCCCTCGCCGGCGAGCAACAGGTGGGCATCGGTCCGACCGGCCACGGTATGGAACGCGTCGATCAGGTGGTTCAAGCCCTTCACCGGGTCGAGGCGCCCCACCCACAACACCACCGGTCCTTCCACGCCCAGCGCCTCCCGCCCGATCGGGGCAGCGCCCCGGACCGACTGGGGATCGATGCCCCCGCGGATCAGACGCAGCCGCTCCCGGGGGATCCGCGCCCTGCAAGCAAGATGTTCGATCACTGAAGGAGAATTCCCGATCACGCACCGGCATCCACCGCAGGTCCAGCGGTCCGCCCAGAGGTGCCAGCGCCGCTCCACTTCCGCCGTCTGAATCTCGCAGAGGATGCGCCCCCGAGGCAAATCGGCGTCCACCGCGGCGAACCTCGCGGCCAGGTTGGCGTGAAAGAGCATCGAATGCACGATATCCGGCCTGCGGCTGGCGAGCAGGTCCCCCAGTCGCTCTATGACGCGGACGTCCCAGCCCCCGCGTCCGGCGCAGGATTCCACGGCGATGCCCGCGTCGCCGAGCCGGTCCCCCACCGGTCCAGGCGTCTTCAGGGATATCACCGAAGGGCGGTGGCCCCGTTGCCGCATGGCCGTGGCTAGACGCAGAAGGTGGAGCGGCACCCCCCCGATCTCGAGATCGGTGATGACGTAGGCAATGGTGGCGCCATCAGGGATCATCCGGCGGCCGCTGGTTGGGAGAGATCAGCCAGCGTCTCCGGGATCGCCAAGGGCCCGGGGCAAGCCCCCCGCATCCTCGCGGCGGTGAGGGAGCGGGCGATGGCTCCCTCCACCCACCCCGGGTTGGTCAGTTCCTGCCAGGCGGGCTTGCGAACCACCCGGATGACGCCCCCTTCCAGGACGAGCCACCCCCACCGCCGGGGAAGCTCGTGGGTTTGAAGCAGCCCGGGCGGGGTCAAGAGGTAGTGGAGGTTGGCGTGCGGCCGGATCAGGCAGGTGTCGAACTTGCCCAGCGCCTGACTGGCCCGCCGTGGTCGACACGGGCGCTTCGATCGCAGCCGTGCGGCGCGTTCGGCCAGGGCGTAGGCGAACTGCCGCTGAAAGCCTTGGTCGCGTATGAAATCTGCCCGGAACGCCTTGCACTCGACGAAGACCACGTGGTGACGGTCCAACGGCGCCGCCGCGTCAAACACCGCCAGCCGACGGTTGCACCGCTTCCAGCGGCCGGCTGCGGCAACGTCGATGACCCCGACGCCCGGCACGACCACTTCCTCGCCGACGGCGGCGTACCCTCGATCCCACAGCCAGCCGCAGGCGGCCCGTTTGAGTTCTCGGTGGACCCGCGTCTCGGGCATATCGCCGTAACATCCCTCGACCTCGGGCGCGCCCGCCGCGCCCGGTTCAGTAGTCACGTCGCGAGAACTTCCACATGCCCAGCAGGACGACGACCGCCTCGAACAGCAGGGACGAGCCGACCGTCGCGACCGGGCTCATCTGCATGCGCTCGGCCTCGATCGCCCCGGCCGTGCGCATCATCTCCTGTCCCTGTTCGTCCTCCGGCTCGCCGAACAGCTCCGTGCCCACGGTGGCCCCGGCCCACGTCTTGGCCAGGTAGGTGATATCCGCGGTTTTGGGAGTGATCCACCGCGCGGTCTTCACCGCGGAGTATGCGATGCGGTTCTCCTGCCAGGCGGGAAACTGCTGAAATGCGTCACCCACACCTTGCACGCCCGCAAAGGCAAACCACGCGCCCAAAGTGATGATGACCGACGCCACTGTGCTGCGGAAATAGACCGCCACCAGCACCGACACACAGTACAGGTAACTGAACAAGGCGACCATTAACGGGATCGCCAGCAGATAGCCGGGCAGCCAGATACCCCAGCGGACCCCCACCACCAGGAAGGTGAGCAGGACGAATACGCCGGCATGCAGGAGAATGAACACCATGCTCCCCAGGTACTTGCCCAGGAAGATCGCCCAGCGGGACATGGGCTTGGAGAGGATCACATCGACGGTGCCCCGCTCCATGAACGCCGGAAAGAACCCCGCGGTCGCGATGATGGCCAAGACGACTCCAAGCCAACCGAACACGAGGTCAAGCACGACATCCACCATGATCGTGGCGATGAGATCGGCCCGGAGCCGCCCCATAATGGTGAAATGGTCGGTCTTGAACTCCCACATCCCAAACAGCACGGTCACCTTGCCGGGGGCGAAGCCGAAACAGGCCATGGCCGCCGCGACGATCAGGGAAATGGCCAGCATGACCCAGAAGATCTTGCGATCTCGGGACTCGCGGAAGCTGTCGACGATCAGCGCCCAGAACTGCATGGGTCCGAGTCATCCTCCGCCGGAAGGCCCTTGCAGGCCGCGGGAGCATCCTCGCTTAGCACCGGCCCCGCAGCCACGGCGGCGGAGGCGATATCTCTCATCGGCTCCTAGCGCCCCTCGGGGCGAGCCCGGGTCCCTGGCGTCGGGGCGACGCGCCGCCCGCCCATCGCTTCCACCAGGATGTCCTCTAGGCTGAAGCGCCTGGGCTCCACCGCTTCGATGAGCAGGGCCTGGCCACGCAGAAGATCGATCGCCGCGTTGACCTTGCCCGTGTCGTGGCCTGACAAGGTGAGGGCACCGCGGTCCACGGCCGCCCCGAGGGCTTCGAGCCGGGGCCGGATCGGCCCGGCGTCGCCGGAGAAGGTGATCTTATACTCGATGGTGTGCTCGGTAAGCTCGTCCAGGGTTCCCTGCCGGGCCACCAGCCCGTCCACCAGGATGGCCACCCGGTCACAGACCATCTCCAGTTCGCTAAGCAGATGCGAGTTGAGGAAGATGGTGCGGCCCTGGCGGCGCAGTTCCAGCAGCAACTCGCGCACGTCCCGGCGCCCCACGGGGTCCAGCCCGTCGGTTGGCTCGTCCAGGACCACCATCTCGGGGTCGTTGACCAGCGCCTGGGCCACGCCCAGCCGCTGCAACATCCCCTTCGAGTACTGGTCGACGCGGACGTCCGCCCATCGGGTGAGGGACATCCGCTCGAGCAACTCCGTGGCGGCGGACCGTCGGCGGGGCCTCGGAACTTTGGACAGCGCCGCAAGATGATGAAGCACCTGCCTGCCGGTCAGATAGGCCGGGAACCGGTGATTCTCCGGCAGGTATCCCGTGCGGGCCAGTTTCCCGCGGTGGCCGAGCGGGCGGCCCAGGAACGTCCCCAGGGCATACGTCGGGCGGACCACCGTCATCATGATCTTGACCAGGGTCGTTTTGCCGGCGCCATTGGGGCCGAGCAGCCCGAAGATCTCCCCTCGCCCTACCTGAATGTTGACCCCCCGCAGCGCCTGAATGTTTTTGGGATAGGTCTTGCGCACATCGATGAGATCGATGGCCCAGTTGGTCATTTCAGTTACGCCGACCATACGTGTCCCCGGTGGAGCAGCAACTCGTCGGCGATGCCGCGGACGTCGGCGTCGGGGCCCATGTCGACCCACTCCGCAGCAGCAAACCGCTTGAACCACGTCCGCTGCGACTTGGCGAGCTTGCGAGTGTTGATTTTGGTCATTTCGACGGCGTCCGCAAGCGAGAGCCGGCCGGCCAGGTGCTCGATGATCTCGGCGTAGCCCAGGGCCTTGCCGGCGGTAGCGCTCAGCGGCTCTGGCTCGGAGAGCAACGACTTCACCTCGTCGACCAGGCCGGCGGCGATCATCCGGCGCACCCGCTCGTTGATGCGATGATGGAGGTCCCGGCGCTCCTGTCGCAGGCCGATCAGGCTGACGTCGTAGGGCGAACTCGGCCGCTCCCATTGCACCTGCAAGTCGCTGATCGGCCTGCCCCCGACCTCGAACACCTCAAGCGCCCGCACGATCCGCCGCACGTCGTTGGGGTGGATTCTCTCCCCTGCCGCCGGGTCAACCCGGCGAAGGCGCTGGTGGAGGGCCGCCGGGCCGGCCCGTTCCACCTCCTCCCTCAGCCGCACCCGAACCTGGGGATCGGCTCCAGGCCCTTCAAACAACCCGTCGGTGATCGCCTTGATGTACAGCGGGGTCCCCCCCACCACCAGCATCGGTTTGCCGCGCCGATGCAGGTTGACGATCAACTCGCGCACCCGGGCGACATACTCGGCCACGGAGAAGGTCTGCGACGGCTCCACCACATCGATCAAGTGATGCGGGATCTCCCGGCGCAGGTCGGCTGACGGTTTCGCCGTCCCGATGTCCATCCGGCGGTAGACCTTCATCGAGTCGGCGCTGATGATCTCAGCGCCGATGCGTCGGGCCAGCTCCCGACCCAGGCTTCCCTTGCCGGAGCACGTGCAACCGATGATGAAGGTGAGGCGTGGTCGCATGCGTTTCTTAGGTCGGCTTCGCCTGGCTCAGAGAGGATCGCCCCGTCGCGAGGGGCGAGGTCACCGACCCGCGCCGATCCCGGGCGACCGCGGCGGCGGGAACGCTGGTCCGGATGGTCGCGGCCGGCAGTCAGCAGCACACCACACGGGTCACTTCGGGAATCTGATCCTTGAGATTGCGTTCGATGCCCAAGGTCAGCGTCATGGTGCTGGACGGGCAGCCGATGCAGGCGCCGTGCAGCCGCACGGTGACCACACCATGGTGATCGACGTCCATCAGCTCGATGTCCCCTCCGTCGCTGTGGATCAATGGGCGCAGTTGATCCAGAACCGCGGAGACACGATCGCGGAGCGGTTTTCTCGACGCGGCTTGACGACCCGCCTCATGGACCATCGGCCTCAGCTCCGGGACGCGGCGACGGAGGCCATTGTCCGGGTTTGTCTCCCCTTGCTCATGGAAGCTGGGAATCCCTCAACGAGGTCTTTGGAGAGTACCGATGGAAGTATAGGCGTGTGACGACGCGGCGACAATCCGCCGGCGCCGACGGTTTGCGACGTTGCCAACCCATTGATTCGCCAGTACAAGTAACTTGGGCATGTCGCGCGGTGTCCGCCGTAGCGCCGTTAGCCGCCCGGAGGCCGCGCGGCCAGGAGGGAGGTCCTTGAACGGGCGAACTCTCGGAGACCGGAGACCAGCGGTGTACCTCGCCTTCGCTTGCGCCTGGCTCGCCTTGACCGCCGGAGGCGTCGCCCAACAGGCACCGCCTCCCGCAACCGAGTTGGACGCGGCTGAGCCGACCGCCGAGCATCTCGCCCAGATCGGAAACTGTCGGGCCGGCATCCTCGATGTCAACGCCCGCCCCGAGGATCGACGACGGTGGATCGACACGCTGCTGGCGTTTGACACGCCTCACGCCAAGGCCCTGGTCGTCGAGTTGCTCCAGACCGCCGAGAGCTCTGCCGTCCGCCAATCCTTGTGCGAAGTGATTGCCGAACAGGGGCGCAAAAGCCCGCACCGAGTCGACGCGGGCTACGTCGATCCGTTGGTCGACCTGCTCGGGGCGGAAAGCCGGGAGCTGCGGGCCGCGGCGGCCCGGGCCCTGGCCGATTACCCCGGAAGGCAACTGCCGGCGCGTCTGGGCGCCATTGCCGCGAGCCGCGAGGAGCCCCTGGTGAAGCGCCTGGCCGCGATCGACGCCCTCGCCGCCAAGGTGAACCGCCGCGAGGTGGTGCACGAACTCATGGCCCTGCTCGAGGTGGGCGAGCTGGATATCACCCAGCAGGTTCTCCGGGCGCTCGAGCCCGCCACCCGAGAGCCGTACGGCGAGGACATCGGCCGATGGCGCGAGTGGTGGTCGGCCAAGGCGCAGCTCAGCGAGGAGGAGTGGCTGGCGGACCGCCTGGAGATGTACCTCGACCGGTATCACGAACGCAGTGAGGAATACACCGCCCTTCAAGAAGTGACGCGGCAGCGTGTCGACGCCCTTGCCGCACGGCTGATCACCCTTCAACGTGAGGTCTTCCGCGGCCTGACCGCGGAGCAGCGTGAGCAGCGGCTGGTGGAATGGCTCGGTGACCCCGTAACGGAGGTTCGTCAGAGCGCCTTGCAGATCCTCCAGGCGCGGATCGCGGATGAGGGGATCGGGCCTGAGGGCGCGGTGCTGGCCGCCTTGCTCCCGCTGCTGGACGACAAGCCTGCAGACATGCGGCGAGAGGTCGTGGTCATCGTCCAGAACCTCAATGACCCCGCGGTGATACAGGCCGTCCTGGCCCAACTGGCCAGAGAACGCGATCCCGTCACCCGTCACGCGATCTTCCGGGCGATCGGCAAGATGGGCAGCGCCGCGGCCCTGCCCGCCCTGATCGGGGAGATTCAAACGCCCGACAGCCCGGCCGCGTGTGTCCGCGAGGCCGCCCTCTCCCTGGGCCAGATCGCGGACAAGCTCGACGATGACACCCAGCGACAGAACGCGGTCGCCGCCCTGCGCAGCCGATACCAACGGATCCAGGACGGCGACACCTTGCTCCGCGCGGCCCTGCTGTCCGCCATGGCCGGCGTGGCCGACGGCTCGTTCGCCCCCGAGTTTCAGGAAGCCGTCGAAGCCACGGAAGCCGTGATTCTTCGCCCGGCGATTCGCGGCCTGGCGACGATCGGCGATCGCTCGAAACTGCCGCGGATCCGAGCTCTGAGCGCCGACGCCGATCCGCTGGTGCGACTGGCCGCTACGGACGCGCTAGCCGAGCTGGGGGGTGAGGACGCCGACCTGGAAAGCCTGCTGACGCGGCTGAATCCGGCCATCGAAGCCAACGACCTCGTCCGTGAAGCCGCCTGGAGGGCATTCTGCTCGATGGTCGCCAAGAGACCGGTCGCGGAGCAGATCAAGGCGGCGGAACGGCTCCGCGACATGCCCGACCTCAAGGTGAATTTCCTCGCGGAGTTGTCCAACCGCCTGTCCATCACCGGTGGGAACGGGAATGGAGCGGAAACGGTGCGAGACCGCCTGGCGACCGTCCTGGTGAGCCAGCAGAAGTACGACGCCGCCGCGCCGCATCTGCGGGAGCTGTTCGAGTTCCGCGCCGAGCGCGACGATCCCCGGGCGTTCGACGTGGGACTGCGGTGGCTGGAGGCGGCGTTGCACAACCATCCGCAGCAGGCCGCCCATGAGACCCTCCTGCGACTGTCGAGCGTGGCCCGCAGCCCGGAACAGAGGTCGCGCATATTCGAGACGGTGGAGACTTTTTTCGACTCCATGAACGCCACGACCGAGATCGAGGCGATGGAGCGTCTGCTCGTGGATCTTCGGTCGCTGTCGGACGATGCGGTCGGCGAGGGGTGGACGCCCCTGCTGGACCGGGTGGCCAGCCGCCTCGGCCAGCCTGCCCCCGAGAACTCGGACGCTCCGCCCGGTTGACCGGGCTCTCTTTCCCGGCTCAGGGCAAGTCGCCCGCGAACCTCCCCTCAGTCTGCCCGCGACAACGTCGAACGCCCCACAAGGACGGCGTGCAGCCGGGCTACGCTCCGGCGGCCGGAAGGACAACCTCGGCGTGTGCGGTTGGTGCCGGACTCGGTGGTGCGGTCTCCGCCGCGTCGTCGGAGGCGGCGCGGCCGAACCAGTTGTGCACGGGCACGTTCGCCAAGGAGGCCACCTGCCCCGCCAGCGCCTCAGCGCGGTGGGCGGCCATATCGCTGACCACCACGGCATCACAGGGCAACGTCAGCGCCGCCTCGAGCATCCTGATGGGGATACCGCGGTATCGACGTCGCGGGGCCGCGAATTGGTCGTCCCCCACAGCGGCCACGGCCATGCCTGCCGCCCCCGCCGCCCGGTAGAACGGGTACAGGTTCTTGCCCAACCCGGCGAAGACGACTGCCTCGACCCCGTTGGCGCGCAAATCAGCCATGCGCCGTTCAACCTCCGCCCAGCGGAAGAACCGCTCTAGATCAATCCCCTGGAGGCGCCTGGGACGATAAGCCCAGCGGTCCGCGGCGCCACGGAGTCGGCCCGCGACGATGCCCCGACAGTAAGCAGCCATGTGTCCGTCACGCTTGGCCAGCCATCGGTAGCGGTTGAGCCAGTCCCGCCGATAGACCGAGTGCCAACGGCGTGGGAGGTACCGTGCCGCCACGACAAGGTTGTTGCGGACGTCCAGAAACGTGGTCCGATCGTTTCGCCGGGCCAGCGGTGACTTCAGGTGATCGACGTGCAGGTCGTCGAAGACCTGCACGCCCCAGCCCGCCGCGGCCAGCCGGAAGGCGAGATCGTACTCCTCGGCCTGCATGAAAAACGTACGGTCGAGATTGCCGGCGTCCCGGAGGGCCTCGACTCGAAGACCGACGCCGCACCCCACGAACACACCCGGCAGCGCCCCTCCTTCCCGCCCGCCTCCGGGACGATGCACGGTGAAGCCGGCCGCCCCCAACCGGGGTTGCCGTTCAAACCTCTGCATCATTCGCAGGACGCTGCCCGGCCGGGGAAAGGAATCGTCGTCGAGGAAAATGATGAACCGGCCCCGGGCCGGTTCGACCCCAATCGCTTTGGCACAACTCCCCGCGTTGCGCCGGAGTCGCAGCAATCGGTCGACCCGTCCGCGGATCGCCTCCGGCGTACCATCGGTCGAGGCATTGTCGACGGCGATGATTTCGTACGCGCCACGATCCAGGCCGCAGGCCGCAATCCGCTCCAGAGTATGGAGCACGACCTCGCGACGGTTGTGCGTGGCCAGCACAAAGCTCACCATGGGGTCGGCCGGTGTCGGCATCGCGGACCCTCCCTTTACCCAAATATCGGCGCGCCCTCCGGACCGCTGCACGCTTTGTCCTGCGTGCTTCGCCGACGCTCTCTTCTGCCCCGCGCACCGGCCGATCGTTTTTGACGCGGCCATTGCCGGCCGCTAGCATCGCCCCGCAGGCTGGACGGGAACGTCGGCGACCCCTGGTAGGTCCAGGGGTGACCTCCGCCAGGCGGGTGCGGACGGCCGCGGGTTGGGTTCACCGGACGGATCCGCCTGCAGTTTGCGGAGCGGACAGGTAAGCGATGCCGCAAGGGATCGGACTCTTCGGCGGGACCTTCGACCCGATTCACCACGGGCATCTAATCGCCGCCAGGTCGGTCGCGGAGCAGCTCAGCCTCGGCCGCGTCATCTTCCTTCCGTCATCCTCGCCCCCGCACAAAGTCGAACCGGAGATTCTCGCGCCGAAGCACCGCGAGGCCATGGTCCGCCTGGCTGTCGTGGATGAGCCGCTCTTCGAGTGTCACGACTTCGATCTCCGGCGACCCGGGCCGAGCTTTACCATTGAGACCGTCCAGCACTTCCGCGAAGTGTCCGGGGCGGGGGCAGAACTCTGCTGGATCATCGGCGCGGATTCCCTTGCCGACTTGAGCTCGTGGCATCGTGCCGCGGAACTGGTCGAACAATGCCGCATCGTCACCGCCGTCCGCCCCGGTTGGGATGAGCTGCCCCGTGCCAGGCTTGGCGAGGCATTGAGCGACCGGCAGATTGAGACCCTGTTCGGCAACGTCGTGCCGACCCCGCTGATCGACATCTCCTCGACAGACATCCGCCGCCGCGTCCGGGAAGGCCGCTCGATCCGATTCCTGGTGCCCGAAGCCGTGGAGCGCTACATCAAGGAGCATGGTCTCTACCGGGCGTGACGAGAACCGGGACGACGCACCGTTGCTCAGACAGGTCTCTTGTTGGGGCGTCCACTATGAACCATGGTAAGTGCGAAACCGGAGCTGCCCGAGCCACCCGCCGCTTGAGGCATGTCGGGGCACCTCGCCGCTGCGACGAAGAGGGAAGCTCCCCCCGCTGCCTCGCCGTTCAGCGCGCCCGGGTGGCGATCGCCGGGACCTCGGCGTCCGACGACTCGCCGCTCCGCGGGACGACGATCACAGTACCCCCCGCCTGAGCAAACGAGAAGTACCAACGATCCGCCCAGGCCCGCATGATGTCGTTGCCAAGGATGATGGCGGGCAACCCGTCTTGATCGAACAGGCCGACGTTGATGGTCACCGCGCCGAGATGCTCGTTGCCGACACGAACCGCCATCCGATCCGGCGAGTAGATCGGTGCCGGGCCGACCAGGCCGCGCCGCATTACCGTCGCCGTCGCCCCGGTATCCAACAGCCCTGTGACCGTCCGGAATCGCCCTCCCGCAGCCAGAGACACTTCAATAAAGGCGCTGTCCAGCCCGATCCTCCCCGGCGGTGGGTCGCCGAACGCCAAAGTCATTCCTTCTTCAGGGACCGTGCGGAGGAACGCGGCGGTACCCTCGGCGTAGTCGACGGCGAAGACGATGCCGGCCTTGCGGAGAAAGTCCACGCCCAGCCCGTTGCACTCGCACGCCGACAGGCCCACCAAGGCGGAGTCGGCGACCGCCTCGACCCCGCCCGCCGAATAGCGGAACCCGCGGGTGATCTCCACGGTCTCGAGCCCGCCGAAGGCGAGGACGACCATGCGACCGACCACCTCCAGCCCGAAATCCTCGCGGAGCATGACCTCGTACCCTCCGCCAGTGTCGATGATGGCCGCTCCCACCGGCCGGCCCTCGACGAACAACGGGACCTGAATCAACGGCGCTCCCTGGTTCTCGCCGAGGCCGCCGCAGCCGGCGGGTAGCACCACCGACAGAGCAACCACGCACGGCGCCCGAAGGAGGCCGCCGCGATTGCCACCTGGACTCCACCGCTGGCAAAGGAGCGCCCGTCGCACGATGGATCTTACCTGCGCTCGAATGTCCGAGCGAGCGGCGCCAGGCCGACCGGAGACGAGCCAGACGCCGGTCGGCTCGTCCGACCCGCCTTGACCGCAACCGCCGGGTCGCCACAATCGTCGCCAACGAGGCAAAGCCTGCCGGCCTCGATGCGAACGATCGCGGGGCATCGCGCCTCGCTCGCCCGACGCGCCCGACCGGGGGTTGCCCGCCGGCGCCGCCGCTGAAAGGATGGGAACCGCCATGCCCCGGGAGCTGAACGGCGAGTTGATCGTCGATGGACAGCGCTTTGCGATCGTGATCAGCCGCTACAACGAGTTCATCACCTCCAAGCTCCTGGCCGGCGCCCTGGACGTGCTCCTCCGCCACGGCGCCGCCGAGGACAACATCACCTGCGTACACGTACCGGGCGCGTTCGAGCTTCCCTTTGTGGCCCTCAAGCTCGCCCAGTCCGAGGCCTTCGAGGCGGTCATCTGCCTGGGGTGCGTCATCCGCGGTCAGACGCCCCATTTCGAGTACATCGCCGCGGAGGCGGCGAAGGGCGTCGCCCAAGTCGGGCTGTCGTCCGGCGTCCCTACCACCTTCGGCGTTATCACCGCGGACACGCTGGAGCAGGCCGTGGAACGTGCCGGGGCCAAGGCCGGCAACAAGGGCGCCGACGCGGCGCGGAGCGCCATCGAGCTGTGCAACCTCCTCGCCAAGCTGCCGGCCCGGGCGTAGTGCACCATGCCCCGGGACCGACGCCAAGGTCGCATCCTCGCCATGCAAGCCCTCTGCCAGTGGGAGGTCCAACGCGACGAGTCCGAACAGGCTCTGGCCGACTTCCTCGGAGCCTGCGAGGCGGCCGGGTCTGAAGCGCGGTACGCAACGCAATTGGTTAATGCGTACCTCGCCCGCCGCGCCGGGATCGACCAGTCCATCGCCGCGGCGACCGCCCACTGGAACCTGGAGCGGATCTCGCCCGTGGAGCGCAACATCATGCGGGTGGCGGTGATCGAGCTGAGCGGCGGCGAGGTCCCGCCGAAGGTGGCCCTGAACGAGGCCATTGAGATCGGCCGGGAATACGGCGGCCAGGATTCTCCTCGCTTCATCAACGGGGTCCTGGATGAAATCCTCAAACGCCACCAGGGCAGCGAGAGCGAGGACTAGTGGGACTCTTCGATCGATTCAAGAAGGGACTCGCCCGCACGCGAGACAAGATCAGTTCCGGGTTTCGCTCCGTCCTGCGGATCGGGCAGAAGATTGAGCCGAGCACGCTCGATCGTCTGGAGGACATGATGCTCGCGGCCGACTTCGGGCCGGTCACTGCCGCCAAGCTGATCGACACGATTCGCACCGGCTGGAAGAAGGGCGAAATCACGGAAGAGCAGGAGATCCAGGCCTACCTCGAGCAGAAGATCGTCGCCATGTGGCCGGCGGACGACTGCAGGATTCGCTTCGCTGAACCGGGCCCCACGGTCATCCTGGTGACGGGCATCAACGGTTCGGGCAAGACCACCAGCGTGGCCAAGCTCGGGCACTACTTCGTCTCGCAGGGAAAGAGCGTCATTCTCGGGGCGTGCGATACCTTCCGCGCCGCGGCGGTCCGACAGCTCACCATCTGGTCGGAGCGGATCGGGGTGCAGATCGTCAAGCACGACCAGGGGGCCGACCCCGGGGCGGTCGCCTACGACGCCTGCGAGGCCGCCTTGGCCCGCAACGCTGACGTGTTGCTGCTCGACACCGCGGGCCGCCTGCACACCCAGGATCACCTCATGCGCGAGCTGGGCAAGATCCAGAAGGTGGTCGAACGAAAGATCCCCGGTGCGCCCCACGAAGTGCTGCTGGTGCTGGATGCGACCATCGGGCAGAACGCCGTCAACCAGGCCCGGGAGTTTGCCGGGCACGTCTCCGTTTCGGGCATTTTCCTGGCCAAGCTCGATGGCAGCGCCCGGGGCGGCATCGTCGTGGGCATCCGCGATCAGCTCAACGTTCCGGTCAAGTTCGTCGGGCTGGGCGAGACCCCCAGCGACATCGCCACCTTCGATCCGGCGACGTTCATCTCCGCCATGTTTGCGGTCTGATCGGCCGACGCCCAGGAGCGCCGCCCATGGCCTTGAGCAGCTACGACCTGGACAAGCTCGCCGCGGACATCTACCACGACCGGCTCATCGGCGGCTCGGTGTATTGCGGGAACTGCGGATACAATCTGCGCACTCTTCCCTACACCTACCGCTGCCCGGAGTGCGGCCATGAGTACAACGCCCGGCCGCTGACCATGCGGGGGATCTTCCTGGCCCGCGACGCCGCAGTCCCGATGAGCGACATCCTGGGTACGGTCTTTTTCGGCGTGGCCGCTTACCTGTTC
>Ga0214473_10004230_pt1 | contig 17290 bp, 16 predicted proteins | sample RVTome_7_FD_203509 | JGI IMG/M metagenome (GOLD analysis project Ga0214473, IMG submission 203509) | Soil microbial communities from uranium-contaminated site in the Upper Colorado River Basin, Wyoming, United States - RVT98D197 | ecosystem: Environmental > Terrestrial > Soil > Contaminated >... | reverse complement strand
ACTTGCTGACGCTCGGCACGCCGCAGCCGAGGCCGGCCTGGTGGCATCGGTTCCGACGGCTCAGACAGCGGGATCGCGAACAGGGTCGGTTCCTTCTCATTCCGTGACGATGGCTGAAGGGTGTCTTCCATGCTCATGGCCTCCTTTATATCGGTCTCCCGGAATTCGTCCAGCACCCCAACACGGAATCAGCGGGCCAAAGGCAATTTCTTCACGGGCTCTCAGGAGAACTGGCCCGGCATCTCGCCTGACGGCTTGGTGCTTTTCTTTAGTTCCAACCGGCCCGGTACGGCAGGCCTTTGGGACCTTTATATGGCGAGGCGGACAACGACAAAGGACCCCTGGGGCCCGCCTGTGAATCTTGGGCCCGTGGTCAATAGTACAACCTGGGAGGTTGGCGCGAAAACATCCCACGACGGCTCGATGCTCTATTTCCACTCCCCGCGTTCCGGGGGATTCAGCAGTTGTGACATCTGGCAGACGCCGATCATCCCGATCGTGGACTTCAACGGCGACGGCAAGGTCGATATTGCGGACGTATTTATCATGCTTGAGCACTGGCACACGGATTATTCGTTGTGCGACATTGGCCCGATGCCGTGGGGTGACGGCAAGGTGGACATCGAGGACTTGAAGGTCTTCATCGCCGAGTGGGAGAAGGCGAACCCGCCCGCGCAGCCGTAGGATGCGCGTTTGTAGTGACGCCGTAAGGCGTTCACCGTAGCATGGGCGCGATCGCCCGTGATTCCGGATCACGGGCAAGATGCCCGTGCTACGAGAGAACAAGGGCAAGATGCCCTCGCCACATGGACCTGGCACTACATAAGCAAGGGCTGGTGGTCAACGGAGCTGCCAGCCCTTTCTTGCTCTGCTGACGGCGGTGGATGACGCCTGGGACGAGCGAGGGAGCCTTGGCGGCGCTGGGGTGGCGGAAGAAGAAAAAAGCCCGCGGCTACGGGGCTTCGTTGAGACACTCAGCCAGCCAGCGGGCAGAAGGGAAGTCGATCCCCCTAGGGAGGGGGATCGCTTCAAAGCTCATCCATCGTCCGTATCCATCTCGGCGAATCAGCCGGCCCAGGGGACCTCCACCGCGATGCATTGCGCTGGGGATCCTGACCTACCCTACGGACTACTCCGGTCAACCCACAGAGCATTGTATCCATCTGACCAAGCGAATGCCATAGAGAGCAGACCAACTCCACCGGGAAATCCCACAACGGCCCATGTTTCCCCCGACAAAGCGCCAATCGATCCCGTACCAGGCACCGATCCTTCCGGTGGTGGACTTCAATGCCGGCGGGAAGATTGACCTCGTTGATCTGGTGATGCTGATCGACGACGTGCGGATCTATAACCGGGCGGTGCAGCCGTAGAAGAAGGTGTGCGATGCACACCCTGCGGAACTGAAAGAACAAGGGCAAGATGCCCTCGCCACATAGGACAAGGGCGGGACGCCCTCGCCACGTACGCGGGCCTGCGATTGGCGGTCGCGGGCCCGCCTGGAGAGGATTTCTTCAGTGGAATTTTGGATCGGCGTTTGGAGGGGGCGAATCCTGGGGTATAGTTTTCAGTAGATACAGGTTTTAGAAGTACCATCGAATTTCGCGTCCCTCGGTTGACTTCACTTGGAAAGATCATACGCATGGCGTGCTCGCGCCACGGCCGTGCGGCTCTTTGATAGTCTGTCGTCGTATTATGTTCGTCGCGTACCAACTTCGCAGGAGCCTGAGGGCTCCGGAGGAGGGTTCCCATGACCCATGCATGCACAGGCAATGGCAAAAACCCGGTGGGAAACGTGTCTGGCGCCCACGTCCGATATCTGGCGGTCTTCACGCTGCTGCTGTGGCCGGCCGTATCGGCGGCCGATTTTCAGAACGGCAGCTTCGAGCAGTCGTACAGCGTCACCCCGTACCCCGACAGCGTTCCCCAGTACTGGCGGCTGGAGAACACGGACCGCACGATTTTTGGGTCCCAGGTCACCTACGCATGGAAGACGGAGGGCTCGCGTTCTGCGGGCCTGTTCAGCCGTTTCGGCCGATCCTTCACCGCGGGGAATTACCAAAGCCTCTACCAGATGGTAGACCTGACGGGTATGGCCGGCATTGCCTTCGATGTCCGCCTGGCCGCATATGGCTCGACCACATACACCACGTTCGACAACTTCGAGGCGTCGCTGCTCGTCGATGACGTTCCCCTCTGGACCCAAGACGTTGACGGCACGTACCTGAACCAGCAGGTGGACGTCTCGAACATGTCCGGGTTGCATCGCGTCGAGCTTTGCATCAGGGCCAGAGTCACCGGCCAGTTCAACGTCGCAAACTGGGTGCAGTGGGACAACCTGCGACTGGTGAAGACGCCAGACGAGACAATCGTCGAGGCCGTCGTTGACGTCGATCCCAACACCCTCAATCTGAACAGTGGGGGCGCGTGGATCACCTGCTACATCGAGCTTCCCGCCGGTTACGATGTGAACGACATTGACGGCCAGACGGTGACTCTCGAGGGTGTCAACGCCCATATGGGCGAGCAAGGCTGGGCCTCGCCGCAGGCGAACGAAGGCAACACCATGGACCATGACGGAGACAGCGTCCGGGAGCGCATGGTGAAATTCGACCGGTCCGCCGTGCAAGCGGTCCTGAAGCCGGGGGTCGCCACCGTCGCCGTCAAGGGCAAGCTGCTCAATCAGACCATTCCCACCAGTCTGCGCGGAACCGATCTGATCAAAGTGATCGGCAGGGTCGGGAATCAGAAATAGCGCCGTGTCTGCCCGCCGGAGAGCGATTGCCGCCTGCGCCAAGCCGACGGCAATCGCCATATCCAATGTCGGCGAGTCGTCAACGTTCCGAGGCGGACTTCAACGCCTGGAACGTTGGCGGCCATAAGCCGACAAAGAGGCTCGCCCACTTTCTTCCGCTTACGAACAGGGCAATCGACGCGGCGATGCTTCCCACGGTCAGCAGGTGGAACAGGCTGATGCCCGTGATCCTTATCGTGCTTTGATCGAGATCCTTCAGGACAGACTCGACCCGGTCGGTCTCCACAAGACCCATGCGTCTCGTCAGTGACATGAGATGTTCTCCTTTCAGTACGTGGTCTTCTCACAGCCGATTGTACGCGCCGGATAACCTCTCTGAAGTACGCATTCCCCGCATTCGTCTGACAGGAATTTCCCCCATGCCCGGGCGGCTTCCAATTACGCATTTTCCTTAGTTGATGCTCCTGTTTTCGCGTTCTCCTGTTTTTTATCGCACCCACCCGGAGCCAAGTTATTTTGACCCTCGGCTCTTATTCCATATGCTTTCATTAGATGTAAAGTATTCGCGTAATTCCGTGTACGCGTCGAGAGGCACGCAAGTCGGCCTCCGGGCGCCTCAGCAATGGGACTGGTACGGTATGCCACTGGTAAGATCAGGGAAACATGGACCGCTGCAAATCGAAGATCTGGACCGTTTCGCCGGTGCGTTTGGCAGGCGGGGAGGCCGTGCGGACCTGTCGCCCGCCGAATGTCCCCGGTCGCGTGCGACTCGTCGTCCCGCAGCCCCCGGCCGGCCAAACTACGTCCGATACGTATTGCTCCTGGCGGTCCTGTTGTTGGCAGTCATCCTGATGCAGATCAAGTCCGGGCCCATCAAAATGGATGGCATTCGGGCGGTGATTCTCCGTCACATTGCCGCCGTTTATCCGGACCGGGCCGGCGCTTACAGTTACCTGGGCAAGCACTACAACGCCTCCGGCCAAGCCAGGAAGGCGGTTGATGCCTGCGAGAAGCTCGTCGCCATCCGGCCCGAAGATCCCGGCGCCAACGTGTTGCTGGGCGATGCCTATAGCGATGAAAACCGTCCTGAAGAGGCGGTCGTCTCCTATCGGAAGGCTGTTGTGCTGGATCCGAATAGCTTCGACGGGCATTTTGGACTTGGCAAGGCGTATGCCGCCCTCGGCCGCTACCCGGAGGCAATCGACTCTTACGAGCGTGCGCTGAGGATCAGGCCGGAGTCCGCCGCCGCCCACACGTCACTGGGCCTGGCCCTTTCCAGTTCCGGCCGGTACGAGGAGGCCATGCAGGCCTTCCAGCAGGCCAAGCAGCTTGACCCGCAGATCAGCGAGGTCGAAGTCCTCTCCGGCAATACCTACATGGAGGCCGGACTCTATGAGCAGGCGATCCAGTGCTACAGGGACGTGACCACCGTCGATCAGGGCCATGCCCGGGCATACTACAATCTCGGCAGGGCATACCTCGGGATCGGCGACCGCGGCCTGGCGATCGAACAGCAGCGCATTCTCCAGACGCTGGACGCCAACCTCGCCGACCAGCTTCTCCGCCTCATCAACAACTGATGTGAGGCGCCGGTCTTGTCTTGCCGCGGGCTGCCAACCGCCGCCAGTATCTTCATCCTATCGACCCCGATACATACACTCCGACAGACACGATCCTGCGCATTGTACCGTTTCTCTCAATCCTGGGAACCAAGCCCGGCAAATTGGCTTTGTTTTCGCAGACGCATAGTCCCCATCTTTCCTTATAACTCTTTCTCAGCCCAGCACTTACGATCCATTTGCCGTCCATGCAAATTGGCTTTGTTTCGCGCGATGCGTCCTCGCCGGGCAGGGGGCTGCCCATGGAAATTGGCTTTGTTTGGCGCAGCGCGTTCTCCGCCACTTCGCAGGGTGTGCCGTGCACACCGTTCGCCTGGCAGGATGAATTGGCTTTGTTTCGCACGGCGTATCCTCCGCCAATTGGCTTTGTTTCACACAATCGCTCATCTCCTGCCGGGTGGCAGCGTCAAGCGAAGCTTGGCGATGGTCGTCCTGAGACGCCTCAGATTGGCTTTGTTTCGCATGATACGCCCCCCATCGGCAGGGCCCGCCCATGGAAATTGGCTTTGTTTGGCGCACCGCGTCCTCCGCCACTTCGTAGGGTGTGCCGTGCACACCATTTGTCTGGCAGGGTAAATTGGCTTTGTTTCGCATGATCTGCCTATATGGGGTCGTGCATTTCCCGTCGCTTCACCGGCCATCCCAGACCCCCTGGATTTACCGTTTATAATTTACGGTTCATGGTCAACTATTCAGTTGCTCCATAATCATACAAACGAATGGATTACCTGTCAAGCGAAATCCGGACAACGCGGCGCCTTTCTTGGACACCAATGGCCGACTGTAAACCTTTGTCGGACATAGACTTACAACCTGCAACCGACGACCGATCTCAGCCACAGAGGGCACCGAGGACACAGAGCCGATGGAACCGCAGATGAACGCCGATGGACGCAGATAAACCCTTGCCCGGCATATATCTACGACGATTCCCGCGAAGAAGTACCTGACACCCGGACCAATTCGATTTCCCCCCATTTGACAAAGCTCCCGGGTTGACGCGGAGCACCGCGCCGGGTATCCTGAAGAATCGCATGTGACGCAAAAAGGAGTGCTGTGCGTATGGCTGGGTTGACCTTCAAAGGGAAGTCCTTTGTTCAGAACCATCATCTGCTGGTGAAGTACCATCAGCTCATTCCGCGCAAGGACAAGTCCCTCACCGATAAGGTCAGCCTGCGGGACAACCTCATCATCCACGGCGATAACCTCAAGGCGCTCAAGGCCCTCCTGCCCATGTACGCCGGCAAGGTCAAGTGCATCTACATCGACCCGCCCTACAACACCGGCAACGAAAACTGGGTCTACAACGACAACGTCAACTCCCCCATGATGCAGGACTGGCTCGGAAAGGTCGTCGACCGCGAAGACCTCACCCGACACGACAAATGGCTCTGCATGATGTTGCCCAGACTCAAGCTCCTGCGGGAACTTCTCACCGAGGACGGCGCGATCTTTGTCTCGATTGATGATAACGAGGTTCACCACCTTCGCGCGTTGATGGACGAAGTATTCGGTGAGAGCAATTTCATCGCAACAATCATCTGGCAGAAAAAACAATCGCCTCAGAGTGACGCGATGTACTTCTCCGATATGCACGATTACATCCTCGCATACGCCCGAAGAGCAAAGGAGAACAGAGACGACTCCCTGGGTTGGCAACCACACCTTATGGCGATGGGTGAGGCGCAGGAATCACGATACTCAAACCCGGACAACGACCCTCGCGGTGATTGGACATCTGCGGACGCAACCTGTAACAAGACAGCCGAGGAGAGACCCAACCTCTATTATGCGATTCGGAATCCGACAACCGGCAAGGATGTTTGGCCGACAAAGCGTCGGGTCTGGCTGCTGGAAAAAGCGGCGTTCGATCGTTGCCTAGAGGATGGGCGTGTGTGGTGGGGTGCGAAAGGAAGCAACTTCCCCAGGCTCAAGAAGTTCCGTTCGGAAGGCAATGCTGGAGTGGTCCCGTCCACGTGGTGGCCACGCGATCAAGTGGGAGATAATCAGCAAGCCACTCGGGAGTTCCGCCAGATTTTCGCAGAAGGGGAACAGGAATTCGCGACTCCGAAGCCTGTCTCACTCATTCAGCGCATAGTCAGGATTGCATCTGATCCCGACTCTATCGTCCTCGATTCGTGCGCCGGCTCTGGTACTACTGCTCATGCCGTTCTTGCACTTAACAGGGAAGATGGCGGGACTCGCAGCTTCGTCTTGGTTGAGTGCGAAGACTACGCAGACCAAACCACTGCCGAGCGCTTGCGCCGGGTGATACGCGGCGTGCCCAGCGCAAGGGACAAGGACCTTCGTGATGGTCTGGGCGGGTCGTTCAGCTACTTCGATCTTGGTCCGGCGATCGAGATGGAGAGCATCCTGAGCGGCGATAGTCTGCCGACCTACCGTGACTTGGCGCGATACGTGTTCTATACGGCGACGGGGGAGGAGTTTGACGAGAACGCCGTGGATGAGAAGAGGAACTTCATCGGTGAGAGCAAGCACTATCTGGTTTACCTGTTCTACGCTCCCGATTTGGAGTACCTCAAGGCGACGGCTCTCACCCTCGACAGGGCAAATGCACTCGGACCATACGCCGGCAAGCGGCGTCTGGTCTTCGCGCCGACCAAGTATCTGGACCAGGAGCATCTCGATGAAAGACGGATCGACTTCGCTCAGCTTCCGTTTGAGATATATCAGTTGGTGAAGTAAGCATGGAAGCCAGGGAATACCAGGTTAGGGCATTGCATCGCATCGGGACGTACCTTCAGCTTTTGTACGACTGGAAGCTGAAGAACGACCGGGTGATTTCCGACATTGGCGCGGACGCCGCGATAGATTTTCCCGGCAAGGCATGGGGCAAGATCGAGGGTCTGTACCATGCTTACAGTCCCCGGCGTGACGGCCTCGGCCGGTATCTGCCCTGTTTCTGCTTGAAGATTCCCACCGGTGGCGGAAAGACTTTCCTCGCCGTCAAGACCATCGATCTGGTGAACACGAACTATCTCAAAAAGCGCACGGGCCTGGTTCTATGGGTCGTGCCCACGACGCAAATCTATGACCAGACGATCAGGAGCCTGCGCGACCGGGACCATCCGTACAGGCAGCATCTGGATATCGCCAGCGGCGGACGCACTGTCATTCGGGAAAAGGGCGAGCACTTCACGCCGGAGGACATCAGCGAGAGCCTTGTCGTTCTCATGTTGATGCTGCCTTCGGCCAACCGCAAGACGAAAGAACACTTGCGCCTCTTCAAAGACAGCGGCGGATTCGCCGACTTCTTTCCGGCCGAAGACGACACACAGGGGACCGCCAGACTTCTTGAGAGAGTACCGAACTTGGACACGTTCGAATCGCAGAATGCCTTCTGGGGCAGGCAGATCAAGACCTCTCTGGGCAACACTCTGCGGTTGCTGAATCCGATTCTCATTCTGGATGAGGGGCACAAAGCCTACAGCGAGACGGCACAGGAGACGCTGAGTGGTTTCAATCCGTCGATCATTGTCGAGCTTTCCGCTACGCCGCCACAGGGCAGCAATATCCTTGTTGACGTGACGGGCATCGAGCTCTACCGCGAGGACATGATCAAGTTCGACATGCACGTCATCAACAAGGCAAGCCCGGACTGGAAGGATACGCTGCTCGACAGCCACAAGAAGCTGGAAGAACTCAAGATCAAGGCGCGCGACTATGAAGGACAGACAGGCAACCACATCCGCCCAATTTGCCTGATTCAGGTCGAGAGGACCGGGGCGGCACAGCGCGGACAGGGCAAGATTCACTCCGAGGATGTGCGAGAGCATCTGACCAAAGTCATCGGGGTTCCGGCGGAAGAGGTCGCCGTCAAGACCAGCGAAAAGGATGAGCTCAAAGAGGTGGACGATATCGGCGGCCTGATGTCCAGGGACTGCCGCATTCGATACATCATCACGAAACATGCCCTCCAGGAGGGGTGGGATTGCGCCTTTGCCTATGTACTTTCCATCCTGACCAACCCAGGCTCGAAGACGGCCTTGACGCAGTTAGTCGGTCGCATCCTGCGTCAGCCTTTTGCGCGCAAGACAGGCATCACGGCGTTGGACGAGAGCTACGTTTATTGCTTCCAGCAGAAAGGCGGTGAGCTTCTCGCGGAAATCCGTGAGGGATTCAAGGGAGAAGGCCTTGGTGATCTCAAGGGGCGCGTCGCCCTCGAAGATGAAGAGGCGGGACTGCGGCCGGATGAGCGCGTTTGCGAAGTCAGGGAGAAATTCAAAGCGGCTGCCGAGCAGGTCATTCTTCCCGTATTCGTCACGCGAGACGGAGCCGGCTGGCGAAAGGTTTCGTACGAGATGGATATTGCCAGTCGGATTCGATGGGACCAAGCGGACCTCACGACAATGTACGACTTGACCCTCTCGATGATCGAAGAGAAGGACATCGAGCATCGTGCGGGTCTTTCGGAGGATGCGTCTGAGGTTCTTGACCTAAAAGAGACCATATCCTTGCGCACAGGGACATTGACACTGGACCCTGTATTCATTGCACGGCACCTGCTTGACATCGTTCCCAATCCGTGGGTGGCGCACGAATTCGGGCAGACCGTCCTCACGAAGCTGCTTGGGAGAGACGACAAGAGCACTGTAGTCAACAATTTCGTCTTCATCATAGAGGAGCTTCGCAAGCACCTCGTGAAGGAGAAAGACCGGCTCTCTGAAACAGTCTTCCGGGAGATGCTGTCGGCTGACGCGCTGCGATTCCTTGTGATTGCCAACGATCTCGGTTGGAGGCTTCCCAAGAAGAGGAATGCTCGGTCCCCATGGCTCCCGAAAGGCACGGGTGCGCCGCTGGAGCGAAGCCTCTTTGACCCTGTGCCGAACGATCTCAACGAAATGGAGCAAAGGGTCGCGTGGTATCTGGACGATCAGGACAAGCTACTCTTCTGGTATCGCAACGTCCCGAAGCAGAACGATTACTACGTTCAGGGCTGGCGCCGTGGCAAGGTGTACGCGGACTTCATTTTCACGGATGTCGATGAGACGGGCAACGGGTTTAACCGAGTCTTTGTCGTGGAGACGAAGGGCGTGCACTTGAAAGGCTTTGAGGACACCGAATACAAAAGGGCACTCTTCGACACGTGCAACAAGCTGGCGAAGGAAACCACTCTGAGTCAGCTCGGGCTCAAACTCCACTCGAAAGATGTCTCTTTCGCCGTGATTGACGGGAATGAATGGGAGCGCCGATTCAACTCGCTTTTCGCCTCCAAGGAACCCATCCCGTGAGAGCCCCGTTCGGACCTCCAACATGCGTATTCTACCGCCGTCCGCCGGCCTTTGCACGCGTCATGGCTGCAATCGCTTTCATCTCTTTTCCAAGCGGATGGTGATTGTTTGGGACTTGATGTCGGCGGGGGCGGTGGGTTTGAGGGTCAGGTCCTTGCGGACCGGTTTGTATCCGGGGGCTTCGACGTGGAGGGTGTGGTCGCCGGGCACGGACCGCAAGGGCCGCCCGGAGATGTGGGACGCCCGCACCGGCGACGCCGTCTTCTGGCCGGTAAATCCTTGAATTTGGCCGTCGCACGACTTACTATGCGCTCCCGTGGGCACGCGTGACGTTGAGTGCCCGGCTTTTGTGTACGGGAGGTCGCCATGACGGTTGGAAGATGTCCTATACATTGTCACGAGCATGATTGTGTCAGCCGGCGCGAGTTCCTCAAGGGGGTCACTATGGTTCTTGCGGGCTCGTCTCTGGCGGCGGGCTGTTCGTCGCTGAGTCGGCAGCGGGCCGATGTGGCGCCGATCCGGCAGTGCGGTCCGGCGGCGAAGTACACGCCCACGCTGTGGGCGGCGTTCGTGCGGCGGAAGGGGGAGTACGGCATCCGATGGCCCGGGGCGGTCTATGACGGCGAGGCGGCACGCAAGATGTACGCGGCCCATGTCACGGACACGGCGTCCCGGCTGGGGGCGGGATTGAAGCTGCGGCCGGACCCGATTTACAGTCTTGCCGAGGGGCAGGAGTGGCTGGCGGAAGCCAATGCGGCGAAAGTGGATGGCCTCGTGCTGGTGATGCTGGATCGGCAGGAGCATGCCTGGCCAACGGCGCAGAAGGCGGCCCAGAGCGGCATTCCATCGATTGTCTATTCGCCGCTGGGCTCGTCCTTCACGACGAACACCGCCGAGTTCGCGGGAGCGCCGGGATGCGTGGTCTACTCGACGGACGACTTCAGCCAGGCGGCATACGGCATGAGGATGCTCTGTGCGGCGGCCAAGATGCGTAAGACCTGCTGCGTGGCGATCCAGGGGAACAAGCGATACGATTCCGTGCTGGCCGACACGGGCATCACACTCAGGCATGTCCCGGCCTCGACGTTCATCGAGGAGTATCGACGGACGCCGGACAGCGAGGACATCCTGTCGATGGCGGATGAGTACATGAAGCGGGCCCGGCGGCGAATCGACGCGACCCGCCAGGACGTGATCAATGGGCTCAAGAGTTACTACGTGGCCGGAAAGCTGCTTGAGCGCGAGGGCGGCGACGCGATCACGATGGATTGCCTCGGGGCGCTGGGCAATATCCAGGTGAGCCTGCCGTGCATCGCGTGGTCGCGGATGAACGATGACGGCATCCCGGCCGCGTGCGAGGCGGACTACGGGGCCGTGGCCTCGCTGGTAATGGTCCATTACCTGTTCGACCGGCCGGGCTTTCAGCAGGACCCCGTGGCGGACACGGCCGACGACACCATCATAGGCGCGCACTGCTCCTGTCCGACGCGGCTGAGCGGCTACGGCCAGTCTCCCGAGTCCTTCGATATCAAGCATCACCACGGCAATCGCGACGCCGTACCCCGGACCCTCTGGCGCAAGGACCGGCGCGTCACGAGCATCGACCTGCTGCCCGGGCGCGACGGCGCAACCGGAGAGGAGGCTCGATCCACAGTCCTCGTGTCCGCCGGGACGGTCGTCGAGAACAAGGAGGTCCCGCCCAGCGGCGGATGCGTCGTCTCTGTGAAGGTCAAGTTCGACGGCGGCCAGGAAGTGCTCAGCTTCCCCGGATTCCACCAGATCTTCTTCTACGGCGACTACAAGGACCGGGTAAGGGATTTCTGTCAGCTCTGCAACTTCAAGACACAGGTGGTGTGATCATGTCCACAGAAGAGAACAAACTGCTCGTTCGTCGTTACATGGACGAAGTCGTGAACACCGGAGACGTGGGAAGACTGGCCGAGTTCATCTCGCCGGACTACGTGGAGGTTTACAGAAATGTGCGGTATCCCATGGGGCTCGACGGAGCCAAGAGGCACGTGCTCGGCGGTCGCGACGTGTACCCCGACATTCATGTGACGATTGAGCAGCAGATTGCCGAGGGCGATTGGGTGGTGTCGCGAATCACAGCCAGAGGCACTCATCGAGGCGCATGGCTTGGGATGAAGCCGACAGGGAAAGTCCTCGAATTCACGGGGGTCAACATAGACAAGGTCGTCGATGGCCGGATCGTGGAGCACGGCGGCGCCGCCAACATGCTGGAGCCGTTCCTCGAAGCTGGAGCAATCCGAGTTGTTGGGCCCGATGGATGACGCTTACCCGGATTTTATCAAGTCTCTTCTGCGGCGACTGCAAGGAGCAGGTGGTTTAATCCGTCGCGACTCAGGATATTGTAGGAGAAGAAAGGACGGTGCAACACATGAGAACGTACGCAATTCTGGGAATCGTGGGGGTCTTATGCTTCGTGGAAACGGGCGTTGCGCAGAATCGGGAGCAGCGGAGCCGGCGGTCGCAGCGGGTAAAGATGGAGGAGGTCCAGGCCGTCAGCCCGGACGGGAACGTCAAGCTGACCATCGGGGCCAATGCGGAGCGACTGACCTTCGCCGTGACGCTCGGGGGCAAGATGGTCGTCGAGCCATCGACCATCGTGATGAAGGTGGACGACTACGATCTCTCGTCGGGCGTCGTGTTCGGCAATGTGGAGCGGTACGAGATCGACGAGAGCTACCCGTGGTGCGGGGCCCACAGCACGGCGGTGAGCCGCTGCAACGGCGTGCGGATTTCGCTTCGGCACGATCTGTCATTCATCGATTACGTGCTGGAGGTCCGGGTCTTCAACGATGGTGCCGCGTTCCGTCACGTGGTGCCGGGCGAGGCAGGCGTCTCCCGGACCCCGGATGAGTACACGGCGTTCGTGATCCCCGCCGGCTCGACGGTCTGGCACCATGACCTTGGCGGGCACTACGAGTCCGCGTATGACAAGAGCGACATCTCCGAGATTCGAGCCGGGCAGTGGGCGGGGCCGCCGGTGACGTTTGAGCTGCCGGGCGGCGGCTATGGCTCCATCGCCGAGGCGGACCTGGTCAATTACAGCGGCATGGCCCTGGAGTCCGATGGCCGCCGGGGTCTGGTCACGGGCCTCGGCCATCGTCAGCCGCTGAACTATCCGTTCGAGCTGCGCTACGGGCGCGAGGAGGGCAAACGCCTGGCCAAGCCAGCCGCCGTCGTGGGGACGATCACGACTCCGTGGCGCGTCGTGATCGTAGGGTCCGACCTGAACGTTCTGGTGAATAGTGACATTCTGCCCAACCTGTGTCCCGCTCCCGACCCGAAGTACTTCCCCGAGGGCATCAAGACGGCGTGGACGAAGCCCGGCCGCGCCGTGTGGCGGTACGTCGATGGCGGCGACGGATCGTTCGAGGGGCTCAAGGGCTTCTCCCGGATGGCCGGCGAGCTGGGGTACGAATACCACATCCTCGAAGGCGTCTGGAGCCGCTGGAGCGACGAGCAGATCAAGGAGATCGTCGAGTACTCCCAGCAGCGGGGCGTGCGGCTGCTGTTCTGGAAACACAGCAACCAGTTACGCACGCCGGAGGCTCGCGACGCGTTCTTCACAAAGCTGCAAGGCCTCGGAGTCGCCGGCGCCAAGATCGACTTCTTCGATCACGAGGCCAAGGAGTCAATCGACCTCTACGAGGAGTTGCTCAGAAAAGCAGCGGAACACAAAATGGTGCTCGACTTTCATGGGGCGAATAAGCCGACCGGCCGGGGCCGGACGTGGCCCAATGAGCTGGTCCGCGAAGGCATCCGCGGAATGGAAAGCAGCAGCATGAAGGAGCGGGCCCGGCATGAGACGATCCTTCCTTTCACGCGATATTTGGCGGGTCCTGCCGACTACACGACGATGCACTTCGGCGCCCGGCGCGGCGACTCGACCTGGGCGCACCAGATCGCGAGCTTCGCCATTTTCGCCAGTCCCATGCTGACGCTCGCCGCACATCCGCAGGCCGTGCTTGACAACCCGGCCGTGGACGTGATCAAAAGTATCCCGGCTGTCTGGGACCAGACCGTTGTACTGCCGGAGTCGAGAATCGGCGAGATCGCGATCTTCGCGCGACGCACGGGGGACACGTGGTTCCTGGCGGTCATGTGCGGCCCGCAGGCTAAGACGATCCAGGCGCCCCTGTCGTTTCTCGGCGACGGCCGATACAAAGGATCGCTGGTCCGCGACAGCAAGGAGAAGCCTGACGCGGTGGTTCTCGAAGACAAGACCGTGCAGCGATCCGACGCGCTCACAATCGAGATGCCCAACGGCGGCGGCTTCGTCGCGCGCTTTTCGAGGTAGCCGTGCATGATGTCCGTCGCGGACGAGCCTGATGGGACAGTCGTCACGGACCGACCAGAAGCTGCCGGTCCGCAGGAGCGTGTCGCGTCGGTCGATGCGCTCCGCGGCCTGGTGATCCTGTTGATGATATTCGTCAACGATGTGGCGGGTGTCGGGCGGGTGCCATCGTGGTTGAAGCATGTCAGCGCCGAGGCGGATGCCATGACGTTGCCGGACATCGTCTTCCCTGCGTTTCTGTTCATCGCGGGGATCGCAGGCATTCGGATCGGATTCTACAAAAGCCCCGAGTTGCCTGTGTTCGTGAATATCCTCGGCTGTCTGACGATGGCCTTTTTCGTCGTCGGTCTTACCGGGCTGATTACCCGGCTGGGCTATCGCATGAGGGCTTAACCATACTGTCCAGTAAGTCTTGTGAGTATTTGTCAGCTAATGTTTGTGAGTATCCGGAAGATAGGAGATTTGGATCCAGCGGTCGTCGCGGCGGTTGTGTCCCCGCAGGTAAGCGTTGATCCGTCGGCGCGTCGCCTTCGCATCGGGGTCGTTGCTGCTGTCCAGGATGCACGTCTGCACCGGACTGAAGAGGGTCTCGACCGGGTTGTCGTCGGGACAGCCCTTCGGCAGGCTGATATAGTGCAGATGCAACTGTCGCATCGTGCGACGCGTCTGCCGCGACTTGCGCGGATGGGAGGAATCCCGGTCCAAGGCCACCCAGAGTTCCTCTCGGGGATATCACCGGCGGACCTGACGCATAAAGCGGCAGACGTAGGTGGAATCCTTGCCGGGCAGGAAGGCCCAGTGGGCCTTGCCGCTGGCGACCTCGTACATCAGGAACAGATAGAACCGCCCACGTGTCTTCTGGGGACGCCCCAGCACCAGACGCCGTTGCGCCGTGTACCGCGATCCGCCGTAGGCTTTGACCGTCACGGGCTTGACATCGAAAAACAGCAGGCGACCGCCGGGCGGCAAATGCCTCCAAATAGCCCGAATCCGGGCCAAAATCGCCATCCGCTGTGGATCGACGCAGATCAGTTTGCGTTGGATACGTCGCCAGTGGATGCCCTTTTTTGAGCCGTTGTCGCAAATGTCCACGGCTGATATCTTTGAGGATGTGATGGCGAATCAGATACGTTCGCAAGGGGGTCAGCGACCAATGGCCGTAGGGCTCTCCCAACTCGACGGGAGCCGTCTCAGCGATCCGTCGGGCCTCTCGGATCTGAGCTTCTTGCAGCCGGGCCGGAGCCCCCATGGACGCTGTCTCCTGGATCGACGCCCAACCCCGCTGCCCGAACGCCTGCAGGTCGGCATAGATCGTGTTGGGATGCACGCCCAGCGCGGTAGCGATGTCCCGCGCGTTCATCCCCGCGTAGTACAGAACCAAAGCATGGGCCTTTCGTTGCTGTCGCGGCGTCCGGGCTTCCTCGATCAGCTCGTTCAATCGGCGGAACTCCGCCCGTGTCGGCTTGCGAACCATCAATATACGAGACATGGTTGATTCCCCCACTGAGTTGTATCTGAGAGCTCCAACCATTCTAACAGAACTTACTGGACAAATACTCACAAGACTTACTGGACGGTACGCTTAACGAGTGATACAGTTACAATCGAGACGACCGACGGCAGCGGCTTCCATACCGTCGAGATCTGCCCGGATGTGGACTGATCTGCCAAGAATGTCGCCATTGAGAAGAAGTCGGTTCACAGCACGGCGCATCTCAAGATGCAGCTCGCTCTGGGCGGCGGATATGGGTTCGGTTGAAACCGGCCCGATGACCATGCATTGAGCGAAGAAGGTTTGTAGGCAAAGCCAATGCGCGGACGATCAATGGACCCTCAAATCAAGGAGACGCGAAATGAGAAAGACACGTCACTGTGCAGTGTGGGCCAAGGCCTACCTACTTGCTCTTGTCTTGGCATTCCCTTGTGTGTCCTTATGTCAATCGGGATTGGCGCCACTCCGACTTGCCACCACCGAGGAGCCGCTTGGAAAGCTATCGCCCGATCTCAAGATAGTGAGTGTCTACAGCAAGAACAGCGAACGCATCGCAATCGTCGTGGAACGAGGCGGCAAGCAGAGCGTCCTAATCGACGGCGTGCAAGGCAAGGAATACGATAGCATCCTGGACGAAGATGTAAGGTTCAGTCCCAACACTAAGAGGATCGCCTACGTGGGAGTAATCGGGGCGAAGCATATTGTGATTTGCGACGGCAAAGAGGGTAAAGCTCACGAGGAGATTGCTATGCAAGAAAAACTACCGTGCAGAGTATGTCCGAGTGTGTTCTTTGGCACCGGTATGATGAGTTTCAGTGCCCGCTCTCTCACGTTGATTTCCTTGGGCCTGAAATTCAGTCCGGACAGTTCACGGATTGCGTATGTTGCCAGGAACGGGAGCAAATGGGTGGCAGTCATAGATGGGGAGGAGGGTCCTGAATTTGAGGCAATCTGGGGTAAATTTATCTCATTCAGTCCTGACGGCAGCCGCCTGGCGTACGTGGCGAAACGGAATGGAAAAGAGTTGGTTGTGGTGGATGGGAAGGAAGGGAAGACATATGATTCAATTGCCTGTATGGAGATCAAGTCTTATGGCCCAAGCGCTTCACTGTTTTCGGCACGAGGGACCGCGTCCTGGGGAGCAAGCGGTCCGACTTTTAGTCCGAACGCCAAGTCTTTGGCCTTTGCAGCTCAGCGTGACGGTAAATGGATGATCGTCACCGAGGGGAAGGAGGGCACTGCGTACGAGACGGTGACAGACTTTCTTTTCAGCCCCGACAGCGCGCAGTTCAGTTACCTGGCGAAGCGGGGAGAGAAATGGCTACAGGTTGTTGGCGAGACGGAAGGCAAGGAATACGAGCTTGTCTCAGACCATTCATTCAGCCCCGTCGGCAAGAGATTGGTGTGTCGCGTTTTGCGGGCCGGCAAGCAACTGGTCGTGGTGGATGGCAAGGAGGGACGAGAGTACGAGAGTGTGGGGCTGCCGGTCTTCAGTCCAGACGGGAAGCGGGTAGCACATGGTGCAGGACGCGATGCGAAAGCAGTCGTCGTCGTTGACGGCGAGGAGGGCAAGGATTTCGACGCGGTTGACACACCATTGTTCAGCCCTGATGGCACGAGAGTCGCCTATGGGGCGAAGATAGGTGAGCGATATGTGAACGTCTGCGGGGAAAGCGGAAAAGAGTACGACGCCGTAGGTCCCTGCGTCTTCAGCCCCAACAGTAAGAGGATGGCGTTCTGGGCGAAGCGAGGAACTAAGGACTCGTAAGGCAATAGATTCGGAAATAGCTCAAGTTTGACCGCTGGCCATGCCGACAGGATAGGCATGGAACGAAAATGGCTACAAATCCG
>Ga0214473_10004229_pt1 | contig 17292 bp, 17 predicted proteins | sample RVTome_7_FD_203509 | JGI IMG/M metagenome (GOLD analysis project Ga0214473, IMG submission 203509) | Soil microbial communities from uranium-contaminated site in the Upper Colorado River Basin, Wyoming, United States - RVT98D197 | ecosystem: Environmental > Terrestrial > Soil > Contaminated >... | reverse complement strand
TAGCGAGCCCCGTGCCAGCGCCAGGGGCCGTTTCGCTCAACGGCCTTCTATCCGACCCGGACCGACCAACGTCAGCGGTCCGCGAAGCCCTCTGCGGCACGGTCCGGCTCGGATAGAAGGCTTCCATCGACGAAGATCCGCGCCTGCTCCATGAACGTGTGATCGTAGCCGAGGGGGATGAACAGCATCCCCAGAATGGCGCCCCAGAGCTGAACGGAGTAGCCGGTGTTCGGGTCCACGGGCACGCCGGGCATGTTCCCGCGCGCGAGCTGCTGCGGATCGGGATACGTGAGCGCCTCACCGGAGAACCCCTGGACGACGCCGCGGATCTGACCGCCCGGCAAGGCCCTCTCGAGGCTGACAGACGCCTCTGCGGTTCCACCCGCTTCGACGGACAGCTCGGCGGACTCGTCGCGGAAGCCCTCTGCGGTGACGAGGACCGTGAGATCGGGCGCGGGCTCCACGTTCGTGAAGTCGAAGCGACCCTCGGCGTCCGTGATGGCGGCCGCGCCCGGCGCCCTCGATGTTCGCGGGCGGCGGCGCCGGGAAGCGGAACCTCAGGCCGGCGTCGGCGGTTCGGCGCACGCGGTCGTCGGAACTGCGACCAGCTCACAACAACAGGTCTCGGTGCACGCGCGCAACCAAGTCGCGGAGGCGCGCTTCGCCGGTCTTGCGAATCAAGCGCCGAACAACAGTCCTGAGCGTGGTCATCTGCACGCCGAGTTGTTCTGCGATCTCCCCGTGGTCGAAGCCGCATGTTGCGAAGCGTAGGATCTCAGTCTCGCGTCGCGAGAGGCGGTAGCCATGCGCCAGAGCTGCGAGGATGGAATCGAGCTGATAGGCGTGGTGGCGGCGCGCCCAGTCGATGAAGGCATTGAGATGCCTTCCCTCGGGCGGCTTCGGAAGAAACAGGGCGCCGCAAAGTTCAGCCCGCCGCATCACCGCGAATTCAACCTGACCCGTCAGCACGAGCGCGGGGGTTCTGTCGCCACGACAGCGAAGAGACTCGAGCAAGTCCAAGCCTGAACCGTCCGGGAGCCCGACATCAACAACCAACCCAGACCAGATGACATCCCCGGCGAGCTGCTGCGCGGCCTCTGCATTCGTGTGAGCAACTTCAGCGCAGCCATGCCGGCCAAAGAAGCGGGCAAGAGCTCGCGCGAAACGGATATCGTCCTCGATGATCAAGTACCGAACCCGACGGAACGCGACCAAGCTCAAGTCGCTCGACGATGCTGGAGTTGACGCGTCTCGCATCCCTCCCCCGAGGAGAATGGCGCAGAGGAGTCTTGCAGAATGCCGAGAATCAGTGTAACCGACACAGCCGCGAGACTCCACAGATGGCCGGGAGACACAACCGACTCCCAGGTCATCCTGTAGGGATGACGTGACAGTCCTTCCACAGAAGGGACGTCCATCCGTAACCGACCGGCTGGATGCACCCCGCGTGGATGAACATGGCGGTGGAATCATCTACCTACCCATGGCACGGAGGGGGTCGGCGAAGGAGTGTGCCATCGTTCGTCCCCATGGACCACCCGGTGTTCAGACAGGGTGATGCGGCCACCCGGCGTTCCGCGTCATGGGACCACCTGAGGGGATCGGATGGCACTCCGACTCGAGCGACCGGAGCTCAGACGGGGCTCCGGGGGGGGCCGAGTGCGCCGCCTGGAGGACCCCATGGCGTTCGCATCTACTCCGGGTGGACGATGCAACTAGCGCGGAGCGCGGTCAGTTCGTGGTTGCCGCTCGGACCGATCGGCAGACCGAGCACGAGGAAGTCGTCCCCTGCACCAATGGCGTGCACCGACGGCGCGCTGGCGGCGCCGCGGAAGCGGACGATTGGAAGCGCTTCGGTGGCAGGGCATGCGGTCGTCTGGTCGAGAAGCACGACGTGGACGGTGGTGTCGTCGAGATCGTCGGGTGCGCGGACGCTCCACACGGCGAAGGCTCCGGAACCGAAGTTGGCGGCGACCGCGTCGCGGGGCATGGGTAGCCGCGGGGTGGGCACCGCGAACCGCTCACCCTCGGCGAACTCCGTCAGGCGCGTGGCGACGAGTGTCGCGTCATCGATGTCGCTGGGGTCTTGCTGCCAGCGCAGCGCCATCGCCGCCGTTCCGCTCAGTGCGAGCAGAGGTGGTGGATCCGCCAGTCCGCCCCGCAGCGGCCCGGTCCATACAACCGCGTCGTCGACGATCGCGCTGGCGAACGCCGGCCGGCTATCGGTGATCGAGTGCCCCCCTCCGGCGAACCACCATCGTGTGTCGTCGAGCGCCACCCCCGACAGCGGTGCCATCCCGCCGTCGCCGTCACCCGAGACTCCGAAGGTCAGGTGCTCGACGATCTCGGGAGCGTCGCCCGCTCCGGTCCAGGCGAGCCGGGCGCCCGCGATGACGCCGTTGTGTTCGGCGGCGGCGATCACGTTCCCATCTGGGAGCTCGAAGATCGTACCGCGGGGGTACGCCGGTGCGGAGAGGGTCACGATCGGCCCCACATCCGCAGCGTGGACGAGTGCTCCGCCGGGAGACCATGCGAGGTGGCCCACCCGGACGTCCATGGGTGACAGGCCCGTAGCTTCCCTCACTGTGAACAGCACCACGGCTTCGATGACGGAGTCAGTTGCGCGCAGGATGGCGGCGTCCAGACTGTTGCCTGCGCCGTCCAGGCTGCCCGCGCCCGGGGACCTGGGCCACGTGCGGTCGTCTCCGATGTCGAACGATCGCGCCCCCGGGTCTGCGGTCGCGAGGACCCACCTGCGGCCCGCCGGTCCCGCTGCGCCGGGACCCGGGGCCAGCAGGGCGTGCACCGCCCCGCTCGGTGCAACGACGGACGCGAGGATCTCCACTTCGTTGCTCATGGCTGGCGTTGCGTCGCGGGGGACGTACCCGGAAGCCAGCGGGGTGACCGAACACGACAGGCTGCAGGCCATGGCCGGCAGGCCTCCATCCGACAGGGCGTCGCGGTCGGTGGATCCGTCGGCATGTGAGCCGCCGTCGGTAATACCCGCAGCGTCCGTTCCGGCGTCATCGTCCAAAGAGTGACTCGCGGAGCACGCCGATCCACTCACGGCGCCGACTACCACCAGCGGCCACCAAGGCAGGTTCACGGAGCCGCCCCACAGAGCACGAACACATCCACGGAACCCCACCTGGGTATGGCCACAACGTGGCGCCCATCGCCCGTCACCCAGGCACGCGGCTCCAAGATCCCCTCGTGTGGATCGCCACTGTCGAGGAGCGACCGCAAACCCTCGACGCCGTCGCCTCCGGGCAGAATAGCGAACAGCACGGCCTGGTCGTATGGTTCGACGACCCGGGATGCGACGAGTGCGCGCGGGCGCTCACCCGCTACCCATGCCCGCTGGATGTGATCGAGGACAAGTCGCGTGCGGCCCGTCTCCGCGAGGTCGGGATCGAGCCACACGATCTCCACCTCTCCCTCGCGCACGGCGGTGACGGCTGTCCGCTCAGGGTTCACGTCGAGCGCGAGCCAGGACGGCTCCCAGTCCAGGACCCGCCTCCACCGTCCCGGGGAGGTCACCCCAATGGTGTCGAGCAGCGCGAGCTCGACCCCAGGCTCCGCGTCGAAGCCGAACGCCGCGACGACTCCCGTCTCCGTGCTCTCCGAGGCGCCGACACGGTAGCGGGAGCTGCCGACCGGCAGAGTCACCGGCGCGAGATTCACATCAGCACGCGTTACGCGCATGATGTGTGGTGCGCCCCCGGAGCTCACGAGCCGGAGAAACCCCGTCGGACCGGAAGCGAACCAGCCTGCCATGTTGGGCGGCAGCGCGTCGAACGACACCTCGGCCGGTACCGGGAGCAATGTCACCTCGATGCTCGTCGGGTAGACCTCGGCCCAGAGCAGGGTCGGGGAACCTTCCGAAACCGCGGGTCCGATGAGAACGGTCGGTTGATCGAGCAGTGCGAGCGCCCACGCATTCCAATCCCCGTCGGGCAGACCGACGGCGCCGTCGCGAGACGAACCGTCGGTCAGCACCGTCGTCCGAGCTAGCAGCGTCGGGCGACTGACTCGTTCAATGGCCGCCGTCACCAGCACATCCCCCCGGCCCCACGCGATGTCGCCGCCCTCCACGGTCAGCCGGCGCACCGGCACGCCGCACGGAGGCTCCGGACGCACCGCATCGCCGACGAAATACGCCGCACCGTCCGGCGACGCCAGGCCGGCGTCACTCGCACCGCTGTCGCCGCTGCCAGTTCCCCCGCACGCCTTCAACGAGAGCAAGACACCAGCGCCAGCGAGCAACCGAACCCACGGCGACGATGCAGTACCGCTGCGGGTAGCCCGTGTCATCCGATTCGAATTCAGTAGAACGTGCAAGAGCCGTCGCATCCTGCGGTGCTATACGTACAGCTGACTGTACCACTCGAGTTGCGCGTGTACCCGCCGTCACCGTCGCAGGTCAGCGTCGAGAAATCCGCGCCGTTATCCCAGATGCAGCCGTCGAAACCGCTCTCCCCATTCAGGTAGTCGTCCGCCCCGCTCTCGTCGTAGATGCAATCGCTCCCAGTATAGCCCCACAGTTCATCCGTGCCACTCCCGCCCTGGATGAGGTCGTCACCGCTGAGTCCATCAACGACATCGTTTCCGCCGAACCCCAGCAAATGGTCACCGTCCGCACCACCGCAAAGCTTCTCCGGGCCGTCGCCGCCGTACAGGTGGTCACTGCCAGCCTGCCCGTGCATATGAAGGATGTATCCATTGTAGTAGCCCGAACTCATGGAGGAGTACCAAGCACCACTACACTGGAAGCTACTTCTGGCAATCGTCACTGTATCCGCACCATTGCCCCAGCAGATGGCGCTGTCCGCCTCGAGGCCGTCGTAGAGGTAGTCGCCGATGCTCTCGTCGTAGAGGAAATGGAGCGTCGTGCCGCTTCGGCAGGCGATGAGGAGGCCGCCAGTTCTGCCGATGACGTACGTGTCCGAGCCACTAAGATCCACGACCGCACCGAGGATCGTGCGGATGGTGATCTGGTGATACGATGCCGAGGTCTCCGGGCATGTGTTCTCGGATGCCCCTTGGCAGTAGGTGGCGGACGCTGGAGAACTCGCGAGCATCACGACTGCGCATGCCAGGACAGACAACCACGCAACCACACGAGATGAACGCATACCCTTCCTCCTGTTCCCGAGCGTCGACTGAGCTTCGACGCGACACTCATGGTCGTGATCAGTTCTTGTGAGTTGCTTCGAGCGCAGTGGAAGCGCTTGAAGAACTGATTGGTAGCGTGGATGGACGATCTTGTCTGTCCACGCCAGGGGATGGCATGTTTGTCATCCCTGAAGGTCCACGTGGGTCGCTTCTGTAGTGTAAGCGTCCGACGCTCCCCGTCTTGCATCGCCAGGGATATGGTGCTTGCGGCTTCAGTTGAGAGGGGCCCAGCGATCCGGCAGCAGCGCGTCGAGGTCCTCGTCGTCGGTGGCAGCGCCAACACGGCCGATCACGTCGGTCAGGTACGCGGTTGGCTCGACGCCGTTGGCGATGCACGAGCCGACGAGGGAGTACAGGGCAGCAATGTTTCGACCGGCGCGCGGATGGCCGACGAAGAGGTAGTTTTTGCGACTATGCGGAGGTCCGCATAGTCGCAATTATGCGGAGCCCGCGATTATGCGGAGCCTCTCGACCCGGCGTGAGTGGTGCCCGAAGACTGCAGGGGCGCGCGCGGGTCGAGGGACTCGCATAATCAGAGGCCGTCGAGGAAGGCGAGGATGGCGTCGGAGGGAGCGAGGCGACGGGTGCGGGAGCCCGGCTCGACGAGCTTGTCGAGAGCCCGCTTCTTCATTGCTAGATCGGCCTCGATATACATGTGCGTGGTTGCCGGACTCTCGTGGCCGAGCCAGAGGGCGATCACCGTCAGGTCGACGCCGGCCTGGAGCAGGTGCATCGCGGTCGTGTGACGGAGCGTGTGTGGCGAGATGCGCCGAGAACGCAGCGTCGCGCAAGAGCTCTCGGCGCTCGCAACGGCGTTGGCGAGCCGGTCCTCGATTGCCGACCGAGAGAGCCGTCCGCCAGTGCGCGTCGGGAAGATAGGCCGGCTCGCGACGGGCTTCATCTCGCGGAGCCACGACGAGAGGATCCGACATGTGCTCGGCCACAGCGGAACGACTCGTTCCTTTCGTCCTTTCCCGTGCACGCGGAGGCAACGGCGCCGATCGGTGGAAAGGTCGACGACACGTGCATCCGCGATCTCGGAGATTCGGGCGCCCGTGTTGTAGAAGGTCGCGAGCATCGCGTGATCGCGTCGCCCGGTCCACGTAGTGCGGTCCGGTGCTTCGATGATCGCGGTGACCTCGGCGCGCGTGAGGAAGCTGAGCACACGGCGGTCGAACCGCTTCGCGGGAATCGCGAGTACTCGCTGGATCGACGCGAGCGACGAAGGGCACTGGAGGGCAGCGAAGTGGAGAAACGACCGAATGGCCGCGAGGCGCGCGTTTCTCGTCCTTGGGGAGTTGCCGCGATCGCGCTCGAGGTGTGCGAGGAAGGCGAGCACCAAGGGCGCGTCGATGTCGGCGAGCCTGAGATCGGTCGGCATCTTGCCCGTCCGATCGCGCACGTAGCCGAGGAGCAGTCGGAACGTATCCCGATAGCTGGCGACGGTCGCCGGACTCGCATCACGCTGCGCGATGAGGCGCTGGCAGAAGTAGTCTTGGAGGAGCGCGCCGAGGTTGGGAGCTTCACGTGCGCGCGGCATGATCTTCTCCCTCGCGCCCGAAGCGCTCAAACCTTGTTGCAGTGATCGCCATCAGCTCCGGGACACCGGTGAGGTACCAGTACGTGTCCGAGACTTTCGCGTGCCCGAGGTAGGTCGACAGCGCGGCGATCCGGTGGTCGACATCGGCGCCAGCCCTGTACCACCGGAGAAGACATCGACACGCGAACGTATGGCGAAGGTCATGGATCCGAGCGCGCCGTCCCAACGAAGTACCGGACGTGACGACACCGTCGAGGAGGGTCCTCATGACGCCGTGTACGGTCCGAGACGGGAGTGCGGCGCCGGCTTCGGACACGAAGAAGGTTGCCTTGGCGAGCGGCGGGGCGATCGCGTCGCGACGCCGCACGTACCCCTGCAGTGCCCGTCGCGCGGACGGGTGCAGTGGAACGAGTCGTGACTTACAGAACTTGGTCTGGCGGATCGAGAGCACACCGGAATCCAAGTCCGCATCCGCGCGTCCGAGCCGAAGCGCCTCGGAGATCCGAAGGCCAGTACACGCGAGTAGGCCGATGAGGGCGACGTACGTCTTGGCGCGGAGTCCGTGCGGCGACGACAACTGGCTCGCGGCGGTGACGAGCCGCTCGATCTCCGACGGCGAGAAGATGTACGGCGTCGTTCGCCGGTGTGCGGGGCCCAGCATGCCGGCGGGGGGACTTCGGTCTTCGTTTCGAACGCGAGCTCGTACTTGGCGAAACCACGAACGATCTCGAGGCGGCGTGCTCGATACAGCGGCGAGGCTGCTGTCGCAGCCTGCGCCCATCCCACCGCAAGCTCGGTCGTGAGAGGTCCGCGGTGGCCCGCCTCATCGGCGTATCGCGCGAACCTGAGGAGCTCGCCACCTTCGACGCGCAGCTGAAATCCAAACTGTCGACGCGCGTGAAGGTAAGCCTCGACGCGGGCAATCATCGTCTGGACGCGGCTCATCGCGCCCCTTCGGCCACGGGGCCGCGACGGTGCGCAGCGCGTCGAGATCGACCTTGGCGTAGATGGCCGCCGTGTCGATGCTCCGGTGCCGGAGAACGTCGGCGACCTCCTTCATCGTCGCGCCGGACCGAAGCAGTCGCGTTGCGACCGTATGGCGTAGGACATTCGGTCCGGCAAGGCTGGGCTGGATCCCGACGCGGACACCAGCGACACGAACTGCCGCGCGCACAATGCCGGGCCCCGCGGCGCCTGACGGCGTCGCGTGTCGTACGAAGATCTGCCGGGTATTCGTGTCAGGCCGCCCGCGCCGCAGGTATGCCAGGATCGCGCGCGCGACCGGCGCGGGCAACGGCAGCACGTCTGCCCGCTTTGTCTTCGTTGCAGGCACTGTGATCGTGCCCGCGCGCCAGTGGATGTCGTCGAGCGTCAGTGCCGACACCTCGCAGGCACGGAGTCCGAGACGGGCGAGGCATATGGTCGTCGCGTAGCCTCGCAATCCGACCGGTGTGGACCGGTCGAACGACGCCAGCATGGAGGCGACCTGCGCCTCCGTGAGCACGCGCGGAACCGACGCGAGCCTCCAGTTGGCCATCTGCGGAATCGCTTGAAGAAGCCGAGCGTCGGCAGCAACACTGCCGACCATCTCGAGGTACCGCAGAAACCTGCGCAGCGAGCTCGCCGCGACCTTCATCGTGCCTGGCGACCATCGCCCACCGCGCGTCGCGAAGAACGCGACCAGGGAGGACGGCTTCACTCGAGCGAAGTCGATCCGCCCGCGTGGGAACTGGTCGACGAGAAATTCCCGGGCGAAGCGCGCGCTGGACGTGCATGTGGCAAGGGCCAGCCCGCGCACGTCGCGAAGGTGGGCAGTGAACTCCCGCACGATCTTGTCCGCGGGCTCGACTTCGACGTGATCCTCTGGGACATGGCCTGCGCGACGAAGCACGACGAGCAGGTGGCGCAGCGATGTCCTGACTTGGGGCACCGTGGTCGCACAGGGTGGAGGGCACTTGCACCGAGGAAGATGACGCCGGACGAAGTTGTCGACGAGCGCTTCGTCCACCTCTTCCACCGCGCGATGGGTCCGGCGCAACCACCCGTCGAAGTGCTCCACAGACTGCACGTAGAGCTGGATCGTCGATGTCGGGTGTCCACGTCCGATCAGGTACGCCACGAGGTCATCAAACGCCGCCCCAAGCTTGCTGCGTCGCAGTCGCTGCACGACGCGTTTCGACCGGAATGCCTTCTCGAGCATGCTCGCTCCCTTCCCGGCAACAGGCCGGAAGACAGCGACTCCGATTACGCGGGCGCATTCAACACGCTGCACGCCGATTCTCGGCACGGACGCCGATAGCTCCGCATAATCGCGGGCTCCGCATAATTGCGACCTAGAGCGACGACTCGCAGGGCGCTCTCGGAGTCGTTGTTGTGCAGTGGGATTCTCGCGTCCGACAGGAAGAGAGTGAGACGAGGCCACTGGCGCTCGATGTAACCCAGCGCCTCTCCCAGCGGGGTCTTGGGTGGCGTCTCGCCCCGCTTGCCCTGGACCCACCGGAGGATCTCGTCGGTGATGGGCTTGGCCTTGTCGAGCCGCAACGCGAGATGCTCGTCGGTGCGGACGATCCGTCGAACGAGCGCCTCGTGCTCGACGCGGAAGAGGCTCCGGATGAGGTCGAGACCGTGGACCGCGTCGGTGTCTCCGGCGAGCATTGCTTCGTAGACCTTGCGGCGCGCGTGGCACCAACACCCACCGCGCCTGCGACCCTCCGGATCGGTGACGACGTTGTAGCCGGTGTAGCCGTCGACGACGAGCGTGCCGTCGGTGCCGCCCAGGATCCGAGCTGGCGTCTCGCCGCTGCGGTCGGTGGCGAAGACGTAGCGCACGAGGAGCGCGTCCGTGAGGTCGTCGCGACCCTGGAAGACCCAGACGAAGCCCTTCTTCTTGCGATCCTGCAGCCGCATCGACGTTTCGTCCGCCAGCACGATCTCGGCCACGCGCACCCGTTGCTCGATGCGCTCGACGAGCGGCGCGAGGCACTCGGCGGTGTCGTGAAGGACATCGTTCATGGTGCTGCGCGAGATCGGGATCCCGAGGCGGCCCAGGCGCTTCTCGATTCGATAGATCGGGATCGAGTCGGCGCACTTGTCGACGACGAGGAAGGCGGCGAAGCCCGGTCCGTAGCGGCCGCGGGCCACGACCTTGGGCGAGGGCGCCGCGGTTAGGATGCACTCTCCGCAACGGCACGCGACCTTCTCGCGCTTGTGTACGCGCCGAACGAAGTGACCCGGCACGTAGTCATACGTGACGCTGGCCTCGTAGCCCAGGTGCGAGAAGGAGCCGCCTCCACACTTCGGGCAGTGCTTGTCGGCCTCGGGAACCGGGTGGACGACCTCCTCGGTCGGCATCGATGAGCATGATCGCGAAGTTTGAGGGGACGTTGATCACAAGGATTGAGGGGCGCGTCGTGTCGGGGATCGAGCGAGTCAAAACGGGATGTCGTGGTCGTGATGGTCTCGAGCCTCGGCGAGGGCGGCAGCGTGGTATGCGCGGAGCAGGCGCTGGAACTGGGCGGCGCGCTTGCAGAGGGTACGGGCGAGGCGGATGGGTCGGGAGTGGGCGTCGCGGACCCAGTAGGGAGGGGGATCGCCGCCGAGAGGGGGCTGCGCGGCGATGAGGGCGCAGAGGGCCACGTCGATGGCGTGGTCGACGATGGCGAGAGCGGCGAGCTCCGGGGCGAGGATGAATTCGAGCGGGGTGGGTCGGCTCCGGTCCGCGGCGCTCATCGTCGCTTCGCGACGGACTTGGCCCGCGGCGCCTGGGCGAAGGTCTCGAGGTAGAGCTTCTCGTCGAGACGGGGCAGGTCGCGATCGACGGCGACGGCGAGGAGCTCGTCGCACAGGTTCATGAGGACGCGGTAGTTGCCGGCGGCGTGGTCTGCGAGCGTGGCCTTGAGCTCGGTGGTCATCAGGCCCGGGTTGGCGGCGGCGTCGAGCAGGTGGTCGAGGCAGGCGAGCAGCTCGTCGCGGCCGGCGTACTCGAGCACGAGGCGTCGGCGGATGCGGCTGCCGAGCGGCAACAGGTCAGGCGAGCGCAGACGCTCGATGAGACGGCCATCGCCGGCGAGCACGACGCAGAGTAGCTGGCGGGTGTCCAGCTCCTTGCTGGCCAGCACGCGCAGCTCGGTGAAGACGGTGGTCTGGGCCTCCTGGGCCTCGTCGAGCACCAGGACGGGGCGGCACAGAGTGGTGGCGATGTGCTCGGTCCAGCGCGCGCGCAGCGACTTGAAGCCTCCCCACCGGTTGTGCGTGTGCAATGGGACGCCGAACAGGTCGCCGAGTTCGCGGTAGAAGTCGGTGGTGCGGGATTGCGGGTGCTCGATGGTGCCGACGACGACGTCGGGCAGCGAGGCGAGGCGCTTGCCGAGCAGGCGCAGGGCGACGCTCTTGCCGGTGCCTGGGTCCCCGGTGATCATCACGTAGCCGCCGTCGGCGATGCCGAGCACGACGCGTCGCAGGAAGGCATCGACGGCTGGGGTGGTGTAGAGGGCCTCGACGGGGACGTCGGGCCGGAAGGGGTTGAACTTCAGGCTGTAGAGCGACTGTAGTTTGGAATTCACGGGTCGGTCTCCTCGTCGCCGGGCGCGACGTGTTCGTCGGTCACAGTGGTGTCATGGGGGACGTAGGCGGGGGGCAGGCCGGTGGCGGCGTAGTCCGCCATCATCTGGCGCAAGAGCGGGGCGATACCGGGGCGCGCGGGTGTCGCGGCGCCCGTGGCGCCCATGCCGGGGTCGGTCAGGGCGCGGCGCCGCCGGTCGGCGTTGCGCTCCTTGTCGACGGGCAGCAACGTGGCGAGGTGTGTGCCGCGGCGCGGGTCGACCAGGTCGACACTGGACAGGTCCCAGCGGGCGACACGCACGGTGGGGCGCACGAGGGTGCGGTAGGCGGAGGGGATCTCGTAGCGGACGCCGGCGACGGTGAGAGTGCCGTCGCTCTTGCGCTGCTGGCGCCGGACCTCCATGCGGAAGGCCTGGCGCAGCGCGTCGCTGGACGGACACGCTCGCCCCACGCTCGGTCCGTCGAGCCAGCGCTCGAGCGGGGTCTGCTTGATCTCGCTGTGGACGCGGCGGTGGTAGTCCTGCTCGACCCACGCCTGGGTGGCGCGGTTGAGCAGCTCGAGGGTCAGCTCCGCCTCGCCCTCGAGCATGGCCATGAGCCTTCCCTCGACCTGGGCCCAGAACACTTCCTGCTTGCCGTTTTGCTCGGGCGTCTGGGAGAGCGTGGTGTGCTGCTCGATGGAGAGCCGCTCGAGCCCTTCGCGCGTCTCGGCGGCGATCATCGGCGCGCCGTTGTCGCTGTTCTGTGCCCGAGCGCGTTATGTGGCCGATTCCGCCCGGACCGCGGGAAGACCGCACGAGACCTTCAAAACCGGCCACATAATGTTCTCGGGTCCGCCGAGACTCGGCCTCAGCCCCGCGCACCGCGGGAAGGAGGTCGCACATGCTCGAGAACTACTTCATCCGTCCAGACACCGTGGATCGCATCCGAGGCTCGTGGCTCGGCGACGCGATCGAGAAGTACGTCACTTGGCTCTCGGAGCACGCGTACAAGGATCGTTGCGTGCACCACCGCGTACCTCTTCTCTTGCGGTTCACTGCGTTCGCTCGCCAACGGGGTGCCGATCGCTTCGAGCTCTTGGCGGGACACCTCGATGCTTTCGTCAAGGCGCAGCTCCGCCGTCGCGACCGAACGTGCCGATCGAAGACCGCCCGGCAGGCGTATGCCCGCGAGATCCGCGGGCCGATCGAGCAGTTTCTGCGAGTCATTCAGTTCGGCGATCCGAAGCCCGCTTCGAGCACGTCGCGTCCGTTCGTGCGTTGGGCTCCGGGCTTCTTCAGACACCTGCGTGACGAGCGCGGGCTGAGCCCGACGACAGTCGAAGCGTATTCGTACCAGCTCATGCTGTTCGAGCAGTTCGTCGTGTCGCGGCGCGCCGGCGATCCAGGCGCGATGTCGCCTGCCCTGTTCGACGCGTTCATCGCGGAGCGTAGGACGCACGTGTGTGCACGGTCTCTCGGTTCGACGTGCGCGGCGCTTCGTGCGTTCCTGAGATACCTGTTCCGAGAGGGTATCGTCCAACGGGATCTCAGCGCCGCGGTCGACGGACCGCGGACGTACGCCCTCTCGGAGATCCCACGTTCGATCGGCGCTGACGATGTCGCGCGCATGCTCGGGATGATCGATCGCCGCTCGATCGTCGGCAGGAGGGACTACGCGATGCTGCTGCTTCTGGTCGTCTACGGCCTCCGCGCGCGTGAGGTCGCCGCGCTGACCCTGGACGACCTCGACTGGCGCGCCGCCGTTCTGCACTTGCGCGGACGCAAGGCGGGGCACGCGGCCACCTATCCGTTGACTACGACGGTGGGCGAGGCGCTGCTCGACTACCTCCGACGCGGTCGGCCCGCAACCTCGGAGCGATGCGTCTTCTTCCGTTGCGTGGCCCCCCGAGGGGCGATGACCCATCGCATCGTTTCGTGCCGCGCGAAACACCACCTGCGCAGGGCGGGCATCGTTGTGGCGCGACCCGGCTCCCACACGCTGCGGCACAGCTGCGCACAACGGCTCGTCGACGCCGAGTTCTCGCTGAAGGTGATCGGCGATTTTCTCGGACATCGCCACGCGTCGTCGACGAGGATCTATAGCAAGGTCGCCATCGACGCGCTGCGCGAAGTCGCCCTCGGCGATGGCGAGGCGGTGCTGTGATGGGCGCCGCACAGGGTCTCGCCAGTCCGTTGGCCGACAAGATCGCGCAGTTCATCGAGTACAAGCGCGTGCTCGGCCGCCGCTATGAGACGGAGACCTTTGCCCTCCGTCTCTTCGACAGGTACCTCGTCGAGCACCGTGTCCGCGCCATCGGCGCCATCACGCCCGAGCTGATCGAGGCGTTCCTCGCCTCGCGACCGAGGCGTCGGCCGCGCAGCTTCAATCACCTCCTCGGCGTTCTTCATCGCCTCTTCGACTGGCTCGTCGCCCGGCAGATCGTCGCGCGTTCGCCGGTGAGTAGTGCAACGCGACGCGCGGGCGCTGCGAGGATCCCGTTCATCTTCACGCCCGAGCAGGCGCGCCAGCTTCTCGACCTGGCCTTGCACCTCCCCGACGCTCCGGGGACCGAGCTTCGCGGGCCCACGTTCCACGCCATCCTTGCCACGCTCTATGGTCTCGGCCTGCGCGTAGGCGAGGCCTGCCGTCTCAACCTCGGCGACATCGACCGGCGGCGGCGTCTTCTCGTCATCTGCGACACGAAGTTCGGCAAGGATCGCCTCGTCCCGTTCGGGCCCCGCGTGGGCAAGATGCTCGACCACTACGTCGCGCTGCGTCGCGCGCGCACCCCGGTCCTGGCGGACGACGATCCGCTCTTCTCCATCCGTGCTGGCAGTCGGCTGAGGCGTCAGCGGGTCGGTAGCGTGTTCCGAGGGCTACTGCCCCGTCTCGGTCTCCATGTGCCTCCGGGGGCTTCGCCTCCGCGCGTTCACGACATGAGGCATTCCTTTGCGGTCGGGACTCTGCTGCGATGGTACAGGACGGGCGTCGATCCCGCGCAGCGTCTCCTGCACCTGTCGACGTTCCTCGGACACGTGCAGCCGGAGTCCACCGCCGTCTATCTCACAATCACGGCTGATCTGCTCGCCGAAGCGGGCAATCGCTTCGAAGCCTTCGCGCATCCACTCGTCGCGGAGGTGCGCTGATGAATGCCCCGACGCTCGGGCAGGTGGTCTACTCGTTCTTCATCGACCACCTCCAGGTGGCCAAGGGGCTGCGTCCGTCGTCGATCTCAAGCTACCGCGACGGAGTGCGCCTCTTCCTGCAATTCGTCGCCGACGACGCCGGATGCAAGTTGACCAAGCTCCCGCTCGCTGCGCTGACGCCGGAGAGAGTCCTTCGCTTCCTCCAGAGCCTCGAAAACGACCGGCACAACCACGTCCGAACAAGAAATCAGCGGCTCGCGATCCTGCGCACCTTCTTCGACTACCTCGGGGGTCGAGTCCCGGAGTTGCTGATCGCCGCCGAGCGGGTGGCGCGCATCCCGACCAAGAAGGTGGCGCCGCCCGAGACCCACTTCCTCGATCGCGAAGACATCCAGGCGCTCTTCAACGGCATGCCGTCCGGCACGTGGGGGGCGGAACGTGACCGCACGCTGGTGCTCTTCCTCTACAACACGGGAGCTCGTGTCCAGGAGGCTGTGGATCTCCGCGTCGGGCACCTCGAGTTGGATCGTACGGCCCACGTTCGCCTTCACGGAAAGGGCGACAAGTGGCGCACGTGCCCTCTCTGGACCGAGACCGCCGGCCGACTACGTGCACTCGTGCAGCTCCCGGACAACGGGGTTCGCCCCGAGGACCCAGTCTTTCGATCGCAGCGAGGCGATGCGCTGACCCGCTTCGGCATGTACAAGATCGTCCGCCGACACGGCGGACGGTTCGATGCCGATCCCAAGAAGCGCGGACGACGCGTCACGCCGCACGTACTTCGCCACACAACAGCTGTTCACCTGCTCGAGGCCGGCGTGGAGCTCAACGTGATCCGTGGATGGCTCGGTCACGTCAGTCTCGAGACGACGAACCGCTACGCGGAGATCAGCCTCCGCACCAAGGCGGCCGCCATCGAGAAGTGTGCGCCCCCTACGCTCGCCGCGGGCTTCGCGCGCAAACCGCCGTGGCGCACAGATGCGTCCCTACTGGGCTGGCTCGACTCGCTCTGACTGCCCAAGTTATGTGGCCGGTTTTGAAGGTCTCGTGCGGTCTTCCCGCGGTCCGGGCGGAATCGGCCACATAACGCGCTCGGGCACAGAACAGCGATTCTGTGGCGCGCCACAGAATCGCTGAGCAGCGCGCGTGGCAGGCCGCGTTTTTGGAAACCCTGGCACAGGCCGTGGACGAAGCTCTCGGTGTCCTCGTCGCCGACATACCACTGTGCGTGGCAGCACACGCGAGAGTGGTCGTCGAGCAGGCCCAAGAGCACGGCCTCCCTCCGTTCGCCGCTGGCGGTGAGGACCTTGCGCTTGGCGTTGTGGAAGTCGCAGTGCCACAGGGCGTGGACGTGGGACACCTCGAAGCTGCGACGCTCGCGCGGCACGAAGCCGGGCTCCCGCTCGTGACGGCGCGGCTTGCGATGCTTGCCCAGGCCGTGGTGCTTCATGTACCGGCACACCGTCGCGTAGCCGGGCAAGGGACCGAGATCGGGCTGCTCGCGACCGAGCGCGACGAGGTTGTCGCGCACCAGCTGGTAGCTCCAGCGCGGGTGCTGACGGCGCAGCGTGCGGATCGCCTCGGCAACGGCGGGCGTGATGCTCGGGTGGGTGCCGGCGTGGCTCGGCACCTTGCGCTCGAGCGCGCGGATCGGATCCTGCTGCTCGCGCGCCGTGTAGAGCCACCGCTCGATCGTCTTGGCGCTGAACTGGACTGACTCGCCGGTGGACGGGTGACGCCACGGGCGCGCCGCCAGTGCCGCGATGCTCGCCCCGAGCTCGCCCGGCGCGGGGGGCGAGCTGAGCAGCGGTGCGATGATGCCGAAGCGAAGGCGCGCCCAGCGTACGCGTGCCGGAGTGATCTTCTCGTCGCTCATGGTGTCCTCGACGGGGCGCCTCTGTCCTGGCGCGCGCCCCGTGAGCGACACCCTAGACGACGCGGAAACCCGGCGAGAGCGACATCTTCTGCGTGAGTCAGCCGGGGGCGCAAAACGTCTCCGCGCCCCTCACGAAACGCCACGCGTCAGCCACCGACGCCGTCGTCACCGGGGCAAGGCAGCGCGCCGCCAAGAGCACCAGCTCGTCCGGCGTCAGTGCGTCGCGCGCGGGGCGCATGGCCGCGATATCGGCGTCCAACCGTGTCACCAGCGACTTGGGCAGCGACCCCTCGTCCGGCGGCGGCGGCGCGAACCGCGCTCGCAGCTCGGCCCAGGCAGGCAGCCGCGGGAACGTCGCGCGCCACCAGGCTCCCCAGCGACGCAGCGTCCGTCCCGTCACCCCCGTCGCAGCGCGTGCCGCGTGCAGCGCGGCGGCGAGCTGCGCCACCACGCTCGCGAGCAGCACCACGGCGCCGAGGTACACTCGCCGCCCGAGGAACCTCAGCGACGGCGGAAGCGCCCGCCGCCGACATCCTCGCCGCCCGCAGCAGAGCGAGTGCCGGAGCGTGAACGCCTCCCCCGCTTCCGCCAGCAGGCCTCCCCGCGGCTTGCGCCGGTAGTTGCCTCGGTGCAGCGGTCCGCCGCAGTGGCGGCAGCCCGCTGCTGCCACCCGCGCGGCGATCTCCGCGTCCAGGCGGGTCAACGTCGCAAAAAACTCCTCACCCACGCGCAGATCGTGCAGCATCGAACACCTCCGGGGTCGCAACCACGGAGGGAGCCCCCTCGAAGACTCTTTCGCAAGTTTCCCGAGGGGGCTTCGTTTGTCCCCCCTCGAGAAACTCGATCGAGAACCGACAAAAGCCTCTCCGTCTACGTGTCGCTGCTCAGAGCCGGTGAGCGACGAGCCGCCCGATGGACTCGACGCGTGCCGGCAGACGGCGTTGCACTACGGACAGCTCGTAGGCTTGCCGTCGCCGGCGACGTCAACGCCGAAGGACGAGACCCGACGCTTC
>Ga0214473_10004228_pt1 | contig 17293 bp, 19 predicted proteins | sample RVTome_7_FD_203509 | JGI IMG/M metagenome (GOLD analysis project Ga0214473, IMG submission 203509) | Soil microbial communities from uranium-contaminated site in the Upper Colorado River Basin, Wyoming, United States - RVT98D197 | ecosystem: Environmental > Terrestrial > Soil > Contaminated >... | reverse complement strand
CCGGCCGCCAGGTAACCGTGCACGAGGGAGTTCAGCGACACCCCCTCGGCTTCGGCACGCGCTGCCAGTTGGCCGTGGAGCGATCTGGGGATGCGCAGCCTGAACTGACCGCTGAAGTGCGGCAGCGCGCGGGCGGGCGGCACCGGGTCCCCCGCCTCCTCCAGTACCTCGATCGCACCCGTGATTGCTTCCTGAAGTTCGGCCACGGCCTCGGCCGCGGTGTCACCGAACGAAGAGAGATCAAGGGTGTCGGGGAGCACGGGCCCGGAAGATGATCCGGCCGCCTGTAGCCCACCATAGCCACCCGGGACATCGACATGGCACGCTCCGGCAACATGTGCCAGCTCGATCCCATCATCCGGCTCGGCCCCTCCGCAGGCACCAAGCAAAAAAGGCCAGCCCGAAGGCCGACCCTTTTACTAAGCGACAACGCCGTTCCCCTCCCCCGGCGCACCTCCCCGATCCCACCCCGCGCACGCCGCCGGCTCCTGCAGCCGCCACCGCCCGCCCGGCTCGCCGAACGCTTATGCAGCGGGCCGGCCAACCCCGCCGTGCCACCAAACCCGCACGCGCACCCTCCGCCCCAAACGCTTCCGGCGCCAGCACCACTATTTGCAACGAAACCCGCACGCGCCTCACCCGATTTCGAGCGTGCGGGTCTGACCGCAATAATTCCCACAAAGCGCACAACCGCGGCCGCCCGCGCGTGCGCATCCGACAACACTCCACCGCCCGCCACCCGCGCACTTATGCAGCCCGCCACGCCCGGCCGAGGTGGATATCCTGCGTATTCCGGCCCAATCCGGCCACCCATTCCGGTCCATGCCGACCGCGCCGCGGCCTTTCCCCGAGCTCCCTCACAAACCCGGAGGACTGGACCGATGCTGACCTGGAAGCGGGAGTCTTCCCCCGGACGCCGCAAGGTGCGTCCCCTTTCACCTGCTGCCGTGTAAGCGGGTCCTACCGCCGACTCCCCGCACGCAATGGCAAGTCAGGCGGTTGGGCGCAAAGCCAGTGCAGCATGGACGATCCCGCGGGCCCACTCTGGAACATCCACGTCGTCAGCGGCCTCGACGATTCGTCCAGCCTTCATATTCAGGATCAACCGCGGCTCTACGATTCCGGTCTCCGGATCGGGCGCGGCGGTGTTGTCGTAAAGGTGGAGGCTCTCCAAGCACACGAACCTGATGTGCACTTCGAGGCCACGATCTGCAGCCTCGCTAAGCAGTGTCTGAATCGTGTTCCCACCAAGCGTTGTCTCGAAGGCCAGGTTGGTGCGCCGGTCGATCGCCCGTCGGAGCTCCTCAACTCCGCGCTTCCAGGCAAGTGAATTCGCCTCAGCAAGCGTGACGACTGCTCCGGTGGAGAGAATTTCGCGCGCCACCTCATCCGGGTTGTAATAATTGGAGCCACGCTCCCTCAGGCTTGCGCCTCCGATCGAGCTCTTGCCGCCGCCATTGGTCCCCGCCAATACCCGGATGACGCCACGGCGGCCACGCCTCACGACCGCTGAGCCACGCCGCCCGGTGACCGCTGGCCGCAGATCTTCACGCTCGGCTGCGCCTCGAACGCTTCCGCTCCGGCCCTGCTCGAGTCTTCCGTCTGCAGCTCCGCCACGAGTTCCTCGATCCTCCGGTCAATAAGCGCGAGGGCGGCCTTTGTGGACAATGAGAGGTCCTCCCGATCCATCAGATCGGCGAAGCTGGAGCGTCCCCCCTCTGCCGACCGGAGCGCGCGGAAAAGCTGCCGGTGTGAAAGGAGGGCGCCGAGCACCGTTTCCGCCCGCCCCTGACAGATCATCTCCCGCGGGCTCCGCCCACCAAAGACAGACGCCGCGGCGTCTAGCCAGAGTGCGGTCTGCGCGGGCGCCAGCGAGCGCCGAACTTCGGCGGACAGTTCCTCCAGCCGCCTCAGACGCTCAATGGACGCATCGTTCGGGGTAGCATCACCGCTACGCCAGCGGTACAGCGTGCTCGGGTTCGCGCGCACCGCGTCGGCGACCTCCTCGAGCGAAAGGCCGAGCGTCTCTCGGGCTGCATCGATTCCGGGCAACTTCGTGTTCGTGGCCATGAGGTATTCCCCTGGTTCCGCGTGTCATGCATCTGCAACATATCTCCTAAATCGTGCAAATGCAACGCCATCCCTCGGAACCAGCGTTCCCCGCCGGTGGCCACCCGTGCCACTCCTCAGAATGCCCTCCGTCCCCGACCACGCCATAGCATCACGGGACATATCCCGGCCCATCGCCTCAGGACATGCCCGAAAGCTGAGCCGCCCTTCCGGCCGCAGGAATGGCGGGATGAGCCAACGCGTCCAGCCGCCACCCGGCTCCTCTTAAGCGACGAGGCCGTCCCCCTCCCCGGCGCATCTCCCCGATACTCCCCCCGCAGGCCGCCGGATCGAGCACCCTCCGCCGACAGCACCACCCGCAGCAGCTCGAGATTCGGCCGCCAGCCGCCCCCACGCCAGCGCCACCGCCTCATCCACCGGTAGCGCGCGCCCCGTGAACTGCCGGAGCAGATCCACGGCCAGCCACGTCTCCAGCCGGCGGCGGCGCGCCCCGGGGTCCAGTTGCAGGATCCCCCGCCGGATCTCCCCGACCGTCAGCGTGCTGATGGCCAGGTCCAGCGACGGCGTCTCCGCCAGGAATGCCACCACACCCGCCGCCAGCGGCCGCCCGTCCCATCCAGCCATGGCCATGCGCCCCCCGACGATTAGATTGGAGCCCATGGACGCCGAGACGCGCGCGGCCTTCGGCCGCATGGACCACTACTTCGAGCTGATGCAGGCGCAGCACCTGGAGGTGCGCGCCGACCTCGCGCGGATGGACACACGCATGTCCCGGTTCGAAGAACGCATGTCCCGGCTCGAAGAACGCATGTCCCGGCTCGAAGAACGCATGTCCGATCTCGAGGAATCGGTACGTTCCTTCCGGGACTGGGTGACAATCCAGTTCGCGGAGTTGCGCGCCGCGCTCCAACAACTCACCGCCCGCGTGGATCGGCTGGAGCAACGATACCAGAACGCCAACGGCTGACAGAGAACACAGCCCAATAAAAAAAAGGCCAGCCCGAAAGCTGACCTTTCCAGTGAGCGACGACGCCGTTCCCCCTCCCGGCGCTGCCCGCGCCACCGTCACACCTCGGACACACCCTCCAACGCCTCCTGGAAGCGCCCCAGTGACTCGATGGTGACCGCCTTCTTGTGCAGGCTCCGTAGCAGGCCCACGTCCTCCGTCTCCCGGATCCGCTCCGCAACCGAGACAGGCACGTCGCCGAAGCGTGCCTCCAGGACCTCGAGAACGTCTGCCCTGGCCGTCTCGGCTGAACCCTGCCGTTTCCCCTCCTTGATCCCCTCCCTGATGTACTTCTCCGCCATGCTGATCATGAGCTTCTCTCCTTCGTCTGGAAACACGGTCGCGAGCGCCTCGTGCAGCTCCTTCTCCTCCACGCGCTCGCTCGCAGCAAAATAACGCATGACCGCCTCCAGCGCTCGCAGCCCCGAACGCGTTCCTGCCACGGTTTCCAGCAGCCGCAAGATCCGCGACAGGCTGTCCGCGGGCTGGGGGTCGAAGATGTGGCGCATCGCAAGCAGACCCACCCGAAGCAGCACGCCGCCGCGGATCTGGTCGTCCGAGTAGCCGCTCAGATCGATCAGCTCATACCGGAAGCTGGGCACGTACGGCGCCAGGTGGTCCGGGCACTGAAACAACGCGCTGAACTCCGCGGCCACCGTCCAGCGCCGCCGGCCATGGTAGAAAACCAGCGGAATAACCGTGGGCAGGGGCAGCTTCCTGCTGTGCTTCTGCTCCTGATCCCAAAGCTTTGTCAGATACCGAAGGAGCTGCAGAGCCACGAAGCGGTCCGGTTGGCTCTTGTGCTCGAAGAGCAGGTAGAGGTACGCCCGCTCTCCACTGGTGAGGGCCACCCGGCACACGAGGTCGGCCTCGTGGAGCCGTAGATCAGGATCGACGAACGAGCCATCGACGGGCGCGAGCGTGCGCAGGTCCAGGCCACGCACCACCTCGCGCGGCAGATACCGCCGCACGAACTCCTGCAGCGTTGCCCTGCGCGAAAAGATCTCACGGAAAAAGCGGTCGTGGGGGTTGGACACATCGGACATGCCCCAAAGCTGGGCCGCCCCTCCGGGCGTAGGAATAGCGGGATGAGCCAACTCCATCCAGCCGCCCGCCAGCTCTTCTCAAGCGACATCCGCCTCATCCACGCCTCCCGCGCCGCGCTTGGCGCGCAGCGCCGCTCCACCACCGGAGCGCCCCCGAAACACCGCGGGTGGCCATAGGCGCACGGGTCGTCGTGATGCGAGCACGGGTCACCGCGGCTTATGCCGCGCAGGACACGCCGGGGCGAGCGCCATCAAAATCCGCACGCGGAGCGGATCTCCGCAGCGGTAGTGCGTTTGGTGGCAATAATTGCAACAGAAACCGCACGCGCGAGTGCAGGCGCCGCGGTTGCACGGCCGGTGGCAACTATTCGCACTAAACCCGCACGCGCGCTGATCGGAGCCGGCGGTTGCGGGTTTGGTGACACGCGCTCGGCCAGGGGCCAGCGTGCGGAGAGCCGCCAAAGTGGCAGGAGCGGGTCAACTCAAAGCCAGCCCTAGATGCCCTCCCACTCCTCTCGGCTAATCCGCGCCTGCCGGAGCAGCCGCGAGAGGAGCTCGAGGCCGATGTCACCGCTGTGAGGATTAGGAACGCGTACTGTGATTTCGCCGCGAACCATGAATTGGTGCTTGCCGCCAGAGTACGGCCCGTCAAATCCGAGGTCCTTCAGCGCTCGAACTAAATCCCTTCGGCTGATCGGACCGAAGGGAGGCATTTCAGCTCACCTTCCGGACCTGAAGGTTAATGCCGTTCACTTCGGGGACTTCATGATTTCGAGACACCCGGAACAACACCCACTCCTCCAGCACTTCCTCCAACTCATCCCGGCAGCCCTCCAGGGAATCCGCATTCGCGTACACACCGTCGAATCCCGGAATCTCACCGTAATACGTGCCGTCATCCTTCAGAATCTCGTAGTGCGCGCGGTGCATGGCACCTCTGACGTAGTCTCTCAACATGGCCTTCTCCTTGAAGAAGCTCGCTAACGCGGCCTGCGATACCTTCGTCTGGAAACACGGTCGTGAGCGCCTCGTGCAGATCCTTCTCCTCCACTCGCTCACTCGCCCCAAAATAACGCACGACCGCCTCCAGCGCTCGCAGTCCCGAACTCGTTCCTGCCACGGTCGCCACCAGCCGCAAGATCCGCGGCAGGCTCTCCGCGGGCCGGGGTACGCCCGCTCTCCACCGGAGAGGGCCACCCGGCAAACGAGGTCGGCCGCGTGGAGCCGTAGCTCAGGATCGACGAACGACCCCTCGATGGGCGCCAGCGTGCGCAGGTCCAGGCCACGCACGACCTCCCGCGGCAGGTATAGGCGCACGAACTCCTGCAGCGTTGCCCTGCGCGAGAAGGTCTCACGGAAGAAGCGGTCGTGGGGGTTGGACACATCGGACATGCCCCAAAGCTGAGCCGCCCTTCCGGGCGCAGGAATGGCGGGATGAGCCAACGTATCCAGCCGCCCCGCTGCCCCTCTCAAGCGACGTCCGCCGTTCCCCATTCCTGGCCCATCTCCGATGCCACCCCACGCACGCCGCCAGCTGCTGCAGCCTCGACCACCGGCCCAACTCCCAGCCGCCCGGGTACCAGTAGGATCACGCGCGCGATTGCACGCGCGCGTGGCCATTTGAGCCGGACATATCCGCGCCAGCCAGGCATTCCGGCAGCCCACGCCGCCCGCCGGCCCCGCCGACCGCTTACCCAGCGAGCTCCGCCACCCCCGCCCGCCCCACCAAACCCGCACGCACACCCTCCGCCCCGAACGCTTCCGGCGCCAGCAGCACTATTTGCAACGAAACCCGCACGCGCCCCACCCGATTTCGCGCGTGCGGGTTTGACCACAATAATTGCCGCGGATCGAACAACCGCGGCCGCCACCCCCCGCGCGTGCGCATCCGACAACACACCACCGCCCGCAGGCCGGCTAAGGCACACGCTCCAACCGGCGGAACCCGTTTCAGATGCCTCAGCCACGTCAGCTCCCCGGTCCCGGCCGCCACGTAACCGTGCATGAGGGAGGTCAGCGACACCCCCGCGGCCTCGGCGTGAGGCGGAGCCGCGCACATCGAAGCCACGCCCCCTTGCGCCACTGCTCATCCCTCCCCATACTTATCCCGAAGGCACTCCCCGTGCATTTCCCGCCCAACGCCGCCCGACACGCCAGGGTAGACGGCGCGCGAGCGCATCCTGGAAGGACCTCCAACAGGACCTTTGCAACCGTTGCGCCGGTCGATGACGCCGATCTACCTTTATTCCGCGACGGAATGGTGGGCTGAACTTGCTATCCCTCTTGGTGGAGTCGCCCGCCTTCCCGAAGTAACGACCTCTGTCGCTTCGAAACCGCCGATCTCATGGCCGTGGCCCGGATGCCCGGCGCCGCCTGCGTGGTCCGACACGCCGGCGAATCGGCGGCGATCCGCGAGGAGGACATGGCCGTCTCGCGCGCGCGAAGGCGGGCCAGAGGAGGACCGGGGCTGTGTCAGATAGGCCTGTAACTGACGGGACGGAGGTGCGCCCGTCAGGCGTGCGTCGAGGCGGCCACCGCCCGGTGCGATCCCTTTTCCCTTTGATGGACTGTTAACCATATCGACGCCATGACAACGCCGATGCTTCCGCTACTGGCCGCGCTGAGCGCGGCGGCGGCGAGCTTCCTGGCTACGCCATTGCTCGTGCGGTGGGCGCGATCCCGGGAGCTCTATTGCTTCCCGGGGTCACGGACCGTCCACACCCGCCCCGTCCCCCGCCTGGGCGGGATCGCGATCCTGTGCGGTTCGGTCGTGGGGCTAGCGGTGGCCTTCGTGCTGGATCCCGCGGGGATGTTGCCGGACGGCGCGCACGGACCTTCTGCCCGCGCCCTGGCGGGTCTCGGGGTGGGCGGCCTTATCGTGTTCGGGGTCGGGCTGCTGGACGATCTACGAGGGCTCCGTCCGCTGCCCAAGCTCCTGGCGCAGATTGCCGCGGCGCTCATCGCGTACTGGTTCGGATTTCACATCGACACCCTGAGCTGGGGCACCGCCGGCCTCTCCCTCGGGTGGCTGTCGCTGCCGGTGACGCTGCTCTGGATCGTGGCGGTGACCAACGCCTACAACCTGGTCGACGGCATCGACGGGCTGGCCACCGGGATGGGATTGGTAGCGTTCGCGGCCATCCTGGCGGCCGCGGCCACGCTCGGGCACGGTGATGTGGTGGTGGTCGCCGCCGTGCTGCTAGGCGTGCTCCTGGGCTTCCTGCCCCACAACTTCAACCCCGCACGCATCTTCCTGGGGGACTCCGGCAGCCTTTTCGTGGGCTTCGTCCTGGCCGTGGTTTCGGTTCAGGGTGCCATGAAGAGCGCCACGGCGGTACTCGTGGCGGTGCCGCTCTTCGCGCTGGCCATACCGCTGCTGGACACCGTGGTGACCGTGGCGCGCCGCTGGCTGCGCGGCCGGCCAATCTCGCAGGCGGACGCCCGCCACATCCACCACCGGCTGCTGGCCCGGGGTCTCTCGCACCGTGACGCAGTGCTCCTGCTCTACGTGGCCGCCGCAGGCTTCGCCGCGCTGGGAATCCTGGTGGCGTTCGCGCCGCCCGGCGGGGTTGCAGCCATTGCCGCCGTCGGTGGGCTCCTCTCCGCCATCGTGCTGGTCCTCGGCATGCGCGGGCTGGGCTACGAGGAGTTCACCCTCACGGGGAAGGTCCTGGCCTCCGGTCCGCGCCGGGTGCGCGACATCGTTCGCGACCGCATCCGGGCCACCGACCTGGCGGCGGTGATCAGCGTGGCGAGGTCGATCGAGGAGATCCAGGCGGTGCTCACGGACGCCGCTCCCGACTTCGGCCTCCTCCACATGGAGGTCTGCTGGGACGGCGAAACGGCTCTGCCGGAGGCTGTGGCAGGGGAAGTACACGCCACCATGTGGAAGCTGGACTACCCGATCGCTTCACCCGGCAGCCGGTGGGGTCCGCTGGTGCTCCGCATGCGGGCCAGCACAAACGCCGCGTCCCGCCTCACCGGCGCGGAGCGACTGGCGCAGGTGCTGGGGCCGGCCGCCGCCGAACGTCTCGAGGCGCTCGGTGGTCTGAGCAAGCGAGCGTTTCGCACCGTGGATGGCGCCCGGGCCCTGCCACAGACCCGCGCGCCCGCGATCACGGCGTGAGGATTCGAGGATGACCACGTTCGCGGGCGTCGGCGAATACGCCGCGGTGTTCCGGCGGTATGTCGGGCGCCGCCTCTACATGGTGTTTGCCCTCACGGCGCTGGCGGGCCTGGCCGAGGGGCTCGGCATTGCCATGCTCCTGCCGCTCCTGGCGGCGCTCGACATGGGCGGGGACGCGCAGGGCGCCGCACCGCGCGCCCTGGTCGGGGCCGTCGAATGGGTGGGTCTCGGTGGCTCGCTGATCGGCATCCTCGTCCTGATCGGCGCGCTCTTCCTGGCCAAAGGCGTAATCCAGTTCGCGGCCGCGGGCTACACCGGTTACCTCCAGGCGCAGCTCCTGCGCGAGCTGAAGGGGCGGCTGTTCGATGCCTACGGCCGGATGGACTACCTCTACTACGTCCGCGGAGACACCGGCCACTTCGTCAACGTCATCAACAGTCAGGTCAGCGCGTTCTATTCCGCTTTCTCCGCCTTCATGGGCTTCGTCACGAGGGTGATCATGGCGACCGCCTACCTCGGGATCGCCATGCTGCTCGCCTGGCGCTTCGGCATCATGGCCATCGGCGTGGGACTGATCCTGCTCCTGCTCTTCCGCCGGATGAACGTGTGGGTGCGGGACCTGTCGCGCCTGACGTCTCAGGAGACGAGCCACCTGAACAAGCTCCTGGTCCAGACGCTCCAGGCGTTCAAGTACCTCTCGTCCACGGCACAGGTGAAGGACGTCCGCCAGGGGGTGATGGACAGCATCGGACGGATGACGGGGTACCGGGTGCGCCAGCAGGTTGCGCTGGCCTTCACGGGCGCGATCAACGAGCCGCTCTCGGTATCCTTCATCATCCTGATCATCATGGTCCAGGTGGCCGTGCTCGACCAGCCGCTCGCGCCCATCCTCGTGGCCATCCTCCTCTTCCACCGCGGCATGCACTCGGTGTTCGGGATCCAGAACGGCTGGCAGGGTATGCTCAACAATATCGGCTCGGTCGAGATGGTGCGGGATGAGCTGGACGCACTGGACGTGCATCGGGAACGAGGAGGTTCCCGGACGGTGCCGGTACTGGCGAGCGCGGTCGAGCTCCGCAACGTCCACTTCGCGTACGACACCACCCACGGAGCCGTGCTCCGGGACGTGTCCATCGAGATCCCGGCCCGCACCACGGTGGCGTTGGTCGGCGAGTCCGGCGCCGGCAAGTCGACTCTGGTGGACCTCATCACCCTGCTGCTCAAGCCCACCCGGGGCCAGGTCCTGATCGACGGCGTGCCCGGCCGCGAGGTCCACTTCCCCTCATGGCGGGCGCAGATCGGCTACGTCTCCCAGGAGACGGTGGTGTTCGACGACACCATCGCCGCGAACATCGCGCTCGGCGTAATGGCGAGCGCCGATCCGGAAATCGCGGCTCGCATCCGTGCGGCCGCGCGGAGCGCCCACATTGCCCACTTCGTTGAAGAGCTCCCGCGGGGCTACGACACCGTGGTGGGCGAGCGCGGCATCCGCCTGTCCGGGGGACAGCGCCAGCGGCTCTTCATTGCCCGCGAGCTCTTCCGCCGCCCCAACCTCCTCATCCTCGACGAGGCGACGAGCGCGCTGGACACCGAGTCCGAGCGGATGATCCAGGCGAGCATCGATGCCCTCCGCGGGGAGATGACGGTGATCCTCATAGCACACCGCCTTTCGACGATCAGAAACGTCGATCGTGTATACGTGCTGCAGCGCGGGCGGGTCATCGAGGAGGGGGCGTACGAGGAGCTGCGGGAGCGGGCCGATTCGCGCTTCCGCTCGATGGTCGAGCTCCAGACCCTGTGAGGCATTCTCAGCCGCGACGAATTGAAGCAGTCCGAGATGCGGGAGCAGTTTCCGGTAGCGTAGTATCCGAACCTGCGGTACTTCATCGGAGACGTGCGCGACAAGGACCGCCTCTATCGCGCTTTCGATGGCGTGGATCTCGGGTTCACGCGGCGGCGCTCAAGCAGGTGCCGGCGGCGGAGTACAACCCCATCGAGGCGATCAAGACGAACATTCTCGGCGGCGCCAACATGATCGACGCGGCCATGGATCGCGGGGTGGAAAAGGTAATCGGTTTGAGCACCGACAAGGCGGCGAATCCGATCAAGGCTTTGGCATCGACACCGCTCTGATCCGTAGCTCGAATCTCGCCGCCCGCGGGCGGCGCTCGGACCTGCTGGTCGCGATCTGCCGGGAGATTGGAGCCCACCAGTACGTCTCACCTCAGGGGTCACGCCATTATTTCGAGGAGGACGGCAGCTTCGCCGTGGCGGGAATCGATGTGGTGTACCATCAATATGTCCATCCGGAATATTCTCAATTATGGGGTGACTTCATTTCCCACGTATCCGCTCTCGATCTCCTGCTGAACGAAGAGCCGCGCAGCCTGCGGATCATGCGTTCAGGTCGGGGCCCGCACCACACTTGATGGCTTGCTGATGTGAGATTAACCAGCCTCGACCACCCGATATCGCGCCCGCCGGATAACGTGGTCTTCCTCTTCCCGGATGGGCTTCCTGCGCCGACCGCACGGAGTCCGTTCTTCCAGGAGCTGGGGCAGCGGTTCACCACCTACTGCTGGGACATCCGCAGCCTGATTCAGAAGGGCATGCCCGAGACCCGCTACGGCGAGCGCGTCGCGTCCGGAGTCACCGCAATCGCGTCGATCGACGCTTTTCGAACGGCGCTGCGGGACGTCGATGCCACCGACACGGTCCTCGTCGTCCATCTCCCAGCGGTTCAGTATCGCCGCAACACCGAAGCCGTTCTCAGGGAGATCAGCAGACGCGGCATTGACTACGTGATCCTGGATGTGGCCAACTCATTCGGTCCGCGAAAGGACTTCAACTGGTTTAGGAGTGCGGCCAATCGCCTGAAGCGGAAATCGATGCTGGGATTTCGCAACCGACGCATCTGGTTCTGGAACGACGTGCGCCCGCCGCTCTTCGCGCTCGTAGCGAGCCAGATCGTCGAGGACTGGCTTCGCATTCAGGGGCTGCACACCCGCTACGTGCGTGCGCACAGCAGGGATTACGAGAGCTATCTCCAGTTGAAGCGCGAGGATCCGGGCGGCACCGAAACCGACAACGTGGGCGTGTTTCTGGACCAGGGGATCGGGACGATAACATCGGATGCGATACTGTTCGGCGAGCATCCCCGGGTATCGTTCGAGTCGTACTGCGCACAGGTTGGGGCTTTTCTGCGCCGCGTGATCGAAGCGCAGAGCCTCGACGGTTTCCGATTCATCCTTCACCCGAGCAACTTCACACCGCCCGACGCGGTCAAGTCGGCGTTGAAGCTCGATCCCTGTGAGGTCATGAAGGGCGGCACCGCGGCGGCGATTCGGCGCTGCTCGGTGGTGGTCAGCCAGTCCAGCTCCGCTCTAGCACTCGCGGTGTTGTATGAAAAACCGATCGCCTTTTTCTACGCCGACACCGATGACCCCCAGGCTTCGGCGAGACCGAACGTCACCAGCCGCTATGCCCGCCTGCTTGGCCGCCGCGTAAACTACCCGGACAGTCCCAATCTGGACGTGGGTGTGGACGTGAAGCGCTACCGCAAGTTCAGACTGCGCTATGTCAAGGAACCGGACACCATCGACAGGTCGTACTATCGCATACTTGGCGATCAGCTGAGCAGGGTCGGGTCAGATTGAGGCGCCCCGGCCGGCCTGGGGTCGCGTGCTGAAGCGGATCGAAGCGTCGGTCTTCGAGAGAGCTCGTCACTTCGTCCAGACCCGGCGCTTTAGGCAACTGGCCTCGGAGACGCAACTCCCGGAGGGCTGCGCGGTCGACCTACGGACACTACAGTTGCTGGCGTCGGTAAAAGCGCACCTGGCCGACGACGTCGATGTCCTGGTGGATGTCGGAGCCCATACTGGCGGATTCGCCGCCCCTGGATACCAGGTTCTGGGAGCCAGAGAAATCGTCTGTTTCGAGGCCAACACCGCCCTCCGTTCAGCCCTCCAGGGCAAATTGAGCGGCATTCCCGTGGATCTCCGATGGGTTGCGCTTTCGGACCGACCGGGTTGGCTGCCGTTCCATGTCCATCGCGATCCATCGATGAGTTCGCTACTCACCAGTGATCAGGAGGTCCTGCAGCGAGAATTCCCTGAGGACGCATCAACGACCATTGAGGTACAGGTTGAGGTGTCGACGCTGGATGTGCAATTGGCTGAGGCGATGCGTGCGGGGCGCCGGTTCTTCCTGAAGCTAGACACCCAGGGGAATGAATTGGCCGTGTTACGAGGTGGAGTCGAAGTATTGAAGTTATGTACGGGTGTGCTGACGGAGTTCATATTCACAACCCCTTATCAGGGTCAGTCGTCGCTCGAGGATCTCACGGCTTTCATGGCCCGGTCGGGGTTCCGTTGCGCGGCTGCCCTGGAGATCAGGCGGAGGCCGTCGCACCGCATCTCGGCAGTTGACTTTCTGTTCCTTCCGTCCCGACGTGCTGGAGCAAGCACATAGCATGGATCGGCCACTGGTCAGCATCATCATTCCATGCTACAACGGTGAAGAATTTGTTGCTGACGCGATCCGTAGCGCTCTTGAGCAGACCTACCACAAGCGAGAGATCCTCGTGGTCGATGATGGATCGACCGACGACAGTCTCGACGTGATTACATCTTTCGGCGACCGCATCCGCTACGTCAGCAAGACCAACAGCGGGGCGGCCGCCTCCCGGAACGTTGGCCTGCGGCAGACGACGGGTAGTCTGGTGCAGTTTCTCGACGCCGACGATCTGCTGCACCCTCGAAAGCTCGAAATGCAGGTTCCGCGCATGCTGCAGTGTCGCGGCTCTACCGTGTTCTCCGATGCCTTCGTTGGTGTGGCCGGATCCCGCGACGAACGGGATAGCTACGAATGGACTCTGACCAGACAGGAGCCAAACGGCATCTGCAGGTCGATACACCACATCTATTACGTTTCGCCGCCGCTGCACTGGCGGGCGAATCTGGAGCGGGTGGGTGGGTTCGATGAGGCGTTGCCTTGCCTGCAGGATTACGACCTGCACCTCCGAATGGCGTGCCGAGGCGTGCAATTCATCCACTTGGCCGAAAGCCTCGTGACCATACGGCGGCGAGCGGGTAGCATTTCCGCCGACCACGCGCGGTTATTGCGCGAGTGGCCTGGCGTATTGAAGAAGTGCATCGGATTCCTACGGGACAGGGATAGGCTTACCCCCGAGATACAACGGTGCTTCGCGACCAAGCTGGCCGCTCTCTCGCGCGAGCTGGTCGCTGGGCAGGATGTACGGTTGGGACTGGAGACGCTCCGCCTCGCGGAGTCACTTGGCGGGCGTGAGAGCGTACGGGCCGCGTACGACCGTAAATCGTGGTTGGTGCGACGAGCACTCGGACCCGTCGTCTCAGAGCTTGTCATCGGTGAATTCAGACGGATTTTCAGAGGAGGGAGGTAATCCGCCGCTTTCGGTTGATCCACGTGGTGTACCGCGATGGGCTGGGACCCGTCTTCGGGTCCCTTTATGCTCGACCCGCACAGGTTCTGCGGGCGAGAGGGTATGACAACGAAGTCGTATCCATGGCACCGCTCGGAGAATACGTACGGAGGGAGCAGCGCCGCCGCTGGCGGCAGCGCAGGCGCACAATGTCGGATGTGTTCGCCGGACCGATCCATCGGATTCCCGTCGCACCCAGCCGGCTACAGAGGTTCTTCTCGGATTCGCGGTCGCTCGCCTTTCACATCCGGATGCGACACCGCAGGAGAGATCTAATCGTCCTACACTGCGGCGGCGCTCTTGCCTGCAATGAAGCTCTTGATGCCCGCGAGCTGTTGCCTGGTTACAAGGTCCGAATCGTGTTCCACTCGTTGGGGCCCCTTGCCGATGAGTTCACCTATGGAATGAGCGCGAATGAAAAGGACCCACTCCCGCCGCAAGCCCAGAAGGAATGGGAACGTCGCGACCGCATCGAGGAGCGCGCGTATAGCCATGCCGACAGCGTCGTCTGCATCTCGGAGGCGATGAAGCAACACGCCGTGGAGTTTCGCGGGGTTGACCGGGGACGGATCGTCAAGATTCCGTGCTTGGTTGACAGCCCGTTCTTCCGCCAGGGCATGAGCGCGCGCCAAAGGATGCGGCGATCCCTGGGGGTCGAGGACCGATTCGTCGTGGTCTACATGGGCGCGCTACACCCTTGGCAGAAGCCGGAGTGCATCCCCGCGGTTTTCAACGCGGTGCTCCACAGTGCACCCGATGCTCACCTGCTGGTAGTCACACGAGAAACGGCGAAGGCGGAGCGGTTGATGCGCGCCGCAGATCTGTGCGCCGACGACTGGACGCTCGCAAGCGGCGATTACGTTCGCATGCCTGAGTATCTCGCCGCAGCCGACCTTGGCATCCTGCTGCGCGGACTATTCGAAGGTCGCACCCGAGTCAATGCGTTCTCTTCGCCGATCAAATATGCGGAGTATCTGGCCAGCGGCGTGCCGGTGCTTCTACCGGATCATGTGGGGGATTACTCGGAGTGGACCCGGGAACACGGCTGCGGCGTCGTGGTGCCCTCGTCTTCAACCCCTTCGTCGCTTGCGGAGGATATCGCGGCGGAAATCGTGCGAATTCGGGACAATCGCGCAGACCTTCTTCGGGGGTGTACGGAGTTGGCCGCGAGGCGCCTGGATCTGACTGCGAACATCGACCTGTATGACCAGGCGTATCGCGTGGCCATGCAGGCCATTGTCGATCCAGGGTGAAGATACTCCACGTGATCAATGGCCTCTCCCTTGGCGGTACCGAGCAGCTTTTCCTCAGGCACCTTGAGGAGGTCGGCCGGTCCTTCCCGGAGATCGAGAACCGGGTTTGTGTGCTCGGCAGCCGCACTGCGGCCTACCCACGCTATCTCACTCGCCTGCCGGGGGACACGCGGTTCCTCAATTACTCGGGCCGCTATCGAGATCCGCGTGAGGCGACTAGGAGTATCCTCGCGCTTCGGCGTATCCTGCGCGCGGAGCGGCCGGACCTCATTCACAGCTACAAGTGGAACGCCGATGTCTTCATGCAGGCCGCGCGCATGGGGACGGGCATCCCGCAGGCCGCGCACATTGTGGACCGGCGGGCTGAGCGGAACGCGGAGCGCCTGCCCCAGCGAGTGAAGACGAGGCTGACCGGTTGGCTGCTCCGGCGCCCCGGCAGCCGGTTCCCCGCGGTCTCCGAGGCCTGCCGGCGGCACGCGATCGAGCAGTACCGCCTCGACCCCGCCGACGTGGTCACCGCGCACAACGGCATCCCCGTCGGCGAGTTCGAGGTACGGGATCGCGACCCCGCGCGAAGAGAGCGGCTGGCGGTCGGCGCGATCTCCAACCTCATCGAGGAGAAGGGCCACGACTTCCTGATTGAGGCGGCCGCGCTCATCGAGAACAGCCACGTTCCGGTCGAGGTTCATATCGCGGGCGACGGTCCACTGCGCAACGTGCTGGATGCCCGCATCCGCGAGATGGGGCTCTCGGATCGCGTGCGGCTGCTCGGGCGGGTGCCGTCGGCCCGCCGGTTTTACAGCGAGATAGACCTCTTCGTCATCCCCTCCGTGGCCGCCGAGGGACTGCCGACGACGATCCTTGAGGCAATGGCTGCGGGGCTGCCGGTCGTGGCCACCGACATCGGCGGCGCGACGGAGGCCGTTCGCGACGGGATCGAAGGCCTCGTCGTCCCGCCCGCCGACCCGCGGGCGCTCGCCGCCGCGCTCTCCCGGCTCCTTTCGGCCCCGTCCGAGATGCTCGATATGGGCCGCCGCGGGCACGCGCGCGTGCTAGGCCTTTTCTCCCTGGAAGGAATGACGCGTACCATCGTCGAACGGGTCTACTGCCCCCTGCTCGAAGCGGGACGCCCCGGCCGGCCCGGCGAGGTGCGGGCTGGGCCTTCCTCCTCTGGTTCTCCAGCCACTCAGTGACATGAACGCAGACCAGCCCGCCGTCCTGACGCGGGCCGTAGTCACCGGCGCGGCCGGATTCATTGGTTCCCACCTCGTGCGCCATCTCCGGAACCATGGGGCGGACGTATGGGGCATCGACCGGTCGCGGCGGTCCGGGACGGAAGATGTCGTCGATGAGGTGGCCGACGTGTCTTTCGAGGGAGTGATCGACGCGCACCTCGACGAGCGCACCGTGCTCTTCCACATGGCCGGCTCGGCGGACGTACGCGGCTCGGTCGAGGAGCCGGCGCACGATTTCACGCATAACGTGGTGCCCACGCTGCGCGCGTTGGAAGCGGTCCGGCGCTGCGGGGCGTCGATGATCTTCCCATCCAGCGGCTCCGTCTACGATCCGGCTGGCGCCCTACCGTTCCGGGAGGACTCGCCGGTGCGGCCGTCGTCTCCCTACGGCGCGGGCAAAGTGTCCGCCGAGGCCTACTGCGCCGCCTATCACCGCACCTTCGAGGTCGATCTGCGGGTGGCCCGGATCTTCAGCGTGTTCGGACCGGGCATGCGCCGATTCGCCATCTACGACTTTTGCGAGCGGCTCCAGGCGGAGCCCGACCGGTTGGTGATCTTCGGCGACGGCCGCCAGACCCGGCACTTCATCTACGTCGAGGACGTGGCCCGGGCGCTCGCGGCGATCGCCGAGCGGGGAAGCCCAGGAGAGACGTACAATGTCGCGGCCGGACAGCCCATGAGGATGCTCGATGTGGCTCGCGAGGTCGCGAGGGCCATGGGGTTGAAGGACTCCGATGTCGTTCCCGACAGCGCGGAGTACGCCGCCGAGCTCGACCGCATGGAGGCGGACCTGTCCAGGATGTCACGGCTCGACCTGGAATCGGAAACGCCGTTCCGCGAGGGTCTGCAGGCCACCGTCCGTTTCCTGACGTCGCCGGATTCCCCGTGCGGATCTCCGGAGTCCGTTACCGCCGACCCGGGCAGCGGTTTCTGACCGATATCTCCATCATGCCGGACGGCCCGATTTCAGCGTCCGTGGTAATCACCACGCGAAATCGCAGGAGCGAGCTTCTGAGGGCCGTTGCCTCCTGCTACGCGCAGCGGGGGATCGCGCTCGAGGTGATCGTCTTCGATGATGCCTCAACCGATGAAACCC
>Ga0214473_10004227_pt1 | contig 17293 bp, 17 predicted proteins | sample RVTome_7_FD_203509 | JGI IMG/M metagenome (GOLD analysis project Ga0214473, IMG submission 203509) | Soil microbial communities from uranium-contaminated site in the Upper Colorado River Basin, Wyoming, United States - RVT98D197 | ecosystem: Environmental > Terrestrial > Soil > Contaminated >... | reverse complement strand
CTCTCTCGCCATCGGTCTCGCGGGCGCCCTCGCGGCGAGCTTTCTCGGCGCCGGTCTGGGATCGATCGCCGGTTATTTCGGAGGTCTGGTGGATGCCGCTTTGATGAGGCTCGTCGATCTCCAGCTCTCCATTCCCGTTCTCCCGGTCCTCATCGTGATCTCCGCGGTCTTCCGGCCGACGGTCGCGGTTCTCGTCCTTTTGGTGACCGCGTTCGCCTGGATGGAGCCCGCGCGGATCGCGCGCGGGGAAGTGCTCCGGTTGAAGGAGCTCGAGTTCACCGAGGCGGCAAGAGCACTCGGCGCCTCGAGCCCTCGGGTCATCGGACGGCACCTTCTGCCGAACGCCGCGGCCCCGCTCATTGTGGCGGCGGCGATCCTGGTAGGCCGGGTGATCGTGATGGAGTCCGTCCTGAGTTTTCTCGGGCTCGGAGTGCAACCTCCCGATCCGAGCCTCGGAAACCTCCTCTACGGCGCTCAGGCCTCGCTCGCGACCGAGCCCTGGCTCGCGATCTTCCCGGGGTTATTCATCTTCTGGATCGTGCTGGCGGTGAATCTCGTGGGAGACGGTCTTTCCGTACGCGGGCGCCGGCAGCTCACGACTGCGTGAATGATTCTACTCCGCCTCCAGGCGTGGGTATTCGTCTGCGCCGTTGTGACTCGGTGGGGTACATCCCGAGCTAGAGGAGGCTTTGGGGATCGAACCGACACCGGGCCCTGATCTTCGCGAAGAGGGACGGAGCCCGAGCTCGGCTCCGCCCCGACGTGCGCACTTCTTATAGGTTATAGGGCCCGCAGAAAAGCGAGCAGGTCCTTCTTTTCCGGATCCGTGAGCTTCGTTTCGAGCACCAGGTTGAAGAACTCGATGGTGTCGTCCAGGGTCAGGAGACGCCCGTCGTGGAGATAGGTGGGCGTGTCCTTGATCCCCCGGAGCGGGAAGGTCTTGATCGGGCCGTCCTGGTTGGCCATGCGGCCGTTGATCAGGCGCGGCTCGAAGAAGCGCTCCGTCCGCAGGTTGTGCATCAGGTTGTCCGTGTAGTACGGGGGGACATGGCAGGTCGCGCACTGCGCTTTGCCGAAGAAGAGCGTCTGGCCCCTCATCTCGCCTTCGCTCGCCTTCCTCGGGTCCAGCTTGCCGTCAATCCCCAGCTTGGGGGCGGGCGGAAAGTCCAGAAGCTCCTGGACCTCCGCCATCGCATGCACCTGGCTGCCCCGGTCTAGCGGATTCACGCCCTTCTTGACGGCGATGACCGGGTCGCCGTCGAAATAGGCCGCGCGCTGCTCGAACTCGGTGAAGTCTTCGACGCTGCGCAGCGCTCGCTGCGACCCGAAGAGGCGCTGGACGTTCACTCCCCGGAGGCTGGGGGTGTCGATGCGGTGCCGGAACTCCTGCGGCCGTATGTCCCCCACGAGGTGAGTGGCGGCATTGGTGTGTCCGTTGACATGGCAGTCGAAGCACACGACCCCCCGGCTGGGACGTTCGGTGCGCCGGTCCTCGGTCTGATTGAACTGCTGCTGCGGAAACGGCGTCACCAGAAGCCTCAGGCCCTCGAGCTGCTTCGGGTTCAGGATCCCATTGAAGAGCTCGTAGAAGTTCTCGATGGTCACGAGCTTTCCCTGGGAGACGTCGCCGAGGTCCAGCCGCGTCGTCAAATACATTGGGGGCGGAAACTCGGGAAGGACGTGGTCGGGGAGATCGAAGTCAAGGTCGAAACGCGTGAGATCCCGTCCCTCCTGCTTCTTGACCTCCTCGATGTGGAACTTGGGGAACGTCATGCCCCCTTCGGGATGGTTGGGGTGCGTGAGCGGCAGGAAGCCCCCGGGCCACTGGTCCTGCTTCCGGATCTCCTCGGGGGTCATGGCGGCGAGCTTCGCCCAGGTCATCCCCGCCCGCAGCTTGACCCTCACCCCTTCCTGAACGGGCTTTCCACGCGACATCGTGACGCCCGCCGCTGGACGGTCGGCCAGGTCGTAGCGCTCGGCGAGGAGAGCCATCTGGCGACTCATGACCTCGGGCTTCGCGGCTTTCATTCGGGCGAGGATCGAAGCGAAATCCTCATGAATGTCCACAGGAGCGTAGCTGGACCTCTTCTCCACGTCCTGGGCGTAGGCCACACCGAGTAGCACCAGCGCCGCGGGAATTAGGACCCATCGGAACCGTATCCGTCGCGTGTTTGATTTTTGCATCCCACAATCCTTTCTTTGAAACGTCGGATGCCGAGCCATTCACGTCAGCGGTCGTTTTGAGCTCGGCACATGCGGTCCTCCCCGGGGCAAGAAGGGGCTCTCCGTCAGACCGCGGTCGTTCGCGCGATGATCCCGCTCTTTCCGGTCAAAGCCCTCCTGGAAGACTTCGCCCGAAGGCGAGGCTTGTTTCACGTTCGCCCCGCGGCTCCCCGAGGTTCATGGCCCGAACCCTACCATCGCCCATAGTATTAGTGAAATATTTTGTTTTTATGGATACGATAGGCAGGGCCTATGGATGTTCAGGAGCTTCGCTACTTCGTCGCGGTCGCGGAAGCGGGCAACTTCACCCGCGCCGCGGAACGCTGCCACGTGTCCCAGCCTTCCCTGAGCCAGCAAATCAAGAAGCTCGAAGAGCGCCTGGGGCAAGCCTTGTTCCAGAGACTGGTCCGTCGGACGGTCCTTACCGATGCCGGACGCCTTCTGCTCGAGCGTGCGAAGACGATTCTTTTCGAAGTCGATGACGCCGAGCGAACCCTGACCCATGATGGAAATCTCAGGGGAAGCCGTCTCAGCGTCGGGGCGATTCCGACGGTCGCCCCCTATCTGTTGCCCGCCGTCTTGCAGGAGCTGAGACGCCGGCGCCAGGAGTTGGAGTTGCGCCTTCACGAAGACGTGACCGACAACCTCCTGTCCCTCACCGCCGCGGGCGAGCTGGACCTCTCCCTGGCGGCGCTCCCGATCGACCGCGAACAGATCCACGTCGAACCCATTTTTTCCGAACCCCTACTCGTGACCGTTTCCCGATCCCATCCGCTTGCGACGAAACCCAAGCTTGCCCTGGCGGACATTCGTGACGAACGCTTCATTCTCCTTCATGACGTTCACTGCCTCGCCGGGCAAATCCAGGCCTTGTGCCACGACAACAAGTTCAACCCCAAGGTCGTTTGCAGGAGCGCCCAGATCGCGACCGTCCAGGCGATGATCTCATTGGGGCAGGGCCTTTCGATGCTTCCTGCGATGGCTCGAGCGGCGGACACGAACAAGAAGCGGGTGTACCGCGAGCTTGGAAAGAAGACTCCCACGCGCACCGTCGTGGCTCTGTGGCATCGGCAGCGGCGTCAGACTCCTGCAAGCCAGGCCTTTCTCCGGGCTCTCCGCGCAGCGGTCAGGACGTTCGAGAGCGCGGGTGTCGTCTGCTCTCGGCGTCGCCCGCCTATTTGACTCGCTGGTCTGAAATGCCTCGCTCGCCGATCGAGCCCTGGCTCGCGGCCTTCCCTGTCTTTCGCTCCGTGGCCGCCTCCAGCGCGTCGCGATATTTGGGGGTGTCGGGGGAGAGCGCGACGCTTCTCTCGAAAGAAGCGATCGCCTCCTCGACCTTCCCCTCCGCCAGGTGGACGTATCCAAGGAGGAAATGTGTCTTCGGGTAGTCGGGGTCGAGCTCGAGGGTCCTCTCGAACTGCGCCATCGCTTTTCCGCGCTCGCCCGCCTCGTAGAGGAGCGCTCCCAGATCGGAGTTGATGTGAAGCGAGAGCGGATCGAGGCTTCGGGCGCGCTCCATTTCCCGCAGGCCCTCGTCGATCCGTCCCTCGATCGCGAGGAAGTTCCCGTACCACTGATGGGTCTCGGCCGCCTCGGGCTCGAGCTCGAGGGCGTGAAGGAATAGATTCTCGACCCCGTCGCGCCGATCCGAGAGGCGGAAGCGGGATTCGGCGAGGATCGCGAGGGCGGGACCGCAGGACGGGTCGAGCTCGAGGGCGCGTGCGGCGGCGCCCGTTCCTGTATCCGGATTTCCGCTCCCTCGACGAGAGGTTCACGGTGATCGCCTACGACATGAGAAACCGCGGCCGCTCGGATTTCGTCCAGGACGGAAGCCTCTTGACCCTCGAGCACGACGTCCAGGATCTGGAGGCGGTTCGCCGCCATTTCGGAGTCGAGCGGTTCAGCACCATCGGCTACTCCTATCTGGGCAAGATGGTCGTGTTCTACGCCCTTCAGCACCCCGAGCGGGTCGAGCGGCTCGTACAAATTGGAGCGGTGCCGATGGCGCTCGCGACGGAGTATCCCGAGGAGCTCAAGAACGACGACCGCGATCGGGTCCTGGACCCGAAGGGTCGCGAGAAGCTCCGGCGCCTGCGCGAGGAGAACTTCCACCTCGAGCAGCCGGAGAAATACTGCGAGGAGGAGTGGCTCGTCACCCGCGTCCTCCTCGTAGGCGACCCGGCGAACGTCGAGAAACTCGGGAAGGGAGCCTGCTCCATGCCCAACGAGTGGCCGACGAACTTCGTCCGCCACCTCTTCCACCACTTCGGCTCGATGTCCCGTTTCGACTTGACGCCCGCGGATGTCGAGGCGCTTCGTCATCCCGTCCTCACGATCCACGGTACCAAGGATCGGAACGCCCCGTACGGCGCCGGCCGCGAGTGGGCCCGGAACCTCCCGAACGCGCGGCTCCTCACCGCCGAGGGCGCGGCGCACCAGGTGTGGGTGGACCGGCCCGAGGTCCTCGCGCAGATTCGAGAGTTCCTCGTGGGTCTTTGACTCTGCCTTGCGTCGCGGATACTCTTCCGCGCCATTGTGACTCCCTGGAACCAGAACTACGACCCCCTGGGCTTCTGGCCGGCGTCGACGCTTCTAGCGAGCCTCCCGATAGTGGTCCTCTTCTACCTCCTCGCCTTCCGGCGAGTGGGCGCGGCCTGGGCCGCGGCGGGAGGCGCTCTCGCGGCGCTCCTCATCGCCGTCCTCGCTTTTGGCATGCCCGTGTCTCTCGCGGGCGCGAGCTTTCTCTACGGGGTTGCCTTCGGCCTGGTGAAGATCGCCTGGATCGTATTCTCCGCGGTCTTTCTCTACGACATCGCGGTTGCCAGCGGCGCCTTCGAGATCATGAAGGACTCGATCGCCGCCATCTCCGCCGACCGCCGCCTTCAAGCGCTCATCATCGCCTTCTCCTTCGGCGCGTTCATCGAGGGCGCCGCCGGCTTCGGCGCCCCGGTCGCGATCTCCGCGGCGTTCATGGTCGGTCTCGGCTTCCAGCCGTTCTACGCCGCGGCCCTTTGTCTCATCGCCAACACCGCTCCCGTGGCCTGGGGAGCGCTGGGAACGCCGGTGCATACGCTCGCGGCGGTGACCGCCCTTCCCGAAGCGGACTTGAACGCGATGATCGGGCGCATCCTCCCGTTCACGTCCATCATCGTGCCCTTCTGGCTCGTCCGCACCATGGTGCCCTGGAAGGAGACGTTCGCGGTGCTCCCCGCGATCCTGGTCACCGGAGTCTTCTTCGCCGTGCCCCAGTTCTACTGGTCGAACTACCAGGACAGCAATCTCGTGGACATCGTCGCCGCCCTCGTGTCGCTGATCGCGATGGTGGCCCTGCTGCGGTTCTGGAAGCCCGGGGCGATCTGGCGGTTCCCCGAGGAGACGGCGGCCCCGTCAAAGACCACGGCGACGAACGCCGCCGTTTTCCGCGCCTGGATGCCGTTCGTGATCCTCTCGGTCTTCGTATTTCTTTGGGGACTTCCGTCGGTGAAGAAGGTCCTGAACGTCGTGACGCCGGTCTTCCCCGTACCCGGGCTCCATCAGGCGGTCGCACGGGTCGCGCCTGTCGTTCAGGGGGTGGTCCCCGAGGCCGCGCTCTTCGACTTCAACTGGCTCTCCGCAACCGGGACAGGGGTTTTTCTCGCGGCGGTCGTGTCGGGCCTCGCGCTCGGGCTCGCGCCGCGGGAGCTTGGCCGGACCTTTCTCACGACCGCCCACCGCATGCGCATGCCTCTCGTCGCCATCGCGTGCATGCTCGGGCTCGGCTTCGTGACGCGATACTCCGGAGTCGACGCGGTCCTGGGGCTCGCCTGTACGCGGACCGGGATCCTCTATCCGTTCTTCGGAACGTTTCTCGGGTGGCTCGGGGTTGCGCTCACCGGAAGCGACACGTCCTCGAACGCGCTCTTCGGAAGCCTTCAGCGCATCACCGCCGAGCAGCTCGGGTTCGACCCGGTGCTCATGGCGGCGGCGAACAGCAGCGGCGGCGTCATGGGGAAGATGGTGGACGCGCAGAGCATCGTGGTCGCGACCGCCGCCACGCACCAGGTGGGAAACGAGGGCCGCATCTTTCGCTTCGTGCTCTGGCACTCGATGGCGCTCGGCGCCATCGTCGGACTCATCGTGATGGCGTACGCGTTCCTCTTCCCGCACCTGGTTCCGCACGGGTTGACGTTTCCCGAGTAGCCATAGAGTGCATTAGTGCCGCGGGGCCCCCCCCGCGGCCTCGGCCTGCCCGGCGCTTCGCGCCGATCTCGCGGCAGATGCGCAGGGGTGCCGCTCGAACAGGGTGCGGGCCTAGTTTTCCAGCACCCTGTCAGTGCACGTCGAACCGGCAGGTGTTCCGGCGCCCGGGATCCACGACGTCGCTCATCTGGTACTGCGCGAAGCGGGCGAGGAGCGCATCGGTTCCGTGCCGGAGCGCGAATCGGATCTCCTCGAGGTACAGCGGGATGAGCTGGTAGAAATGGATCGAACGGCGCGGAAGCCTCCGTTCGGCGAGCTCCGCTCGCAGAGTCACCGGATGCGTGAGGAGACTGGCGCGGAAGGGAACGTCGCTTCCGTAGGGGACGGCAGAGCTCCCGTTTTGAATCGTATGCCCGCAGCCGAGCCACGTGCCCCACTCGTGCGGGTAGCGCGCGAGCTCTCGCAGCAACCGAATGGGCCAGGCGATCGAGACGTCCCATTCCGGCGGTAGCAGGAGGAAGAGCTCGCCATAGGCCAGGTCCTCGGCGTCCGCCGGAACGGTCATCGCCCGCTGCGACATGCCGCTTGTCACGAGCGTGTGGAAAGGCCGGTCGTCGTCTGGAGGAACGTGGTGGACGTCGATGTGCACCAGGTGGGACCGGCTTTCGTGCAGGACGAAATCGATCGGTCCGACGTGGCGCTCGACGTGCCGGGTCACCGCTTCGATGACCTGGATATCGCCCTGGGCATGGTTGCGCGGTCGGAAGAGCCGTTCGCGGCGGTGGGGAAATCGTTTCATGGGGTCGCCTCCTTGCAACTTCGTTCCTTGGAGACGACTTTTCGGTGTCGAAGCCTCCCTTGACGGCAAGAGAGCGCACGGCTACGGTTCTCTCTCCATATGCCTCGATTCAAGCTCGTTCTCGAGTACGCCGGAACCCGCTACAGCGGATGGCAGATCCAGAAGAACGCCCGGACGGTTCAAGGCGAGCTTCGCCGTGTCGTCTCCGAGGTCACGAAGAAGAGCGACTTCGAGATCTACGGCTCGGGGCGAACCGACGCCGGGGTCCACGCCCTGGGACAGGTGGCCCATCTCGACGTCGAGACGCGAATGGCGCCGGAGCCACTTCGTCTCGCCGTCAACGACCTTCTCCCCGCCGACATCCACGTGCTCTCGCTCGCGCGGGCGGACCCGCGTTTTCATGCGCGCCACGATGCCGTCTCGAGGAGCTACCTCTATCAGATCTCCCGCCGGCGCACCGCCTTTGGAAAACCCTACGTCTGGTGGATCAAGGACGAGCTCTCGCTCCCGAGGATGCGCGCCGCCGCCCGCGTCTTTCGCGGGATGAACGATTTTCGCTCGTTCACCGACCAGAAGATCGAGGACGGCTCGACCAAAGTGCTTCTCCAGGAAGTCGCGGTGGTGGAATCGGGGGCGCTCATCCTGATTCGGATCGTGGGCTCCCACTTCCTCTGGAAAATGGTGCGCCGGGTCGTGGGCGTTCTCGCCGAGGTGGGGCGCGGGACCATGGGAGAAACCGAGGTCAAGGGTTTGCTGACTAGGAAGGCGAGGACCCCGGCCCCGCTGACGGCGCCTCCCTCGGGGCTGTTCCTCGAGCGGGTGTTCTACGAGGAGGGCCCGGCCGAGTTTCCGATCGTGCCTCTACTCGGTGTGACGCGGGCCTGACGCGTCATTTCCTCAGCGACGAGGCAGCGACGACTTCGTACACGATAGCTTCCTCGGTCCGGTGGGCTTCCTTCAAGCCGGGCTCCGCATCGAGACGCCGCTCGAGCTCGATCGCTCGGGTCCGAAGATAGCGGTCTTTGTGGAAGATGAGGTAGCGAAATCCCTCTTCGGCTAGCTTCGCCGTTCCTGCCGCATCGGGAAAGTCCTCGAGCGCCGCGGCGATCTCCGCGTACACCGGAGGCACGACCGTGCCGTAGCCGTTTGCCAGAGGCTGAAAATGCTTGGTGGACCAATAGAGGTAGACGGCGTTCTCGCGCTGGCGCTTCACCTCCGGAAGCGGAAGCTCGACCAGCGGCGTTCCCGCCGGGAGCCGGGCCACCCACGCATAGACGTCGGGGATCGCAGGCGCCCGGTTATAACCGATGGGACCCGAGAACGACTCGAGGGGCGGCACGAACGCGAACATCGCGAAGATCCACCCGCGGGCGGATCCGGGCGCTCGACGAAGGAGAATCGCAGCCCCCTGGGCCGCGAGGATCGCCACCGCCATGAGGACGTAGATCGCCATTCGGGGCGGAACCCGCACTCCACTGAGGCCGGGAACCGCGGCATGGAGGAAACGATAGAGCCCCCACGCGGGTCCGAGACTTGCCCAGAAGGCGGCGAGGCCTACGACGGCGAAAAGGCCGGTGCTCCGATTCACCCGCGCGAGCGCGAGAGCGCCCAGTCCCACCGCCAGGATGCCGGGAAAGAGCGTCCGTTCCGGCGACGATGGCCGGAAGCCCAGCGCCTCATGGACGTGCGAGCCCGAGCGAAGGTAGTCGCCGGGCCGAGCCGAGGCGTGCTGGACGGTCGTGAGCGGCCGATCGAGGCCGAAGTCGCTCCGAAGGCGCATGAACGGCAGAGCCAGGGGAAGATAGGCCAGTGCCGATAGGATCAACGCCAGAGACAGTCCGAGAATTCTTTTCGGTCGTTTCATCGAGCCCGTGCGCCAGAGCTCGTAGGGAACGGCTACCGCCAACAGAATCCAGGTGAAGATGCCGTAGTAGGCGGACGAGGCCGATGTCAACCAGAGGAATACCGCGACTCCGACGGCGTGCTTGAGGCGTCCGTCCGTAAGGTAGCGTCGGAGGCAAAGGTAGAGGAGCGGGATGAAGCCCGTCGACTGAAGCTGCATGTGGGCGAGGTGATCCATGCGGTAGGCGTTGAAGGCGAAGACGCTTCCCGCCACCCCTCCCGCTCCCTGCGAGCCGGAGACATCGGTCCCGAGTCGATAGGCGCCGTACCCCGAGAGAGCCAGCGACAACAACATCCCGAGGTTGAGCGTCAGGACGGGCTCGCCGAACATCCATTGGAGCGGCGCGAGGATGGCGCCCAGAGCCACCATCGGGTCGTGGAAGGCGAGAGTGCCCCTCTCGGGATAGAAGCGGTTGGCGTCGAAGAGGTGAGCGGGATCCCGCGGCAGTTGATGCGCGGTCCAGGCGAGCGTCCAGGCGTCGAGCAGGGGATCGACAGGATCGGTGACCGAGGTCCGAAGATTAGCGACCAGCGGATAGGTGAAGACCATCGCTCCCGCGAGGAACAGAGCGAAGACCAAGGGCTCGTGAAATTTCTTAAAGACGTCGCGCATCGATGAGAGGACACTCTAATCGTCCCGGGCCGCGTTACTCTAGCGCATTGGGGTCGCCATGCCGGATCGCCGAAAGCTTCCGCGCTCGGTCCGCTATTCGACTTGCCCGGCCAGAGCGTCGAGCAAAAGGTCGATGTCGGCCTCGCTGGTGTAGGCGTGAGGAGCGACGCGGACGAGCCCCGCGCGCACACTGACATAAACTCCTCGCGCAGCGAGCGCCGGTGCGAGGGTCGAGGTGCTTCCGGGAACGCGGATCCCGAGCATGTGCGGCCCGCGCTCGCCCGCGGGGAGAGGCAAAAGGCCCCGGGCTGCCGCCTCCCGCTCGATCCGGCCGGTATGGATGGCCAGCGCGCCCGCGATTCGGTCGACTTGCCAGTCGAGGAGCTGCTCGAGCGCGGCGATCGCCATGGGTACTAACGTGAAGTTGGTGCGCTCGCCCACGTCGAAGCGGCGCGCGCCCGCCTGGTAGTCGTCCCGGTAGTCGGTGAGGCGGGCGAAGTCGTCGGAGCCTGCCCTCAGGATCCAGTTCTCTTCGAGCGGCCGTCCGTCCCGGTGCCGTTCGGCTACGTAGAGGTAGCCGAGACCGAACGGACCGAGGAGCCACTTGTAGCCCGCTGCGACGACGAAGTCCGGGTCGAGCGCCCTAACGTCGAGTGGCATGGCGCCGAGCGACTGCGTCGCGTCGATGGCGACGACCGCGCCGACGGAGCGAGCGCGCTCCGCGATCGCCCATAGGTCCACCAGCGAACCATCCGTCCAGTGGACGTTCGGGACGGCGACGACGGCGACACGCTCGTCGATCGCTTCGAGCAGGGCCTCGGTCCAGCTTTGATGAGCCTCCCGTGCGACGGTTCTGACCTCCGCCCCCGTGCGGTGCGCGAACGAGCGCCAGGTGTAGACGGCGGACGGGAAGTCGCGTGCGATCGTGAGGACGCGCGAGCCCGGACGCGCATCGAGGTTCAGGGCGGCGACGGCCAGACCGTAGCTGGTCGACGGTACGAGCGCGACGCCGTCGGCGTCCCCCCCGACGAGCCGCGCGAAGAGCGCGCGCAGACGCTCGACGTCGGTGAACCAGTCGGAGCTCGCAATCTCCCAGGGCCGCGCGTTGCGCGCGAGCGCCCGCTCCCCGGCCTTCCGCACCGAGCGGAGCTGCGGCGCGAGGTTGGCGCAGTTGAAGAAGGCGACTCCGTCGGGGATCTCGAACAGGTGCCGCTGGTTCGCGAGCGCCTCGCTCATCCGGACCCTGCCTGGTCCCCGAGCAGCGTGGCGATGGGATCGGCGCCCGCCTGGATCGCGGCGAGCCGCTCGTTCTCGTCCCCGACCAGGCGCCGCGCCTCGGCGAGAACCGCCTCCGCGTGCTCCGGAGGGAAGAACACGACCCCGTTCGCATCCGCCGCACCCATCCAACCCGCCTCCACGACGTCGCCGTCGAGGGTGACCGGACGGTTCGCACCGACGAGCTCGAGCCGGCCGTTGTTCGTGGCCGGCGCGACGCCGCGGGCAAAGGTGGGGAAGCTCATCTCGGCGAGACCGGTTACGTCCCTCGTGGCTCCGTTCACGATCGCTCCGGTGAGGCCATAGCGGCGAGCGACCGTAGCCAGCACCGTTCCCCAGGACTGCAGGTCGGTGCGGCCCCCGAGGTCGACGAGAAGGAGCTCCGCCTCGGTCCTCGAGATCATCTCGATCAACCCTCGCAGGGGTGCCCCCGCCCGCGGGGCCAGGGTGACGGTTGCGATCCTCCCGAAGACCGGGGGGCACTCCGGCCAGACGGGAACGATCGCGCCCGTGCGACCGGCCGGTATTCGGAGCAGGTCGCAGGCGTCGGAGAGGTCGCAGGTTGTGGGATTCATCGACACCGATTATACTGGTGTCGTGAACGACCTGCAAGGATTTCCCTTCCGCTCGGGTCGGCTCTGTCTGGATTTCTCGGCGACCCTCGGCGGTCGCTACCGCGGCGGCGTCGAGCGCCTCGGCTCGACGGAGGACCTGCGGAGGTGGCTTAGCGCCTCGGGACTCTGCCCGCGCCCGGCGTCGGTGAAAGCCCACCACGTCGAGGGGGCCCGCGGGCTGCGCGAGGCGATCTACCGACTGGCGCACCCGAAAAAAAAGCCGGGCGCCGCGGACGTCGCGACGGTCAACCGTTGGGCCGGGCTTCCGCCGCTCGCGCCGAAGCTCGCCGTCGACGGGACGGTGCATTTTCGCGGCTCCGTCGAGGCGGCGCTATCGACCGTCGCAAGGGATGCCATCGATCTGTTGACGGGGCCGCTCGCCCGGCGCATCCGGGAGTGCGCGCGTCCCGACTGCTCGCTCCTCTTCGTCGACGCTTCGCGACCCGGGAGACGCCGCTGGTGCTCGATGGAGCGGTGCGGCAATCGGCTCAAGACGGCCGCCTACCGAAGGCGGCAGCGGGACTGACGCTTCAACCGCCCATGGAGTCGAAATCGAGCTCGTGGTCAAGCATTGTTTCTCCGTCGAAGACGTATCTTCCGGAGAAGGGGACTCCCTTTAGAACCAGGGGTATCCAGAGCCGATCGTCTTCCCACATCTCCTCGTAGGGGATGCGGTCGACGGGCGCCCAGAGTGGAGCCGCCTCGTCCGTTTCTTTCGGCTCGCCTTCGAAGTCGCGCGCCTTGAAGACGTGGACGTGGATGGAGTAGCCGTCGAGGAACTGGAAGAGATTCACCCCCGCGTAGCTCAAATCCAGCGGGGTGATGCAGACCTCCTCTTGCGTCTCGCGAATCGCGGCTTCGAGAGGCGTCTCTCCCGGCTCCAGGCGTCCGCCCGGGGCGTTGATCTTCCCAGCGCCGAGACCGCGCTTCTTGCGGATGAGAAGGATCGAGGAGTCCTTGACCACGAACACCAGCGTCGCCGGGTCCTTGGCCCGCCAAGTCTCCCAATCGATGTCGCGAACGCGCACGTCGCGTATACTCTAACGCCGTTCGGAGTCAGTCTCGTATCGTGGGATTGAATTCCGGCCGGGTCCTGCTTCATGAGAGCTCTTTACCATCGCGGGACCAGACGGCTCCCGCGGTGAGTCATCCTCCGATGACTGCACGGTGGCACCGTCACCGCTGTCGAAGGCAAAGGTTACGGCCGAGGCCGTGATGTTTTAGGAACGCAGGCGAGTCCCGATCATGGGTCTGTCTCTCCTTGGTTCCGGCGCAGCTCGGCGAACCAGTTCTGCACCACGAGCAGCTCAGTGGCAGAGTCCCGGTGAGATCGCAGGAGCAGGAAGCTGCGGCCGTCCGGAGTGATTGCGAAAGCCCGCCCCATGTCGTTCCCGTTCACGAAGGCCCCCGAAAACAGCCGTCGCGGCGCGCTCACGCCCAAGGTCGGCGTGAGCTCGACACGAACGGCCATCATGTCGCGCTCGCGGCTCCCTTGTGTGCTTGGTGCCGTGAAGTAGAGCTCCCGCCCATCGGGCGACCAGACCGCGGGGTCGTAGGATCCGGTCCACACCCACGTCTTTTGCCCCCGCTCCGGGAACTTCTCGATGAGGATCTCGTGGCGCCCGGACTCGTTCGAGTAGTAGGCGACCCACTCGCCGTTCGGGGAGATGGCGGCGCCGAACTGATCACCCGGCGACGCGACGAAGAGCTTGACCGATTCGGCTCCAGGTGCGGCCTCGAGGTCGAGCAGCAGGAGGTCGCTGCCGGTCTCCGCAACGTTGCGCGAGAACAGGAGGAAGCGGCCGTCGGGCGAGATCGACCAGGGGCAGAACCACGTTCCCGGCAGGCGCAGCAGCACCTCGTCGGGGACGCTCGCGTCCGGAGCATGGCGGACGATCTCGCCCTCGACCGGGCCGTAGCGCGCGTAGAGGATCGCCTTTCCGTCCGGTGTCCAGGCTGGTTACGCAGGCATATCGACCGCTCCGAGGTCGACGAGGCTGGACGTCGCTCGGCGCCGGAGGTCGAGCGCTTCGATCCTGGCCCGGCCGGCTCGGCGGCCGGCGAGGGCGAGCCGCTCGCCGTCCGGAGAAAGCGCCAGCATCGAGTCGAGGAACGGGAGCGCGCCGAGCTCTTCGGCCTGTCCGTCGTTCGTCACGGCGACGAGGTGCGACTCGCGTCCGGCATTCTCGTCGCTTGGCGCATAGACGAGCGTCCCGTTGCCGGAGACCGCGAGCTGCGGAGTGGGGGCGCTCCCTTTGACCGAATCGACGACGGCCTCGAGCGGAAGCGGAATCGAAGGCCCGGTCACTGTTAGCTTGACGGGGTCGAAAGGCGCGAGCTGGAGCGCGCCGTCCCGGACGAAGAGCAGATGTCCCGAGGCGAGGAAGCGGCCGTGGCCGGCGTTTTCGAGGATCCGGGTCCGCTCGCCGCCGTTCGCCGAGATGGCCTCGATCGCATGGCCTTCGGCGCGATAGGTGAAGAAGAGGACGCGACACGGTCCTGGGAGCGGCTGGGGATCGAGGTGCCACTCGTCGGTCGGCTCGGTCAGAACCCGCGGGTCGCCGCCGTCGCCGCCGACCACGCGCAGCCCTCCGTTCCAGGTATCGAAGACGATGCGGCCATCGTCGCACCAGGTGCCAAGCATTGCGCCGGGGTTGGCGAATCCGCGCTGGAGCGTGACTGCCCGGCCTCCGCGCACCGAGATCTTCTTGAGAGCGGCTTCGGCGAAGTCGAAGTACGCGAGCCATTCTCCGTCCGGCGAGAAGAACGGCTGTATTGCTTTCTCGGTACCAGTAATGGAGCGAATCTCGGTCTCGTCGAGCCGGCGCAGGCGGAGCCGATTGTCTGGAAGCGAATTGGCCGTTGCATAGACGATCTGCGTGCCGTCGGGCGAGAGCGCGAGCGCACGCCCCGGTAAGGTTTGGACGAAGAGGGGAGCGTCGGCAGGAAGGGGGATCGCGAACCGAGAAACCGGGAGATCGCGCGGCTCCGCCCCCGGGCGAGCGGTCAGGGCGATGATCCCGGCGCCGATCCCGATCCCGAGGAGGACGGCGACACCGAGGGCGAGGCGGCCCCCCATCCCTCTCCGATGCGTTTGCGGCTCCGACGGCTCCGACTCGCCGAGCTCGAGCCGGGCGTCGGCGATATCGTGAAGCCTCTCGCGAGGATCCTTTCGAAGGCAACGCCCAAGAACGTCTCGAGCCCGCCACGGGGTCTCGGGCGGGAGCGCCTCCCACGACAGCTCCTTGTGGACCACCGCTCCGAGGACGTCGGCGACGCTCTCTCCGTCGAAGGCTTTCTTTCCCGTCAAAGCTTCGTAGAGCACGCAGCCGAAGGCCCAGATGTCGGCGCGCTTGTCGACCGTCTTGCCCCGCGCCTGCTCCGGGCTCATGTAAGAAGCCGTTCCCAGGATCACCCCCGCCTTCGTCGCATCGCGGGTGAGCGTGGGCGAGTGCGAAAGGTCCGAACTCGGAGCTTCCTCGATGAATCCCTTGGCCAGACCGAAGTCGAGGATCTTGATCTTGCCCTCGGGCGTGACTTTGATGTTCGCCGGCTTGAGGTCGCGGTGGACGACTCCGGCGGCATGAGCCGCTTCGAGCGCCTCGGCGATCTGTCGGAAGAGGGGGAGCGCTTCCGCGAAAGCGAGCGGCCCTTGCGAAAAACGCTCGGTGAGCGTCTCCCCGGGCACGAGCTCCATCACCAGAAAATGCGTCCCCGCCTCGTTCTCGAGCCCGTGAAGGGTCGCGATGCCGGGGTGATTCAGCGACGAGAACTCTCGCTTCCCTCCCGAAACGAGCGAGCCTTTCCGGATCGCGGGCGAAGGAGTCTGGCAGAACCTTGACCGCCACTTCGCGGCCGAGCTTGGTGTCTCGGGCGCGATACACCTCGCCCATGCCTCCGGCCCCGATGAGACGGCTGAGCTCGTAGGGACCGAGCCTCGTTTCGGGTTCGTGAGGCATGAAAACCGAATGGGACGAACGGTGCGAATTCTAGCCGAGTGCTCCGGATGCTTTCAAGAGAGCGGCTTGCCAGCCGCAACGCGTTCACATTCCCTCTCGGGCGGTCCGAGGCGCAGCGTTTATGCCGCGCTTGCGATTTTCGCCACCCCACCCAGCGCAGCGATGATGCGGGTCAGCGGCGTCGGCGCAACCCCTCGAATGAGCACAGAACGACGCCCGTCCGGGGCGACGTCGAAGTCAACGACGGCGTTCATTTCGAAGCCCAGGCTCCTGGCGTCCAGGTTTTGCAGGTCGGCTCTCGAGCCGTCATCGTCGCGGTTGAGATTCGCGATGGCCAGGGCGACGATGCTGGTTTTGAGGAGCCCGGCGTGGATTCACGGCAGGGTTCCGCGGTAGGATTTGGATCAGGAGCTATGAATCGACGTCCTCGCGCCAAGCGCCGTTCCCAGGAGCCACTCCAGGATCCCTACGTGGAGATGTGGCGTTCCCTCACTCCGAGAGAACGATTGCGGCGTGCCTGGCGTTTGAGAAGGCGCTTGAAGAACCTCCAGGCCGTCCACGATGCGAAGTCTCTTCCGAAGCTTTGAGCGCTTCGGCGTCGACTACCTACTCATCAGCGGACAGGCCAGCATCCTCTATGGGGCGGCGACCTTCTCCGAAGACATCGACCTCTGGATTCGTCCCTCGCCGGCCAACATCCGGCGGGTCCTCGGCGCGCTCGCCTCACGGCGCGCGCGCGTGCACAAGCTCACCCCTCCACTCGAAATGCGATTCCTCCGAGCCGGGCATGGATTCCATTTTCTCGTCCCCGGAAGTCCCCTTCCCGTGTACCTCGACCTCATGGGAAAACCGCCCCGGGTCCGGACTTTCTCCGAGTGCCGTCGTCGCGCTCGGCTTCTCGAGACCGACTGGGGACGGATCCCCGTCGTAGGTCTTCAAGATCTCATCGCTCTCAAAAAGACACGGCGGTTCATTGATTACGAGGTGATATCGAACCTGGTATCGATCCGGCTTTCCGAGGAAGTCTCCCCGTCGCGGAAGCTGCTGCGCTGGGCAGCACGGACTACGTTTCGAGTGGAAGATCGCGCTCTCCTTCTCCGCAGCTTGGGGGCCTCGATTTCTCTCGCCGCGTGCCGAGCCGGTATCGCGCGGGAAGTCGAAAAGCTCCAGGCCCGTGACTCCCGATACTGGCGCTTGCGAATCGCGGAGCTGCGCCGGCTGCGGAGAGAGGGCAAGCTATGGCCGGAAGGAGCTCCTGTTTCGAGCTTCCTGACGCGCCCGCCGAGGCGACGGGCGAAGTGATCGGATTTCTTACCGTTTGTCTCGAAGCGTCTCGAGCCAGTTCACGATGACCTGGATCTCGGGCTTTTCCCCGTCTTCAACATCGGGCGCGGTAGCCATGATGAGGAACCGTCCGTCGGGCGCGTCGTTTGCAAGTGAATCCCTTCTTCATGCCGCGACGTTCGCCGCCGACGGCGCAAGCACTCGAAAACGGAAGAACTCTTGAGTCATCCAACGATCGAGATAGGGCACGGGCACCAATAGCCGCGGGCGTTCCAGCCGCCGCGAGAAGGAAGAGCATCGGGCGGAAGCCCTCTTGCGCAAGGAAACCGTCCTTGCTATCCGAGTGGCAGGTAGACGACCGCATCCGTCCACTCTTCGATGTCCGTCACTCTGGCGATGAGCTCCAGATCCGCGATGACGCCGCCAATCGTGACGTTGAGCTGGT
>Ga0214473_10004226_pt1 | contig 17300 bp, 11 predicted proteins | sample RVTome_7_FD_203509 | JGI IMG/M metagenome (GOLD analysis project Ga0214473, IMG submission 203509) | Soil microbial communities from uranium-contaminated site in the Upper Colorado River Basin, Wyoming, United States - RVT98D197 | ecosystem: Environmental > Terrestrial > Soil > Contaminated >... | reverse complement strand
GTACTCAACGGGACGGTTGCGGATTTCGCGCCAGACGGGGTAGGTCCAGAAGTCGGTGGGCGCCATGTCGGTGTTGTAGCCCTCGGTTTCGAGGATATTGGCCTGTCGGAAGTTGGCGTCGCCATACGAGGGGTCGCGCACGGCGAAGCGTCCGTAGCGATGGTCGACAAGAAAGAGCCACGGCAACATGACGATGAGCCATGATCCTGCCAGGAGCGCAATGCTCTGTCGCGGACGCAGTGCACCCTTACGATTGGTCCACAACCAGGCGACGACCATCGGGACGATCAGGAGAGCCGTCGAGGCCTTGGCCATCGCGAGGATTGAGCAGATGGCGCCGGCGGCGGCCAGCCATGAACCCCGCTGTGAATCGAAGGCCCGCAGCATAGACCAGACCATCGCAACAGTGAGGAAGATCGCGAATGACTCGGTGAGCAGTTCGCCGGTCTTGATGATGGCTGGACCATACAAGACCCAGAGAAATGCTGCGACCAAACCACCGCGATCCGAGATCAGACGGCGCATCACAAGCCAGATCAGCAGGGCGGTCAGGGAATCGAGTATCGCCTGCGTGATGCGCACAACCCAGAAATCATGAAACGGCGCCAGATGGAAGATGGTCGAGAGGAAGGCCGGATAGGACGGGCCGCTGAAGAACAGCCAATCAAGCGCCTGACCATAAGAGGGCGGATCGTAGGGAAACCAGATGATCGACTCGTCATCGATCTGTTCGTTCACGACACGGCTGAATGAAATCTTTTCGCGCGCCGTGGTGTCATTCCATAACGACGGATGTGTCACGGCCAGCGGCGCCACGGCCGCGGCGGCGGCGTATTGGCGGGCGTCGAACTGGACCGGCGGCTGATCGTAGACGGCGAGATAGAACAGGCGCACGAAGAGCGCCGTTGCGAAGATGACGGCGCCGGGCCGGTTTCGAATGAGATCTCTCATGCGCGGTCGCGAATCAGGCGATCGGGGAAGCCGCCACCGGCGTGCCGCCGTCGCTGTCCCCTCCCCCGCCGACCTTGGAGAGTGTCAGATGCTCTTTGCGCAGGTAATAAAGACCGATCAGCGTGATCGGGATGTACTGGGCGGCATGTAAGATGATCGCGACCGCGACCGCTTCGCTCTTCCCCAGCCCGTAGATTTGCAAGGAAATCTGGACGGCCCAATGAAACACACCGACGAATCCCGCGGTCGAGGGAATCGAGATCATCAGCGAGACCACCACGAGCACGACAAATGACGCCTCGATGGGCAGCCGGTGATCGAAGCCGAGCGCCATGAAGATGAAGTAATTCGAGATGCCGAGAATAGACCAGATTATCAACGAGGACAGCGCCACGCCCGCCGTGGTTGGCCAGTTATGATGCATGGTCAGCCCACGGGCGAACTTCTCGGTGATCTCACCGGCCAAGGCCTGGATGCGCGGAGAGAAGCGGCGGCTGAATCCTCGCACCCAACGGACCGCGGCCTCATTTCTGACCTGCAAGATGATGAGGATCCCAAGAAGCGCCACATTGACGGCGAGAAAGACCCACCCCAGGTACTCGATCCGTCCGACCTCGGTCAATTCGGCGATGCGCGAGAATGCAAACACGAGCCAGAGGAACAGCAGCAACGTGAATGAGTCGTAGATGCGCTCGACAATGATGGTCGCCAGCGTGGCCGAGCGCGACAGACCGGTCTTAAGTCCGAGGGAGACAGCGCGGGCAATCTCGCCGAGACGCGCCGGTAGGACATTGTTGACCATGAACCCGATCATTGTTGAAGCGTAGACGCGGCTGTAAGGGACCTTGCCGATCGGCCGCAAGATCATCTGCCAACGCCACGCCCGCAGCCACATGACGCCGACCACGAGGATCGCGTTGGGAATGATCCAGACCCACCGGGCGTTCGACAAAACCGTCCACAACTCCCCGTAGTCAACCTTGCGCAGCGCCAGGTAGAGAAAGACGATGCTGATGAGCGTGCCGATGATGGCTTTGCGTTTCATAGATCAGAAGCCGCGTCCGATGTGACGCTCCCCGGCCATGATCCGGCCCAACAGGGATTCGGTTTCGTCGGCCGCGCGATCCCAACTGAACCGTCCGGCCCACTCAAGAGCGCCCTGTGACAACCGTTCACGGAGCTCGTGGTCAGTGATGACGCGACGGAGCCGCTCGGTGAGCGCCGCGATGTCGCCATAAGGATACAACAATCCGGTCTGTTCATGTCGGGCGGAGTCGCGCAAGCCGGGCACATCGGCGCAGATCACCGGCGTGCCGCAGGCGTTGGCTTCGATATTGGTCAGCCCCCATCCCTCTTTTATGGATGGACAGACCACCACCCAGGATTGGCGAACGATGTCGATCTTGCGCTCGAACTGGGTAAAGCCATGAAAAATCACGCGGCTGGAGAGTCCCAGATCGGCGGCGGTCTTTCGCAACCGCCCCTCGTCGCCACCCGACCCGACAATGTGGGCTGTCAGCGCCGGCATTTCGCCTTGGAGGTTCTTGACAGCCAGCAGCATGTGATCGATCGATTTGTATCGCTTGAGACGTCCGAGAAAACAGATCGTCGGCTCTGCGGCTTTGGGCACGGATGCGTCCGGCTTGTAACGCGCCGGGTCGATGCCGTTGTGGACGACGCGGATCAGGTCGCGGTTCATTCCCTTCGACACCAGATCATCGCGCGTGCTTTCCGAGACGACCATCACCGGCACGGCGCGATAGTAACGCGGTACGAGCGCCTCAGCCAAGTAGACGTAGGAGGCCGACACCGGGTTGACTTCGCGGTAGATCGCCTTGCCGAAGAGATGATGCACGATGGCGAGGATCGGCCTGTCGATGAATCGCGCGGTGTAGAACGGGATCTTGTTGATGTCGTCGATGACGACGTCGTACGTCTCCCGCGCCATCAGCTCGCGTGTCCAGCGGGGAACGCCCCAATTGAAGAGGAGCCGTTCGCCGCGACGGATGACATGCATGTTGTCGTACCCTTCTTCATCCGGCGCTTTGTCGAAACCGCAGCATAAGAGGGTGACCTGGTGCCCCTTGGCGCCGAGGCGTGAGAGTATCTCGTGGAGATGCACCTCCGCGCCACCCGCGTAGGGATGTTTGCGGTCCTGCCAGTTGATCGCCAGTATACGCATGAGGGTGAGAAAGTACGATTCTTGGAGGATATCCCCAAGGGCAGTTTCGGGTAGTGGCTCATTTTGAAGGGGAGTGGCCTCTGACGTTCACACAGCGACACTTCGATCGGCGTGTGCCCTCACCCGGTCCGATGCAAAGAGCGCATCGGACTTCCCTCTCCCTCTGGGAGAGGGTGCCCGCGAGCGGAGCGATGCGGGCGGGTGAGGGAACACGCGAAGCAACAACATGAATCAAAATGAACCAGTACCCAGTTTCGCAGGCGGACGGACGGCAGTTACGGGTTGCCGGAATCGGGTAGCCCCGACCGCGCACGAACCAAGATGCGGACCGAATCGAGAAGCTGGCGGCTTTGCGCATCGGCGGGGTTCGCCGCGGACCATCGTTCCATCAATCCCAGAAGCGAGTCGTAGCGTCCGTCGGTGTAAAACATCTGCACGAGGGTTCGGTACGCGGGCTCGTGAGCGGGTTTGCGGGCCAGAACTTCCTTGAGCATCTCTGTCGCGCGTTCGGTGCGTCCGAGACGCCGCATCGAGTACCCGATCGCGGTTCCGATGCGTTCCCATTCTGCCCTCACCCGCATCGACTGCCGATAGAGTGATTCGAGACTGTCGGGACGGTTGGCGTCGGTGTAGAGTTGGGCCATGTAGACATATGGTTCCCAGATTTCCGGCAGGATTTCGAGCGCACGCCCCATATGGCGCGACGCGCCGTCAAAATCGCCGGCGCGCCGCAACGTGTCGGCCACGAAGAAGAATCCGGAGATGTAGTTGGCGGCCATGCGTTGCGCGTTCTCGTCCTTGTAGATGGTCGAATCGCTCACGCCCCGGTATTGAAAAACATTCCAGAGCAGACTGTCGACACGCTCGACATCGACGCGTCCGACGCCGCTGTCGGCGACAAGACGGTAGGCCATGCCGTTAATCACCAGATTTGGCTCAAGCGATTGCTCCTTAAATCGGCGGTTCGACTCGGTGACCGTGACGGCAAAGTTCACCCGCTTCTGATTCTTGTTGGCCATGAGAATGGCATCGATCATCTGGTCCTGGACCCGTCGAATGCTCCCATCCTGCTTGCGGTAATGAACAATGCGCGAGACTTGATCGTCGGTGAGGTCCATCGGGACGGCATGGTGGTCGCGCAGTTGGCGGATGTACCAGTGTGTGTTGAGAAGACTCAGATTGATGATCGTGACATCGCGCCGGATGCCGTAGACTTCCTGCAGGCACCAGAGCGGGAAGGTGTCGTTGTCGCCGTTGGTAAAGAACAGCGCGTTTTGATCGACGGACGACAGCAGGTTGTAGGCGTAGTCGTAGGCGAGCACGTTGCGAGACCGGTCGTTCATATGGTAGTTGGCCTGAAGGGCCCGTATCGGCAGCGCCGCGATGACCGTCGCGCCGAGAACGGGCCAAATGAGCGAACCGCCGAGAAGCCAGCGAATCAATGCCGCGCCGCCCAGTCCGATCGACATCCCGAAGAGAATGAAGGCCGGAGTGAAGAAGTAGTCGCGGTCTCGCACTTCGAGATAGGCATCCTGAGTGGCAGCGTTGAATTTCGTGCCATCGGCGAAGTTCATATACCAGATGAGACCAACAGTAGTGATCAGCAGAAGCGAGAGGAACAAAACGCCGAGCGCCCGTCTTGATCTCAACATCTGAAATGCGCCGATGAGTCCGAGAGCGAGAATGGGAAAGAAGGCGGTGTCGGCGAAACCATACTGGCGGTCGAAGAAGCCCCAGAATCCCATGCGCGGGTGTTGGCCGAGTTGATTGGCCCACTCCCCGCGGCGGGTCATGGCGCGTTGGAACATCAATTCATCGCCGTACTGCTTGCGTTCGAGGAACCCGCGGAAGGAATCCCAATCTTTGGGATCGTTCTCGTTGATGGCAGGATTCTGTTGGGCCCGGATCGGGAGGTACGCGTGCGCCGAGTATCCCAGGAGCGCCGCGACAATCATGAAGAACGAGAACCGCCAGAGGGTAGAGCCCGCGACCCAGGGGATGATACCTGCCCCCCAAATGAGCCCGGCGACAAACACCGGCCACGGCTCTCCCCTGCCGGCGGCCCACAACGCGCCCCCACCGAGGACGAGCGCGGTCCAAACGATGCCCATCCATCCCCAGCGTTTGTAGGCGCTGATGATTCCGGTAAGAACGAGGAGCCCCGTGACCGACCAGAGGAAGACCAAGAGAGTGCCCGTGACCAAGAACAGAATGGCGCCGGTCAGCCAGAAGCGCCAGTCTTTGCGCAGGCGCGGTGACATAATGATCACAAACAGGAAGATTGGCGGGATGACAAGAAACACCGTCATGTGCACGCCGATCGAGAGGAATGCGATGAAGGCAATCAGGATTAGATAGCGCTCGCTGCCCGGCTCATCACGTTTGGATGCCCAGACCAACGCCAGCCAGATCAGCGTCATCATCAGGAACATCGAAAGTCCATAGACTTCGGCTTCGACGGCGTTACTCCAGTTGGTTGAGGCAAACGCGAACATGAGCGACCCGCACAGCGACCCGGCGTAGATCGACAGCCGTGGCCCCCAGCCGAGTTTGGGATCGGGATACTTGTCGGAGTACCACCAGGTGATCAGGCGTGCCAGCACGAAAAAGGCGATTGTCGCCGCGACTGCGCTGGAGAGAGCGGAGAGCAGATTGATACGGTGCGCGATGTCGGACGACAGCGGCAACATGGCAAAGATTCGCCCGAGCAGAACATAGACCGGTGTGCCCGGGGGATGTGGGATGCCGAGGATGTGTGAACAGGCGATGAATTCGCCGCAGTCCCAGAAGGAGACTGTCCGGGCGACAGTCAAAAGATAGACAACTGATGTGAAGAGAAGCACAAGTGCGCCGAGCACGTAGAGGATGGGATCAGCGAGATAGCGGCGCATGCTGGGCATTCAGCTACTGAAGGGGCCCTGCGGCCCGGCTTGTCCCGAGCCGGGCCGAGGGGCCGGTCCGGTCTTGTCCGGCTCCATCTGCTTGTACACCGCATCGAGGACACCGTTGATGAAGCTACCCGATTGGGCCGAGCCGAATTCCTTGGCCATTTCCACGGCCTCATCGATGACCACTTTGGCCGGCGTCTCGGGGAAGAACCACAATTCGGCGACCGCCGCCCGCAGGATGTTCTTCTCAACATATCCGATCCGTGAGAAATCCCAATTGGTGGCACGATCGCGGATGGCGCCGTCAATTGTCTCGGCTTCGGCGATGGTCTTGATGAAGAGGCGCTTGGCGTAGGTGAGTGTGTCGGCATCGTACGTGACTCGCGCGGCCTGCACCCGGAAGATGGCATCGGGCGCCTCGCCCGTAGAAAAATGGGCGTAGAGACATCCCAAGACCAATTCTCTTCCCTGTCGGCGTCGGCTCATGGCATCAGACCCGAAAACGGCCCCGAATATCGGGGCCGTCGGATTGGCAAGGTACGGATGCGAACGGGCGTATGCAATACGCCCCTACGGACAGGGATCGCAGAACTCGGTCGCCGGATCGCCGTTGCGGAAGGCAACATTGACCATGCGCGTTACATCAAGAATATCTGTAGTGCCGCTGCAGTCGACATCGGTCGTCTGTCTCGTGCACAACACATTAGGATCGAGTATCGGGGCGCCATTGCGGAAAGCCACATTGACAAGCTCCGTGACATCGAAAATGTCGGTCACGTTGTCACACTGCGGATCGGCATGGCAGAGACATCCACACGGCGTGATGCTTGCGCGGTAGCGCAAGAGCGCGAGGGAATCGAGGAGACGCAGATCGGCGATCGATGAAAGGCGGTCCAACGGCATCATCGACTGTGACATGGCCATCGCCGGCCCAGGCACGGTGAACTCGAATACATCGGCGTCGGTGAGTGGGCCGCTGGCGGGGACGATCAGGAACTCGTCGCCGGTGGCGAACGGCACAGCACCGTCGCGCGCGACCGTGAGAAAGTACATCACCGGCAACGGATCGTTGAGAATGTTGCCCTGAAGATTCGGCTCAGGACTCTCCGAGTAGTCGGTATCGAAGATCCAGAGCCATTCACGGGGGCCATCAGATGCGAAGTTGCTGGCGGCATCACTGGCCGGAGGCCAGTACTTCCCATCGACCGTCCCGCCCGCAACATTGTTCTCGAGGAATCCGAGCGCAAGACGCCGCGGCGGGTTAGCATCAATGTCCCACGCCGAAAGCGGAACTGACTTGCCGAATGCCTGATATCCGTAATTGGTCGGGTTGGTAATGAACGGTGCGAATTCAGGCTTAGCCGGCGGGTCCTGCGCGCGACGAAGATAGCGATGGGCGTAGGACACATTGGGGTCGTCAGGATTGAATGCCCCTTGAAGGTCTGTATCGGCCAGTTTCAGAAGAACGCGACGCAGTCTATCCTGCGGCACACCATAATCCGCACAAACGCCGAAGTAATGACACGGTGAATCCCATCCTATGGCGCCGCCGAATCCTTCGAACCCCAGTCCATTCGCGTTGACCCACGTGAAGCGGCGCGTCCCGTTCGGCACCTCCCACCCCCAAACACCCGGACGCATCCCGATGACCTTGACCATCATTCCGTCGAGGATTGGGTAGTTGTCGTCGCCCGAGGTGTTGGGATTGTCGACGATGGGCGTGGTCCCTGCGGTCAGGTCGTGGAGCGTCCACACCAGCGACGTAAAAGGGCCGGAGCAGGTGACGCGATAATCATGGCCGGTTGTCGAGTCGGCACGAAGAATCAAGGCGAACACCGTTCCGGATGATGTACCCGCAGTGTGTGTAGCGAAGACCGTGTCTACCCTCAAGTTGCTGCAATCATGGACATAGCCCGAGCCGACCATGACCGCGATGGCGACTTCCTGCGTGTCACCGGGCATCATCGTGAATGGACCGGATGAGATCATTTGGCGACGGTCGGCGGGAAGTGCATCCAACCATCCCGACCAGGTGACTGGATCGCCAGAAACCATGTAGAATGTCGGCTGGCCGGTTGTCGGATCGATAACGACACTGCCGTCCTTGTTCAGACCGCTCATCGAGTTGTAGGCCTCGGCGCTCACGTTTGGATCGGTGCCATTGATGTGTTTGTTGAACGAGGTCATCGGGAGGTTTCGATAACCCAGCACCCATCCCCCTCGGCGGGGCATGAGCGCGAGCTGGCCGGGCGAGGAGACGGCCGGTCCGTTGAGGAGGCCGAAACCGACCGCCGGGGGATAGAAGCCATAGACGGTGTCGATGAGGCTATTGTAGCAGAACCCGAGCGAACGCGAGCTGTCACAGCCGACCAGATCATCACTCGCGTCCCCGATATCCGGGTCCGCCCAGAACGAAACGAAGGTGCTGTCAAGCTGATAGCCGGCCTTGTTGATCAGCGTGTATTCCATGAAGAACGTCCGGCCGGCCGCTCCGCTGCTGTCGAAGCAGTAGGCATAGAGATGGACTTCGATACCCAACGGTCCGGCGCTCCCGGTTCCCGGGTTACTGAATCTGTAGGCGAGATCGTTGTCGTTGAAGACCGCCCAGGTCGCTTCATCGCCTTTCAGAAGCGGGATGCGATACCCCTGATCGTCGAGCGAGTCAGCCCCCAGATGGTTCTTCAGCGCGGGCGCGCCCTCATCGAATGGCCACTCCGCGTAATCGGGGTTGGATAGCCGTGTGTCGCCCTTACGAATGAGATAAACGCGATTGTGTGGGTCGGTGGGAGGATACGTTCCTCCCAGCGCGCCGGGCGCGTAGTCCATTGCGTACTGCGCGCAGGAAGTCCGCACCGCCCCCTCTACCTTTGCCCCCAGCCAGAGCCCTGCGGCATACACAACGGTCTTCGCGCAGTCCCGCGGGTAGTGCAGGCCGTCGTTCTTGCCGAGGAGCGCCGTGCGGTCGTAGGCGAACGATCCGTCATTGGTGACAAACATCAGGAGTTCGCCGGAACGGATGTACTTGGTCAGGTCGGTTGTCAGAACGGAAACAGGGCGCTGGGCGTTCAGACGGTCAGGTGCGACAGGCGCGGCCAATGCACCCGAAACGAGAACAACGCAGAGCGCCGGTACGAGAGCATACAGCGGTCTCATGATTCCTCCTCGACAGGCGTCGGGAGGAAAGATATATCATCGAGGGCAGGATCAAAGCGATTTTTGCCGGAGGATACAGTACCGTGGCAAGTTACATCCGATCGATATTGTAACGGCAATGTAGAGTTATATTATCCTACTTCCGAGCGTTCGTCGAAGATCGGCCATCTCGATGGCAGTCACGGCGGCGTCCGCGCCTTTGTCAACAGGCGACAGATGCGAACGGGCGTATGCAATACGCCGCTACGGCTGATTGCAGGGATTGCAGAACCGCAGCTCCGGGTCGGCACCACGGAAGGCAACGTCGATTGCCGTTACGACATCACGAATGTCGGTGAGATAGTCGCAATTGACGTCGGTTCGCTCGGTCGGGCACGGGCGATCATTCACAGCAGGGATTCCGCGGAATGCCACATCGATGAAGCCGACAATGTCCATGACATTAATCGCGGTTTCATTCCCGCCGGCACAAGTGGGGTCGGCAAGACAGGGGCAGGCGCAAGTCCAGTTCGTCTCCTCAAACTTGGCCTGTGCCACTGAGTCAAGGTGGCGTAGGTCGGTAATCGACGCGAGTTTGTTCATGCCCACGTTTGTGCCTGCCATAGACAAGCCCGGAAGCGGTGACGTGAAACTGAATGTGTCGGCCTCGGAGAAGAACAGATTGCTGTCGACGGGAATAATAAGAAATTCGTCGCCGGTTTCGAATGGCACGCTACGAAGCGCCGCTGTGCTCATGTACATGACGGGAAGTTGATCGGTCAGGGCGCTCCCTGTGAACTCTGCGTCGACAATCTCGGAATAGTCGGTGTCGAAGATCCACAGCCATTCACGGGGTCCCACAGTCGCAGTATTGTCCGCCGCGCCAATAAGCGGCGGCCAGTACTTTCCATCGACCAGACCTCCGTTGACGTTATTCTCCAAGTGGCCGACGACCAATCGACGCGCCGGGTTGGCATCGATATCCCATGCAGATAGAGGCACGGATTTCTCGAAGGATTGGAATCCGTAATTCTGAGTCTGATTGATGATGAATGGTACGAATTCTGGACGCGCTGGCGCGCCCGTCGCGTTGCGGAGATACCGGTATGCATACGAGACGTTCGGGTCTGTGTCATCAAAACTACCCTCTGAATCCGTGGCGGCGAGTTTAAGCAAGACACGTCTCAGTCGGTTTGCGGGAACACCCGGTTCATCACAGACGCCGAAAAAGTGACACGGGGAATTCCACGTCATCGCCCCGTTAAAGCCCTCGAACTGAAACGCGTCTGCCCCCGCCCATGTGAAGCGGCGGGTGCCATTTGGTATTTCCCAGCTACCAATTCCGGGCCGATAACCGATGACCTTCACAAGCATGCCATCGACATAAGGGTAAGCACCTTTACCGGAGACATTCGTCTGATCCGCGGCAACAACCTGTCCGAGCGTCACATCCCAGAGATGCCAAAGGATGTTGTCGACGGGGCCGGTGAAGGTGATCTGATAGTCGTGTCCCGAGGTGGAATCCGGACTGGCGATTAGCGCGAATGCCCTCCCCCCAGACGTTCCGGCGTCGTGGGTCGCGTTGATGGTTTCGGTGAAGATGCCAATGTGGCAATCGAATGGGTAAGTTGACCCGACCATGACAGCGATCACAACTTCCTGTGTGTCGCCCGACTGCATGGTGAATGAACCCGTCGTCATCATGTACCGGCGGTCGGCGGCGTTGTAGTCGAGCCACCCCGTTCCGTTAACCGGATTGCCGGACACCATGAAGTTGGTCGGAAGCCCGTTGACAGGGTTTATTGTGGTACTGCCGTCAATCTCATGACCGCGCATGTAGTTCCATGTCTCGATGTTAATGCTCGGATCGGTTCCATTTATGTACTTACTGAATGCGGTCATTTCGAGGTTGCGATAGCCGGGGATCCATCTGCCCGTTCCTGGCTGCCACGCGATTCCGCCGGGTGATGGGACAATCGGACCGTTGATCAGTCCAAAGCCGACTGTCGGTGATTTGTCCCCATAAACCGCATCATCGTCGTCGGCGTTGTAACAGTACCCGATGTTCAATACCGTGTCGCAACCGACCAGGTCATCGCCGGCGTCGCCGAGATCGGGGTCAGCCCAGAAGGCGACGTGCATGCTGTCGAGGGAGTTGCCGCCCTGATTGATCAATGTGTAATGCATGAAGATGATTCGCCCCGAATCTCCAGTGCTGTCATAAGCGTAAGCGTACAATTGTACTTCAACGCCCAAGGGGCCAATACTACCGGAGCCGGGATCGCTGTTGTGTCCGGACATGTCCGCATCGTTGAAGGCTGTCCAGATTGCTTCATCTCCTTTCAAGAGTGGAATTCTGTCCCCGTCAGCGTCGAGTAAGTCGTTTCCTTCATGATCTCGCACTACCGGAGCGCCATCCGCGAATGGCCATTCGGCGTAGTCGACGTTGGTGAACTTCGTGTCCCCTGCCCCAATCTTGTAGACACGGAATTGGGGATTGTCGGGAGAGGCAACCCCTCCCACGATTGTACCCGGCATGTAATCGACTTGGTACTCTGACGTCGAGACACGGATTTGATCTCCGACTCTTGCGCCGAGCCAAAGTCCCGATGCGAACATCACAGTCGTGGTGCAGGTGCCCGGGTAATGCAGACCATCGTTCTTACCGAAGAAGCCGGTGCGATCGTACCCGAACGACCCCTGATTGTTGACCATCATCAACAACTCGCCCGACTGGATGTAGGCGGTGTCGTGGACCATCGCGACCCCGTCGGGAGTCGTCACAGTCGACATGGACGGTGGAAGGGCGAGAGCCGAAACAGGAACCAAGACTACAAGAGCGATGAGAAGAACCAAAGTTCGATTGCGCATACGCGCCTCCGCCGAAAGGATGCTATTAAAAATATAGCATCCTCGTGCGGAATGTCATCCGGTTTCTTTGGCGTTGTTACTGGCGATATAATGCGAATGACTATAGTTTCCCTCGCAAATTCGCCATCTCGATCGCCGACATTGCAGCGTCCGCGCCTTTATTTCCCGCTTTGGTTCCCGCGCGTTCGATGGCCTGCTCGAGCGTGTCGGTGGTGAGGACACCGTAGATCACCGGCGTATCCGTCTGCATACCGGCTTGGGCGACGCCTTTGGTGACTTCGGCGGCGATGTAGTCGAAGTGCGGGGTGGCGCCACGGATGACTGCGCCAAGTGCGATGACGGCATCATACTTACCCGACTTCGCGAGACGTTGAACCGTCATCGGAATCTCGAATGAGCCGGGGACACGCACGACCGTGATGTCAGAATCGGCTGCGCCATGGCGGATGAGTGTGTCGAGACAGCCCGACAGGAGCTGGTCGGTGATGAAGTGGTTGAAACGGGAGACCGTCACGGCGAATTTCTTGCCGGCGGCGTTGAGTTGGCCTTCGATATAGGTGGGCATTGGTGCCTCCGAATTGCAATTCTTAACCTCTCCCTTTCAGGGAGAGGTCGCTCTGCGAAGCTTTAGCGTAGCAGAGCGAGTGAGGGTCAAATGTCGGTCTTGCGAAATTGTATCCTCTCTCGCACATCATCGTTTCACCCTCACCCGATTCTTCGGCCTGCGGCCTCCGAATCGACTTCTCCCCCTCGACTTCGCTCGGGGCGTGCCTTTCAGGGAGAGGTTGGGGATTGTCTCGCCCCTTTCTCACCAGCGATCCGGGATGATCCATGGGGCGCCGAAGACTTCTTCTGCGCTGGATGTTTCTTCTGCCACGTTCAGCAAGTGCCCGAGTTTGTCGCGTTTGGTTTCGAGGTAGCGACGGTTGTGCGCCGATGCCGGTATCTCCATTGGGACGCGTTCGACAATCTTGAGACCGTATCCTTCCAGCCCGACGACTTTTCGCGGGTTGTTGGTCAGGAGGCGAATTGTCGACAGCCCGAGATCGCGGAGGATTTGCGCGCCGATGCCGTAGTCGCGCAAATCGGCCGGGAAACCGAGTTTGAGGTTGGCGTCGACGGTGTCGAGACCGGACTCTTGCAGGTGATAGGCATGGATCTTATTGGCCAGGCCGATGCCGCGTCCCTCTTGGCGCATGTAGAGGAAGACGCCTGATCTTGCTTTGTCGATCATGCGCAGGGATGCGTCGCGCTGCTGGCCGCAGTCGCAACGTTCGGAGCCGAAGACATCGCCGGTGAGACATTGCGAATGGACGCGAACCAACACGCCCTCTTTGCCGGAAACATCGCCACGGACCAAAGCGACATGATGATCGCCGTCGATGAGGGACTCGTAGAGATGCAGACGGAAACTTCCCAGGCGCGACGGCATGTCGACTTCTTCAATCTTCTTGATCATGCGTTCATTGCGACGGCGCTGGGCAATGAGGTCGGTAATCGTGACGAGGCACAAGCCCAGACGATCGGCGATCTGGCGCAGACGCGGCAGACGCGCCATCGAGCCATCATCATCCATCACCTCGCAGACAACTCCGGCGGGTTGCAAACCGGCCAACCGCGCGAGATCGACAGCCGCTTCGGTGTGACCGGCGCGCACCAGCACGCCACCATCGACGGCGGCGAGCGGAAAGACATGGCCGGGACGGGCCAGATGCTCGGGACGTGTCGAGGGATCGACCAGCGCCCGTATCGTGAGTGATCGGTCGAATGCGGAGATGCCGGTCGTTGTGCCTTCGATCAAGTCGACCGATTCGGTAAATGCGGTCTGCATCTTGGCGCTGTTGTGGCGAACCATCGGATGCAGATCCAGCGAGGCCAGCCGTCCCCTCTCGAGGGCGACACAGACCAGCCCGCGCGCATGGGTAACGAGGAAGTTGATCTTCTCCGGTGTTGCGTGTTCGGCCGCGAGGATAAAGTCGCCTTCGTTCTCGCGGTGCTCGTCATCGACGACCATGATGATTTCGCCGCGACGGATCGCATCGATGGCCTTCTCGATCGGATCGAGTTGGATTGCGCCGTTTTGAAGTTCGTTGGAATGTGTCATCGTCAATGTGCCTTGCATGTGACTTGAACCCCTTTCGTTCCATTCGGCGGGCGTCCCTACCATCCGGCTCTTTGAAGCGTCGCCTCGTCGATCCGTGATTCCCTCAGATCGGGCGCTACGGCTTTGACCAGCATGTCGAATTCGATGTTCACGCGTCGGCCTGTGCGCAGGCCGCCAAGCGTAGTACGTATCACAGTCTCCGGGATGAACGACACAGTGACCAAGCCGGGTTTCTTTTCCATGACGGTCAGACTAACGCCATCAATAGCGATTGAACCCTTCTTCAAAACCCAGCGGTCGTACTCTTGAGCAAATCCGATGTCGACCCAATGTCCTTCTTTGGAAACACGTGTGTCGCGTACAATCCCAGTCGTATCAACATGACCAGTGACAAAATGTCCGCCGAAGCGGTCGGAGGCGCGTAGGGCGAGTTCCAAATTCACGGATCGTCCGACGGTCCAATCGCCAAAGGTTGTCGCTTTCAGGGTTTCTTGAATCGATGTCCCGGTCAATGATTCATCCGTGACGGTCTCGACTGTCTGACATGCGCCAGAGACATTGACCGAGTCGCCGGGTTTGACGTCGGCCGCGATCCTCGGCGCGCGGATGGTCCAACGCATCCCACCTGCGAACGGTGTGATGGCGGCGATGGCGCCGATATCGGAGATGAGTCCTGTAAACATCGTTTAGAGCGGGCTGGACCCCTCGACCCTTACAGGACCTTCGGCTGCGCCCGGGACAAGCAGGGGCCTCGCCCTCCCCCTACGCCTCTTCTGATTCCGCAGAACTGACAGGTTCGGGTTCTTCATATGAAACATCACCAGCGACTTCGTTCGTGGCGACACCGCCCTCTTCTGTCACCTCCGCCGGTTCCGGAATCATCAGCGGCTGTTCCCCGGCTTGCGGGTCGTAGTCGGGATAGCCGGTGATCAAGAGGTCGCGTCCGAGCCAACGCACATCGGAATCGACGACGCGTACGGCGGCGTCCAGCGACAACGCTTTCCAACGACCGGTCATGCTGAGACCGCCGGCGCCGAGGAAACGTGTCGAGATAATCAAGTGCGTCTTGTCGGCCAGCTTCTCACGAATGAACGATCCGAAGACTTCCCCCCCGCCTTCGACGAGGATGCTGGTGATGCCGTTGCCGGCCGCTTTCCTTAGCATCTCGTTGAGATCGATCTGGTGGCGGTCGTCGTGGTTGAGATACCAATCGAAACAGTCAGGATGCGGTGAGGTCACGGGGCGTTTGCCCATGATCAGACCAATGCGCACTGTCTTCTTGTCCGCGTTTTCTTTGAAGACGCGCGCGCCATTGGGGATCTTGCCCCAGGAATCGAGAACAAGGCGTAAAGGGTCGCGTCCTTTGACATCACGCACGGTCAGTTGCGGGTCATCGAGGACGACGGTGTTGCGTCCGACGAGGACAGCATCGTAACGGGCGCGCAACGAATGCACAAACTTGCGCGCCTCCGGCCCGCTGACATCTTCGCGACGCCCGCCGACAGTGGCGATCTTGCCATCGAGGGTCTGCGCGATCTTGAGAGTTACCAGCGGCAGGCCGGTCAGCGAGAACTTGATGTGTGCCTCATTCTGGCGCATCGCCGAACGCCGCAGCACGCCGACACGAACACCGATGCCCTGAGCGCGCAGGTGACGAATCCCGCTGCCGTTGACTTGCGGGTTGGGATCCTCCATCGCGCAGACAACGGTCGCGATGCCGGAATCGAGAATGGATTTCACGCACGGCGGCGTCTTGCCGAAATGGGAGCACGGTTCGAGGTTGACGTAGAGTGTCGCGCCTTTGGCGCGTTCGCCCGCCTGCTCGAGCGCGATCACTTCGGCATGCGGGCCGCCGGCGCGCTGGTGGTAGCCGCGCCCGACTTCGACGCCATTTTTCACCACAATCGCCCCGACCATCGGGTTGGGACTCGTGCGCCCAGCGCCCTTTTCGGCGAGAGCGATCACCTCGGCCATCCACTGGCGGTCTATAGCTTGCTGATCTATGGTCACAGTCCTGTCCTCAAAACGAAAACCGCGTTCCAACTCCGCAGACCCTACGGGGCTAAACGGGGCAGAAACGCGGGATGAGATGACTTTAAGCGACCATTTCAATGGACGCCATAAGACATTGCATCACAACGCATTGCGTCATACGATCATGACGCCTGCCTTCTCCCATCCGGACTGTAATCCCTCGCGCTTTACGCTCGGAATGAACCCTGCGCTTCGCTCAGGACATGCCGTCGGCGCCGGAGTTCCACCGGCTCAGCCGTCCCGATATGGGTGGTGCGTGGGACGGGTCGCGGGCTATACCGCCGGTCGAGGAATTCCACCTCGCCCCGAAGGCCCTATGTCAGTGGTATGTACGTCTGAAATCGGGAGATGGTCAAGGGGTGTTGGGGAAGATTTGACAGGCGGCTCACAGATTCGCTTCGCTCACTGCAAGCGAGCCGCGTCTACGGATTGCTTGCCAATGAGCGTGCGCCACGTACAAGATCATGATCGTTTGCAAGAAGGAGATCATGATCTTGTACGTGGCACGCCGATTCAGAAATTACACCGGTTTCGAGTCAGGGATTGCACCGGCTGCACGGCGAATACCCATCGTAGAACGCCGAATCCTTCGAGTAATAGACGACTTCGAGATCAGGTTCGACCTTATCCATGCTCTCGCACTCGGGACGATGGAAGCGGTACGACAGGAACGACGCGCGGTAGCGCTCCGCGGTCTCCTGATGCGTGCTCTTCCAGAGACCGATGTGTGCGTTCATCGCCTCATGCTGCGCCAAGAGCAATTCGCGTGAGTGGCGCAGATTGCCCTCGAAGAAGTAGCACCAGGCCCACCCTTCTTTCACAATCTCGCGGTTTACCAACTGATCACCGACCCAGATGAAAGCAAGCGTACGGCCATAGCGGTCGATCTGGTCGCGGTCGTATTCGAGACGCACGCGCTTCTTCAGGACAAGACGCTCGGTGAGCGCTGAGGCGGAATCGTAGAAGGCGTCACCGCGCTCGGGTGTGTCGATGCCGACCAGGCGGACCCTTCGGCCATCCTGCAGTTCGACGGTGTCGCCATCAATGACGCCGATCACCTCGATCTCATCGCCGGAGACCGACGGGCTCTTCTTCGAGCATCCCACCAGCGCCCCGCCGAGAATCAGCGTCACAATCG
>Ga0214473_10004225_pt1 | contig 17303 bp, 13 predicted proteins | sample RVTome_7_FD_203509 | JGI IMG/M metagenome (GOLD analysis project Ga0214473, IMG submission 203509) | Soil microbial communities from uranium-contaminated site in the Upper Colorado River Basin, Wyoming, United States - RVT98D197 | ecosystem: Environmental > Terrestrial > Soil > Contaminated >... | reverse complement strand
CAAGTGATCGAGACAATCGAGCGGGCTGCAAAGACCGGAAAGATCGGCGACGGAAAGATCTTTGTCTCGTCCGTCGATGAGGTCATCCGCATCAGAACGGGAGAACGAGGAAAAGACGCCATCTGACCCACAGGTTTAGGTTAAGGCTAAGGTTAAGTAATTCTAAACCTAAACCTTAACCTCAACCTTTCGAACTCTAAGCCACATGCAGGCGCAAGAAAAGGGATACGTTGAATAATTCAACTGAAGTCCTAGGTATCACCCGAAATGGCCTGAAGGAGATGAAAACCCGGATGGCTCAGGGGGCGCCAACCCATCCCTCTTCCAAGGAACTCCTTCGTCAGTATGCCGAGATCATGGATGGGCTCGTCCGAAAGGCCTTCCAGCAGGCCCAGGCCAACCTTTCCTCTCCTTCCGTTTGCCTGATGGCTGTCGGGGGATATGGACGGGCGGAACTTGCCCCTTACTCTGATATCGACCTCCTGCTGGTCCACTCCACTTCCAATAGATCAGACTTATCGCCCTTGATCGAGAGGACCCTTTATCCTCTCTGGGACCTAGGCATGGAAGTGAGTTGCAGCTCAAGAACGATTGAAGAATGCATGAAAATGGCCCAGTCCGATCTACAGGTAAAAACAGCCCTGATTGACGGTCGTTATCTGGACGGGGAGTACGAATTTTTCCGGGCTTTATACGGTCTCTTCACAAAAAAGGTCTTGCATCGCAGGATTCACGAGTTCGCGGATACACTGACGAAGGACCTCCATCTTCGTCACCAGAAATATGGGGACTCGAACTACATCCTGGAACCCAATCTCAAAGAAGGGGAAGGAGGGTTGAGGGATTTCCAGATCGGGCGCTGGGTTCTGAGAGCGAAGTACACGACGGATCGCTGGGAATCGATCCTCTTTCCCGACCAGGCGAGGACCCTGGATCGAAGTCTTCAGTTTCTCTGGGCGATTCGAAATGAACTGCACCTGCTCAGTCAGAGAAGGCAGGACGATCTGACCTTTGAATTGCAGGAGAAGATCGCTCCCATGCTCGCCTTCTCCTCCGGTACGAAGGGAATCGAGGAGATGATGAGGCAGTACCATCTCTCCACACAGAAGATCCTCAACTTCGCTACCGGTGTCCTGGAAAGGGCCTTGTCAGAGCCTTCCCTTTTCAGAAAGACGACCTTCTACTTTAAGCGCCGAAGGATCGATGAGAATTTCTCAATCAGGAATGGTGAACTCTGTCTTCTTGACCCGGTGTCCTTCAAGAAAGATCCCTGTCAGCTCATGACACTCTTTGCTCATTGCCAGTCCTACCGGATAAAGATGGATTTCCAAACCGAAGAGGCTGTCATGGAAGCCCTTCCCTTCATCGACGATCGCTTCAGAACCTCACAAACAGTGAATCAAACCTTCTCCTCCATTCTGAGGAAGGGAGAAGGTCTCGGGACCATTCTGAAAAAGATGCACGAGCTGGGATTCCTTTCACGTTATATCCCCGAATTTTCGGAGATCGAGGGAAAGATTCATTATGACCTTTACCATGTCCATCCTGTGGATGTTCATTCCCTTTTGGCAGTGGAGGAATTGGTCAGGTTGAGAACTGGCAACTATCAAGAAGAGCATCCTTTGCTCACTTCCCTCGTCCAGGAGATGGACAAGCCTGAAATTCTTTTTTTGACGACCCTTCTCCACGACATCGGAAAAGGGACTGAAGGAGACCACTCCCACGTCGGTGCGGATGTGGCCAGGTCCATTGCAGGCCGAATGGGGTTTTCCGAAGAAGAAATGGAGTTGATCCAGTTCCTCGTAAGGCACCACCTCTTTATGCTGGAAACGGCGTTGCGCCGGGACCTCCATGATGAGCAGGCAATCTTCCACTTCGGCAATAAAGCACAATCCCTGCTCCGATTGAAAATGCTCTATCTTCTAACGTTCGCGGACGTCAAAGCGGTAGGGCCCGAAGCCTGGACAACCTGGAAAGACTCTCTTCTCATGGAACTCTTCATCAAAACATCTCATGCCCTCGAAAGGGGCGACAGGGCCGCTCACCTTTCGGAAGAAGCGATGGCAGACAGGCTGAAGAAGGCTCTCCCATCAGGAAGGGTTGAGGAGGTAGAATATTTGCCAGCCCGCTACCTCTCTTCCTACACTGAAAAAGAGATCCTCCATCACCTGGAGATTGCCCGCTTTCTTGGCAAAGAATCCCTCACTGTGAAATGGGAGATAGGAGAAACGAAACAGGCAAGAGTCACTCTATGCACAAAAGACCGGTACGGACTTTTTTCAAAAATCGCGGGTTCCATGTTCATCAATCGCTTGAATATTCTGGAGGCCCAAATTCATACATGGAGCAATGGAACTGCGCTCGATACGTTCCATGTCGAGGATGCCACGGGAGACGCGGAACGACGCCTCCTGCAGTTCAAAAAGGACCTGGATAACATATTGAGCTCAGCAGTCTCCTTTAAGGACCTCCTTTCCCAGAGGAAAGAGTCGAACGGAATCCAGAAAAAAGTTATCCCCAGGGTTCATCCGGAAGTAAGAATTAACAACCAGGACTCCGATTTCTACACGATCATCGAAGTGTCGGGAGAGGACCGGTTGGGCATTCTTTATGAAATTACCAAAGCCTTGACGGATCATGGCTGTGATATCCATTTTGCCCGAATATCGACATTGGGAAACCGCATTGTCGACGTCTTTTATGTTCAGGACACACTTGGAGAAAAGGTAGAAGGAAAGGAAAAGGAAGACCATCTGAAACAGACGCTTCTCAAACAGCTCGCCCATCCCGAATAAACATTTCGTTTCCTTATCTCTTCGGCAAGCTTGCCCGCCAAAGCGCTCCAGCATGCAGGTGGGGGCGCCGGTCCTGCGAAAAGATGGCTGTTGATTTGCGTAAGACGGGCGTTCTCGCCCGCCGTTTGGCGGCCCTGCATCGGGTCGGCGAGGACGCCGACCCTACGAGAATCAACATGTATTTCTGTGATATAATGAAACCGCACCATGACATAAGGAGCCCACAATGAAACCCTATGGACAGGTCAACCTTCCTTTCACTGGCATTGCTTCGTTCTGCAAATTCCCAATTCATACGGATTTAGAAACCCTTTCGGCGGACGTTGCAATCTTTGGAGTTCCCTGGGATGAGGGTGCGGGGTACCGTCCCGGCGCAAGATTCGGCCCGAGGTCCCTCAGGGAATATTCCACTCGCTTCGCCTTTCACGAGCGAGGGGTGAAGAGCCGCGGATACTGGGACATCGAAAATAAGAAAAGGTATTTGGAGAAGGTCCATGCGGTGGATTGCGGAGACCAGGACGTCCTCTATCTGAATGTGGAAGAGACTTTTTCAGCGGTTACGGATTCCATCGGGAAGTTGCTTTCCAGGAAAACGTTCCCTGTCATATTGGGAGGGGATCACTCCATCACCTTCCCGGTCGTTCGCGCTTTCCGGGAGTACAGGCCATTGCATATCGTCCACCTTGATGCCCATCTTGACTATAACGATTCTGTCGAAGGGGTCCTTCTGGCCAATGGCAGCCCCGTGAAGAGGCTGTCAGAGTTAGATTTCGCCGGTGAGATTATTCAGATCGGTATGAGGGGGATACGGGCGCGGGAAGATGCCTACCGTGACTCGGTATCGCGAGAGAACAGGATCATCACCCTGTCGGAATTCCGGCAAACGGGTTTAGAGAAAGTCCTCCAACAGATCCCGGATAGCGGGAATCTTTACGTGACCGTCGACATCGATGTCCTCGACCCTTCCATCGCCCCTGGAACATCCTCTCCCGAATTCGATGGAATGACCTACGGAGAGATACGCCAACTCCTGAAAGGAACCGCCAGCCGCGGCAAAGTCGTTGGTTTCGACGTGGTGGAAGTGAACCCCTTTCTCGACCCCATCGGTCTGACCCAATCTGCCGCCGTCATGATCGTCCTTGAATTCCTCGGCACCCTCTTCGATATCCCATTCCCCCGCAGGGACAGATGAATCTGAGAAAGAGAGTACGACAATGAGAAAATCATCCTTCTTTGATGGAATTCCGGATAGCCTCCCCTCACTCCGGCGGGCCTATCTCGTAACGGAAAAGGCTTCTGCGGTCGGATTCGATTGGCCCAATATCGAAGGGGTTATTAAAAAACTGGACGAAGAGTTGAGAGAGTTCAAGGAAGCCCTCTCCTTTGGGAATCGGAGACGGATTCTCGAAGAACTCGGGGACCTCCTCTTTGCCCTCGTGAACATTGCCCGGTTTCTCCGAATCAACCCCGAAGAGGCTCTTGACAGGACCATAGAGAAATTCATTTCCCGGTTTCATTATATCGAGGCATCCCTCCGGAGAAAAGGGAAGTCTTTGCATGACTCGAACTTGGCTGAATTGGACCATTTATGGGAAGCAGCGAAGAAAAAGAAACGATGCACCATGAACGCTAAACGATGAACCAAACCCATTGGAATGATGGAATGGTGGAATAATGGGTTAAAAAGTTCTTTTTTGTCCAATATTCCATTATTCCAATCTTCCACTATTCCGGAATTTCATTGTCCATCGCTCATTGTCCACAGTGGCTTCAAATGAGGAATTCTGCCACGTTGAGATTATATTCATTCGGATCCAGGGTCTTCACAATATTCCATCTAAATTGTTTGGTCCTCTCATCTCTCTCGCCGAGGTCGATGACGTCCCCTTTTCGATACTCCCTCCCGCGGTGATCAATCAGACAGACCTTCGGTCGGTCGATCAGCTCCGTATCTTCTTGAATCTTAACGACGATCCCCATCGCGTTCGTATTTAACAAGACCAAGGTCCCCAGAGGATAGATGCCGATCATGTTGATAAAGACTTTAACCAGGGCGGGATCAAAGTCCTTTCCGCTCCGGTCGAGCATGAGGCCCATGATCTTTTCCGAGACATAGGGAACCTTATTATAAACCCTCGGCCTCACGAGAGCATCGTAAAAATCGGCGAGGGCGATGATCCTGCCAAAGAGGCTGAGCTTTCTTTTTCGGGTCAGCTTCGGATATCCGCTTAAATCATATTTAAGATGATGCTCGAAGGCCGCCCCGATCATCCGGGTCGAGAGTTCTCCCCATTCTTTCAGTCTCATCACGGTCTCCGCTCCGATGATCGGATGGGACCGCATCACCGTCCATTCCTCTTCCGAGAGCTTGCCGGGCTTGTTCAGAATCTCCTTCGGGATTCCAGTTTTCCCAATGTCATGAAAGAGAGCCGCCATGCCAAGGTGGGAGAGTTGTTTCTTGGGAATTCCGATCCTCTGTCCCATAGCAATCGAATAGATGGCTACATTAGCACAATGATTGAAGGTGTACTCATCGTAATTCTTGATACTCGCCAGGCCCAACAGGCTTGCCTCATCCTGCATAATGGAAATAACGGCGCCCTGCATCAGGCGCTTGGCTTTCCGAAGATTGAGCGATTTCTGACTCTTGACGGTTCCTACAACCTCTTTGGCTAAATGGATCGATTTAAAATAGACTTCTTTCGAATACTGCTTCATATTACCGGAATCAAAATAGATCTCTTCATCTTTGAATGACTCCATCCTGTCCACGATGAGAGAACCAATGCCAAGATATTCCAGCTGTCTAGCGACGTAGAGGTAATTGTTCTCGTTATTCTCCTGAAGCCCTGAAAGGAGATAAACAAAATCATTGAGATGTTCTCCGTTTACTTCATTTGTAAACTCCAATTCGCCGATCCACCGCTTTTTCATCGCGTGCCAAAAAGCCTTAAAGATAGGGTACTTGTCGGCCTTCACCTGGATTTTGATGTTATTTAAAAAGAAATTATCCCGAACGATTTTAAAGAGGAGGTTTCCTTCAGACTGAACGATCCGGTTGATGACCTGGAGGCATTCCTGGTTGAGCCGGTCGATAAACACGTTTTTGCGATCATAGATCAAGGATCCCTTGAACAGGCGGTAGAACTTCGTCACGAACTCCACCCCTGAGGCAGGGAGATCCTCGCGGTCGAGAGATGATTCTTTTGCCTGCAAGCTATCGACTCCTAAACGTGCTTTCCCTTTAAGGCCTGGAGACATGCGTTCCGGACGGATTCATCTTTCGAATCCTTTCCGGCTTTCAACACAGCCGCGGCTTCGGGAGTACCGATCATCCCCAAAGCAGTGGCTGCTCCAATCCGGACATCCTCCGTCTTCCCCTTGCTGAACCAGCTCTTTCGTTCCAACAGTCGTCGGAGAATGGGAATGGATTCATTGGAACCCGTCATTCCGATCGCATCAAAGAAAGCCTTGACCTCCACCGGTTCTCTCTTGGGAAACTCCTTCGACTGGACGACTGCAAAGAGCGGACCCAGTCCATCCTTTTTCCCCACTTTCCCCAGGTTGAGGGCAGCTACGGCCCGGACACGAACGTCCGCGTCCTCAAGGGCCTTGATCAGAAGTTCAACGGCCTTTGCCCCGCCGATTATGCCCAATGCCTGTGCGGCTTCCCTTCTCACTCGAGGTTCCTCATGGTTCATGACTTTCTGGATGTGAGGAAGGGACTGCTCCTTTCCAATTCGGCCCAGGATGTACACGACATTTCGTACAAGATACCACCGGTGATCATCGATGAAGGGGATAAACGTTTCGCTTGCATTCTTTCCGACCTGCGCAAGGGTGTCGCAGAGCACCCTTCTCGCCTTCGAATTACTGAGTTCCCCCAATAACTTGATCAAAGGTTTGATGGAATTTCGCTGGAGAAGCACAAGGTAGCCATTGACATCTTCCAGACGAATCCCTTCCTCCCTTTCCAGGACTCTTCCGATCTGCTCGATTCGCAGGTCCTCACCGGCCCCCATGATCAAGCTCCGGATCACGTCGCTCTGCCAGTCCTTTAGCTCGTAGGTTTTTAGGATGATATAGGCTCGCTTCAGCAGGTCGCCTGCCTTCTGAAATTCACCAAGGGTCAAAAAGGCATCCAGTGCCTTGTCGAGAATTGCGACCGCAGCCTGATAGGGCTCAGCCGCCTTCTCAAGGGCCAGGATCTCAAACAGGATGTCGACGACACTGAAGACAAATGTCGGGGCAACCTCGGCCTCGACCTCGCTCCGGAGCCTCTCCACTTCGTCGGGATTGAGGGAATACACGCTTCGATCCAGTATACTGGGTTCTTCAATCACCTTTGAAAGCAGTTCGCTCAAACTTGGAATCTCCATGTCCTCAAGCTCATCGATTTCGACCTCGTGAGCGACGGGCTCGGACACAACGTTTTCCCTGAACTCGTCCACCGTTTCGGGAATGAGGACGGGCATCTCATCAAGAAATTCATCAGTCGCCAGATAGCCGATGTGGGAAAAATCCTTCTCCCACAGGAGGGTAACAAGGTCATCCTCTAATTTGTTTATATTGTCGCCCTTTCTGATAAGGTCGATCAGTCCATATATCTCCTGGTCCCCCACCCCTTCCATGAACCGGAGCTCCCTCAATCCATCTTTATAAAAGAAGTAGGCTAAGCTCGTCTTCACATCCCTGTTCTCATAGAGCGCCTTGCCTTTGAAGGAGAGCGTATGCTCCCCAATCTGGAAGGCAAAGAGATGATACTTGCTGAGGAAGGACTGCAGTTTCTTGTGTAGCTGGTCATGAATGTCTTTAAGAGCAGGGTTACCAGGCGGATAAAAATGAAAGGCTTTAATGGCCTTTATCAATGCACCCAGAAGATCTCTCCCAAGAAGTAGCTCTTCGTCGCCCTCCGTTGTTTCGACCGAAGCCAGTTCCTCGCCGAAGTCCGGAGCTTTCTTCTCTCTTGACATCTCCTGAGACATAACCCTTTCCTCTCACCCCGGTTATCCGCGGGCAGACCTATCTTTACGGCTTTTGGAATAAATTGTCAATACCGCTGCTTGATCAATTGTGAAAGAGATGATATGAAAAGAATTGAGAATAAGGAATCCAGGAATTCAGGGACTTAAGAATGATGAGGACCGAAGGAAAGGGAACACTTTACGTTGTCTCCACTCCCATTGGCAACCTGGAGGACATTACCCTCAGGGCCCTCCGTACTCTAAAAGATGCAGATCTGATCGCTGCCGAAGATACCCGGCATACCGGTCTCCTCCTCAGGCACTTTGGGATCCAAACCCAACTTACCAGCTATTTTGAAGGCAATGAATTGAAGAAGAGAGAATTCATCCTCTCCAGGCTGAAAGAGGGGGCTCAAATCGCACTGGTCTCGGATGCCGGAACGCCAGGGATTTCCGACCCCGGCTTCCGCCTCATTCAGAACGCCGTTCAAAACCAGATCCCCGTTATTCCAATCCCCGGTCCTTCGGCGGTCATCACGGCCCTCAGCGTCTCCGGTCTTCCGACGGATGCCTTCCTCTTCAAGGGCTTTCTTCCCCATAAATCCAAAAAGAGGAGGGACCTGCTGAAAGAACTGGAAGGGACTAAGGAAACGCTCATCTTTTACGAATCTCCCCATCGAATTGATGAGACGTTAAAAGACATTCTCGAAACCCTGGGAGATCGTGAGATCGTCCTGTCCAGAGAAATGACCAAGATTCATGAGGAGATCATGAGAGGGAAGGTGAGTGACGTTTTGAACCGGATCGAAGAGAGAAGACTAAAGGGAGAGATCACGCTCGTTGTCTCCGGAAAAACCCGCAGGCAACAGAAAGACAGGGGAATCGGGGACCCAATTCCCTTATCTCCCAATCCTCTTATCCTTAAGAGGGGCTATCATACTTGATGACAAAATGGAATGCGGGGAATCGTCTCGGCAGTCTCACCAGGTTGTAGACCATGACCCCGATCGAAAATCGATCCAACCAAGAAGACATAGGCCAGCCAAAATGGACCGTGACATGCTGTCCGGGCATCTCGTATTCTATTAATTTCAGAAGGGAGCCGATATTCTGATAGAGGCTCTGTTTATGCAATGGAAAACGGAAATCGTTTGGAGCCAACTTCGGGGGAATCCCCCTGCGCGGAGAATAAAATGTGATATAGACTTCATTCTTCTTGATGCTCTCCACACACAACGTCTCTTCCTTTGGGCGCCGGAAATGGATATGGATCCATGGATCAGCGGATTGAGCGAGATAGAGGATCATGGTCAACTCACTGTCCGACTTCTCCAGTTCTTTTACCTCGGGTGCTCTTTTTTGAGCCACCAGGAATCCGGCCAATAATACGACGCCCGTGACGATGGCCCACATCATGGTGCCGTGAGGTTTCATAAAGGCGAGAAAGATAAAACAGCTGACGAAGATAATCCAAATCAACAATGTAATAAACCGACTGGTATGGAATTGTCTCACTTCCTTTGTTCCCATGAAATAGCGGTAGATCAGGAGAGAAAGCATATTGATGCAAAAACTGGCGATCAGCCCCAGAGCATACATGTCTGCCAAAATCATCTGGCTTCCCTGGGTAATGAAAATGATGGCGGAAAAAAAAACGGCATTAAGAAGGTGAATCCGGTAGAGGGACTGCCTGCGATTCGTGGCGATGAGCCAGTGGAAAGCATAGCGTTCTGCCACACGTTCCATGAGCTCACTGGAAGCCACAAAAGCGGTATTGATGGCCATGATCAGTGTGAGACTAGCGAGGATGGCCACTGCAATCCCAAAAGAGATTCCATTTAACAGGGTAGCGTAGTAGGTGATCAGATCGCCTTCATGGCGGGCAAAATCAATGGGAGCGGATAAGGCAAGGGCAGCCACAACAGGAGTGATAAAGCCCACTGTCAACGCCAGAAAAATGTACGCTTTACTGATCTCCCGCCACGTACGCACCAGACCGGCAGTCTGCAGAACAGATTCCACACCGGAATAAGCGAGGATGCAACTGGCCACTGAGGCAATGAAGATCCCATAGTTCTGAAAGAAAGATCCTGTCTGCAGCCGGCTGTTGGCGTGGTTGAATCCAGTTTTCAACCGGATCAGAGAGTCCGAATCAAAGGCCAGGATCCCGGAAGCAATTAAATTGAAAAAGATAAAAGCGGCAAAGATAAAAATCGAAAAGGTGAAACGGGCATTTTCCCGAATGCCGAGAATATTCAGCCCGGCAATGGCCCATATAATCATAACGACCAAAAACATCTTGGATGACTGGGGGATCAGAAAAAAGGAAGTAGCATTTTCGACGGCGCTCACTGCAGAGATGCACGCTGTTAAAACATAGTCCACCATGATGGATGCCACCGCTATGAAAGAAACCATGGGACCGAAGACAAGGTAGGAGAAAGAATAGACACCGCCGCCAAATATCCCGTGATGGTCGAGAATCTCGGCGATCTCCACCAGACGAGTGGTCATATAATGGATAAAGAGAGCTGTGAAGGCAATGAAGACGATAGCACTGGGACCGATAAAGCGAAAAGCCTCGGCTGGGGCATAAAAAACGGAGGTGAGTTCATCCATCAGGGTAATGATGGCCACAGCCAGCCATGTGAGCCAACACTTCCCTCCTTGAAAATAGGTCAGCAGGGTCTTTTTCCTCAGTACAAGAAAAAACAGACCCGCCAGAAACAGGTTAACCGTTAACAAGATTCCGGTTTTCATGTAGGATGATCATCTCTGCAAGGGCATGGAATCTTACAGCCGTAGAGAACTTAAGGTCAAGTGCATGAGAGGCTATATTCTTTTCTTTATTTGATCTTTTGAATATCCTCTTCTTTACCGATTACGATTAAGATATCGCTGTCTTTAATCATAAAATCAGCCCGGGGGACCATATTCAGCCGGTCTGGAAGTATTTCCCGTACGGCAATCACCTCAACGTGGTGCTTGCTTCTCAAACGGAGATCTCCAATCGTCTTGCCCACAAAACTGGAGGGCGGCACCAATTCACAGATTGTATAACCTTCTGAAAGGGGGATATAATCGAGAACATTCGGCGAGATCAGGCTTTTAGCCACTTTATCCGCCATCTCCTTCTCTGGAATGATCACTTCAGTGGCTCCCACCTTCTCCAGAACACGCTTATGATCTTCGTTGGGGGCCTTCACGATGATGCTTTTTACTTTCATCTCTTTAAGATGAAGGGTAATGAGCGTGCTGGTGGCTAGATCCTCTCCGAAGGAGATGATGACCACATCGTCTGGGTGAATACCAAGGGACTCAATGACCTCTTGATCTGCTCCGTTTCCAAGAATCGCTTTCGTGGAAAAATCCCTGATTTTCTGGATCACCTCCTTATTCTTGTCAATGGCGATCACTTCAAATCCGTTTTCGTAAAGATCCCTCGCAATATTGAACCCGAAAATTCCCAAACCGATGACGATGACCCTTCCCATCCCCTTCCTCCTTATCCAACAATGACCCCCTCCTCCGCATAAGTCACACTCTTGCTCCCAATGCTCCTCGAAAGAGAAAAAGCAATCGTGAGAGGTCCGACTCTTCCGGCGAACATCATCAGAATGAGCGCATATTTCTGGAGATCGTTCAGCTTTGGGGTGATTCCCATCGACAACCCCACCGTTCCGAAAGCGGAGACCGTATCGAAAAGATATTCGACAAAGAAATAGCGGCTCTCCGCAGGAAGAAGCTTCCCTTCCCCTGCGATCAAGAGAACCGAAGTGATAATGGCGATGGAAAATGCCGAGGCAAAGATAATCGAGACGCAGCGGCTGACGATCTCTCTGGGGATCGTTCGATTAAAGATATTCACATCGAGGTTTCCTTTCAATCGGTTCCACATGAGCATGATGAGAAGGGCAGCACTCGTTGTCTTCACTCCTCCGCCCGTTGAACCGGGAGAAGCCCCGATAAACATCAGGACCAGCATCAGAAGAATCGTTGCGTTGGTGAGCCCCCCGATATCGACTGTATTAAAGCCCGCCGTCCGGGGAGTGACGGATTGGAATAAGGAAGCCAGGATCTTATTCAACACCGGAATATCTTTAATCATGTGATTTCTCTCAAAGACATAAAAGAGCAAGGCACCGGAAAGAATGAGGATGGCAGTCGTGATGATCACGATCTTGGTATGGACGGATAGTTTCTTCTGCAACCCCCTGAACCTGGAAAGAACCTCATACTGGACGATAAAACCGATCCCTCCGTGAACGATGAGCCCCATGATGGTCAGATTGACAATCAGATCTCCCTGATAGCCCACCAGATTATCGGAAAAAAGCGAGAAACCGGCATTGTTGAAAGCTGACACGGAGTGGTAAATGGCCTGGTAAAGGGCTCCGCCTATCGGAAAATCTTTGGAGAACCGAATAAATAAGAAGAGGGCTCCAAGAAATTCGGTAACAAAAGTAAAATAGAGGACCGATTTCGCTATCACCATGAAATCCCTTCGGGGCGTATGGAGAAAGGTCGATTGAACGATCTCCCTCCCCTTGAAAGAAATCCCTCGGCCCATCAAGACAAAGAAAACCGTGGAGAAGGTGATGATCCCCAGCCCTCCGATCTGGATGAGGAAGACTGTAATCACCTGGCCTTTAAGGGACAAATCTGTCCCTGTATCCACCACCACAAGCCCTGTTACACAAACCGCTGAAGTGGAGGTAAAGAGAGCATCGACGAAGTGGAGATTTCCCTTGGTCGCCGAGAAGGGAAACCAGAGGAGAATTCCTCCCGTTAGGATCACAGCAGCAAAACTGAGGGCAAAAATCCTCGTAGGCGAGAGGTGTCGTGAAAAAAACGTCTTGATCCGAACCCAGGGTTTTACAGGCATTGATCACCAATCTGTTTTAGTAAAACGCTCTACTTGAGATTTTGGAGTGCTTCAGCACGCAGGCGCGTCTCGGGAGACAGAGGGTGTTTTTCAGCGGCCTGCTAAAAGATGTCGGCGGAAAAGATATAGATCTCCGATTCTTTATCTTTCCACGCGTTCGAAGAAAGGCCGGCCTTGTTGCAGGTATGCTCCAGAAAGGTCTGATGATCCCATCCATATTCGGTCGCCACCTGAGGCAGAAGAAGACCCGAATACCATCCTTTCTTTATGTAGATCCCGTGTCTCCCCACTTCGATCTCGTTGATATCGGTGAGCCTCTTCAGAGGAGTCAACACCGAGATCTCAATCTCCAGATCTGGAAGCTCCTTCTCCCTCACAGGGGAAAAGCGCGGGTCTCGGAATGCAGCCCCTTCAGCCATCTCTTCGATGGTTCGATGCAGGGGCCCTCGCCCTTCAATATAGCCGATGCATCCCCTTAATTGTCCTTTCTTATGTATCGTCACAAAGGCGCCCCGGTTCTCTTTCAAGATGGCCGACTCAATCTTGAAATCGGGGATGGGCTTCCCCAACGCCCGATTCTCAATGACGGTCTTTGCAATGTAATGGAGGGTCCGCTTCTCTTCCTCACTTAAACCCAGGTCGACACCGACTTTCACTTCTCGCCTCCCGCCGCCCTGTACAAAACGCAGGCCCCATATCCCACGACCTGGCTTCGATCTCCGGCCACATCCCCCGAATTGAGGTATTTCAACACCTTCCCTCTACTGGCTCCCAGGTCCCTGGCCGCCAACATGACCGAAAGGATGGGAGCACCGCCACAGGCTTCACAGCGGTTCTTTCTCAGATCCTGGTACAACCCTTGTGGGTCCAACCGTTCGATATGATTCAGGACAATCTTATCCAGCTCAACCGCCTTCTCATAAGGATGGAAATGGGACAGATCTGAACTGGCAATGAGCAAGACGTCTCTACCTCTAACGGTCTCTGAAATCGCGGAGGCGAGGTATTGGCAGCTCTCCCAGCTCCAGTAGGGCTCCGTCATGAGGGGAATGAGTTTGAAAGATTTTAGGGCAACTTGAAGGAATGGGATCTGAACCTCCAAAGAATGCTCATCAGAATGAGCTTCCGGGAGGAATCGGATCTCCTTCCGCTTCGCCATCATCTTTTTGCATAGATCGACATCGATGGGAACGAGGCCTAGAGGGGTCCGGTATCCTCCTCGATCATAGATGGATGTACCGTCGAAAAGGGCTCTGTGGCTCGGGGCAGCGACAAAAACGGCATCAAAGGTCCTCCCCTCGATCAATTTATAGGCATGGGCAGCTACCTGCCCCGAATACACATATCCGGCATGGGGGGATACAAGGGCTACGATTTCTCCCTCCAATTCCTCGGTTCTCACATTGTCAAGGTATTGCTTCACATCGCGTGTAAGAATTTCGGGTCTTTCAGGATAAAATGTCCCGGCAACCGCAGACTCCCTGATCTCTTTCATTCGAGTCCCCTTTTTTAAGGATCAATTTTCAATGATCAATTAGCAATAATCAATTATCAAATAAGGGCTTGCGCAAGAATAATTTTACAATTTCTTACCAGATCCGCTCATGCTGAGGTATCGAAGCATAAACGGTCACCGCTGCCCTTCGATACCTCAGGGCGAACGGTTATCAGTTCAATTTGCCAAGTTATTTTTCCGCAAAGCCTAAGAAGCGACTTTCTTTTCATTGATCAATGCCCACCGACCATTGCGAATTGACAATTGGTCATTTTGCCCTGCTATCCAGCCAAAGGGTGACCGGCCCGTCGTTGACAAGGTGGACATCCATTTTGGCCTGGAATTCTCCCGTCTGGACTGGAATTCCCTGCCCTTTCAAGTTATCGATCAACCGGTTGTAAAGGTTTTTAGCGGAGGCAGGCTCTTCTGCTGCAGTGAAAGAGGGCCGTCTCCCCTTTCGAACATCCCCATAGAGGGTAAACTGGGAAACAATCAGGATCTCCCCGCCGATTTCCTTCACCGAAAGGTTGAACTTTCCGGAAGCATCTTCGAAGATCCTGAGATCGGGAAGTTTTGAAGTCAGATAGGAAACGTCTTCTTCACCATCTCCTTTACCCACACCGACGAATACAAGAAGACCTTTTTCGATCTTTCCAGACAACCGATCATCCACGTGAACTTCAGCCGATTTTACCCTCTGGACGACCGCTCTCATATCAATACTCAATGGTCAATTTTCATTTGGCAATTGTCAATTATCAACAAAAAACAGGGATTCCGTTTTCTTCTTCCATTGATCATTGAAAACTGATCATTGCTAATTGGCCATTGATCCTTAACTTTCTTTCTCCTTTTTGACCTGGGCGATGATCTTCTCAGTCATCTGGGCCGGGACCTCTTCATAATGGGAGAACTCCATGGTGAAGGTTCCCCTTCCCCCGGTCTTCGAGTTGAGATCCGGGGCGTATTTGAGCATTTCTGACATGGGAACATTGGCCTGGATGATCTGATAATTCCCTCTCGACTCCACCCCCAGGACCCTGCCTCTCCGGCTGTTGAGGTCACCGATCACGTCTCCAACATGATCTTCGGGTGCGGTCACCTCCACCTTCATGATCGGCTCGAGTAGCACAGGGTTGGCGTCCTGCATTCCCTTTTTAAAGGCCATGATCGCTGCAAGCTTGAAGGCCATCTCTGAGGAATCGACCTCATGGGACTTCCCGTCATAGAATCGAACCTTCACATCCACCACCGGATAACCCCCTAAAATACCGCTCTGCAACCCTTCGGTGATCCCCTTCTCCACTGCGGGCACAAAATTTCTTGGGACATTCATCCCCGTGAGGGCATTTTCAAACTCGAAACCCGAACCCCGGGGGAGAGGGAAAATATCGAAATGGACTTCGGCGAACTGACCGCGGCCGCCGGTTTGCTTCTTGTGACGGTAGATGACACCATTCTTTGGCGACCGGATCGTCTCCTTGTACGGAACTTTCGGGGGGCTGAGAGTGACCTCCACACCGAACTTCCTCTTCAATTTCTCTACAATCACCTCCACGTGGGTCTGCCCCACGCCGGAAAGGAGGATCTCACCCGTCTGCTCATCCCGTCCAACCATCATTGTGGGGTCCTCTTCGTGGAGGCGTGTCAGTGAGGAAGCGATCTTTTCCTCGTCCCCTTTACTTTTTGGCGTTACGGCATTGGTGATGACCGGGAGAGGGAGTTTCGTCTCTTCGAAAACGATGGGCTTTTTCTCATCGCAAAAGGTATCGCCCGTGGTCGTCTCTTTCAGCTTCGCCACGGCCACCAAGTCTCCGACGCCTGCAAAACCCACGGGTTTCTGCTTCTTCCCTTCCATTAAGTAAATCTGGCTGATCCTCTCTTTCACATCCTTCTTGGAATTGTAGACGACCGAGTCCGCACTGAGGCTGCCGGAATAGACTCTGAAAAGGTTCAGTTTTCCGGTAAAGGGATCGACAATCGTCTTAAATACGAAGGCAGAAAACGCTTCATCTTCTTTCGGCTCTCTGACTTCGGCCTCCCCTGTCCTGGGATTCTTTCCCCGGGCCGGACCTCTTTCCAGAGGGGAAGGAAAACAGAGGATCATCAGGTCAAGAAGGGGATGGATACCCATGTTACGGATGGAAGAGCCACAGACCGCAGGCACCAATCTTCTCTCCATTGTCCCCTTTCGGAGGCATTGAACGATTTCGGCGTCGGAAATCTCTCCCGACTCGAGATACTTTTCCATCAACTGGTCGTCCATCTCCACCACGGATTCAACCAATTTGTCCCGATGCCCATCCACCTCCTGCTTCATCTCGGAGGGGATCTCTTTGAGATCGAACTGTCCGCTCCCGTCTTCCCGATAAAGATAGGCCTTTTTACGGATCAAATCGACCACTCCCTTAAAATTGGCTTCCTTTCCAATGGGAACTTGAACGGGAATCGCAGGTTGAGCGGGAAAGGTCTTCTTTACCTCTTCGACCACCTTGAAGAAATCGGCCCGTTCGGTGTCCATCTTCCCGACATAGAGAATCCTCGGAACCTGGAACTCATTGGCGTACTCCCAAACCGTCTCCGTGTGCACCTTCACCCCTGAATTTGCTCCAACGACGACAATGGCTCCATCTACAACCCTCATTGCAGCTTTTGCCTCAGCAATGAAGTTCGCATATCCGGGGGTGTCGATGAAATTAAACGGATGCTTATTCCATTCAAAGTGTACAAGGGCGGCGCTGATACTGATCTTACGATTGATTTCCTCCTGTTCGAAGTCCATCATTGACGAACCATCATCGACACGACCGAGCCGACTATTCTCCCCCGAATCGAAAAGAATTGCCTCCGCCAAAGATGTCTTTCCCTCTCCGCCATGTCCAAAGGTTCCGATATTCCGAATCTGACCCGGTTCGACTCGTTTCATCTCTTCTCCTTTCTCCTGTGCCGTTCCAAGAAAACGGTCTAAAACCGTTCCCACCCTATGTTGCTATTCTAAATTACTTTTTTCCCAAACAAAAGTCAACCCCGGCAGAAATTCTGAACTTCAAACCTCAAAGTCCACATTTCAAAACAACTTTCAATCCTCAAATCGTAACCCCCCTCGCCGTTTCCCCCTACCCCGATTCTTCATCCCGCCATGGCGGGATTCTGAATGGCATTCA
>Ga0214473_10004224_pt1 | contig 17304 bp, 17 predicted proteins | sample RVTome_7_FD_203509 | JGI IMG/M metagenome (GOLD analysis project Ga0214473, IMG submission 203509) | Soil microbial communities from uranium-contaminated site in the Upper Colorado River Basin, Wyoming, United States - RVT98D197 | ecosystem: Environmental > Terrestrial > Soil > Contaminated >... | reverse complement strand
GAAGGAGAAGTGCGGTCTTGAGGTGAGATGCGACCGGGTAGAGCGCGTGCGCGACTGTTGGTGCCGGCGCGGGGGAATTAACCTGCACCGTGACAGGGGTGCGGAGGAAGTCCCGGGATAACCGCCGGATATCGTCCGGCATGGTTGCTCCAAACATCAGCCGCTGGCGCACGGTCGGCACGTGCTTGAGGATCTCCCGGATATCGGGAAGAAACCCCATGTCCAACATCCGGTCCGCCTCATCGAGGACGAGTACCTCCAGATTTGAAAGTCGGATTGTGCCCTGGTGGATGTGGTCGAGCAGCCGACCCGGACAGGCGACGACGATTTCGACTCCGGATCGGAGCTTGCGGATCTGCGGGGCGATGGGGACACCCCCGTAGATCGGAACGCTGCGCAGGCCCGTCTGGCGGCCCAGCGTTTCGAAGGTCGTGTTGATCTGGTCGCTCAACTCGCGCGTCGGCGCGATGACGAGGGCCTGAATGCGGCCCCGGGGTGTTTTGACCAGACGCTGCAGGATCGGCAGCACGAAAGCAGCGGTCTTGCCTGTCCCGGTCTGCGCCAGACCTAACACGTCCTGTCCCTGGAGGATCGGCGGGATGGCCCGGCGCTGAATTGGAGTGGGTGTGGAATAGCCGAGCGACTGAACGCCGGCCCTAATCTGTGGGTGAAGATCAAACGAATCAAAACTCATGTGTTCCTTTCTTTCTGTAGGTGTGTGCCCGATATGGCAGCGGGTGCTTCAATGTACGGCAACCCTGTTGCAAAACGGGGTGTAAGTGAGGGGGCATCCTTGCGAGATCTCGCTCGAACCGCCCCGATATAGACGATCAGGATGATTGACCGAAAGCCTACGGTTAGTAGAAGGATGGCAGATGAAGAGGCAACCACCGAGGAGGAGCCCGATCAGATCCTTTAAAGTTTCTCGACGTTAATCGCCTTGAGACCTTTCGGTCCCTTTTCCGTTTCGAAGCTGACCTTGTCCCCTTCCGAAAGGCTTTTGAAGCCGCCGGCATTGATGGACGAGTGATGGACGAAAACATCCGTCCCATCGTCTCTCGCGATAAAGCCGAACCCCTTGCTGTCATTGAACCATTTCACCGTTCCTTGAGCCATTTCTTTCATCTCCTTTTCTAGTTTCTAAACGTCTCGTCCCAAAAAAAAACCACAAAGTCAAAAGTCTTTGTGGCTACCTGAAAACAAAAACTTCCAATTCCTGATCCAAAGCTTAGCACATTCTCCACCGAACAGCAAGGGGGGTAGAAAGAAAATCTGACTTTCCGACGATTTTTTAAACCGGCAGGATTTCATGGGGAAAAATTTAACGGTAAAAGAACCAGCGGAAAGCCGCTTCCCCATCTATTCAATCCCCCGAGGAACCAAGGCAGGTACCTTTTATCGGACACATTATTTTTGACTTTATTACCAGTTTTTGTTAAATTGCTTAAAAACCAGTGAAGAGAATCTAACCAAAAGCATTTGAAGCTTCTTGGACGTGTCATGCTGAACTCGTTTCAGGATCTCACCAAGAAGACAAAACGAGATGTCCCGCCAGGGGTGGGATTCAGCATGACAAAACAGTGTTCTTAAAATGTAAGAATAGAATTCTCAGACTTAGGTTGGCGGTGTTTTGCGGGTAGCCTTTTTCAGTATCTCCGGAACCAAAGGCCGTGGGTTCAACTCCCGCATCGCCCGCCAATCCTTTGCTCCGAGGGTGGAGAATTCATGAAGAAATGGGTGGGCCCCTTTATATCCCTTATTCTGATCGTTGCGTTTTTGATGTTTTTCAGTCCTTTCTTTAGCATTTCCAAATCACCAGAGCGGGGAAAGAAAGGCACGGAGGGACCGCAGATTTTCCTTGCTCAGAAAGGGGAGAAGGAAGAGGGCAGGGGAGAGTCGGATCCTCATCTGATTCAAATCCTGAAGGAGCTCCGGGAGAAGATCAACGACTGGCTGAAATCACTCGATGAGCGAATCGAGAGCGAGGACATTACCCGTTTCGAGGTTCGGTTCTTGGAGATTTTGAGAAACATGCTGGCATGGATAAAGGAGAAGATTGACGCGAAGATTGCTTCCTCGGAACAGAAGAAGCCCGGGAAGAAAGAGCGTGGATCGTTCCGGGAGACACGCTTCGAGAATCGCATAGCGCAGAGCGCATAGGGCATAGCGTAACCAACGAAAAAAATCTCTCTTCACCCAGATGTTGCATTACCGAAACCTGGCAAGGCTACTTCCAAAACCTTGCAATTGCGGATTATCGGAAATTAGGGGTCACAGAGGAATTCACTTTGGGTGAAGTCCTGATTTCATATGGAAATGCATGCAGCCAGCCCTTAAAGGTGCCGCTGCAATGTTTTGGGAAAATACCCGCCGCGTTGTACGGCGGCTTCCCGGCAAAGCCGCCCAGTACCCTCGCCCGGTTTCTGCAGGGTTTTTTTGCAACTGGCGGGTTCATTTTTGCGAGATAGGGTGCGAGAAGATCAGATATTCATTCCGTGTGGCGGGATTCAACTGGAGGGCCTCTTGAGTGTTCGAGAGGCCCTTTCCACCGGGGGTGTCATCTTTTGCCACCCCCACCCGCTCTATGGCGGGGACATGGAAAACCCCGTCATTGCGACAGCCGTCGATGCAGCCGCTGAGGAGGGATTTTCCACCCTTCGCTTCAACTTTAGAGGGGTAGGTCGAAGTGGAGGCTCTTACGGGGAGGGGATCGGGGAAAGAGAAGATGTAGGGTCCGTCACCGAGTTCATTTGTTCAAAACTGGGTCCTCCGGATCCGTCGATTATCCTCTTAGGATATTCTTTCGGGGCCTGGGCAGGTTTTCCTGTTGCCATTCCCGATAATCGGATCAGAGGACTGATCGGTATTGCTCCGCCTCTGAAGATGTACGATTTTGGGTTCTTGGCTGAATGCAAAAAGGAGAAGCTGTTCATCTCCGGGGATAGAGACCTCTACTGCCCCGCTCAGCTATTGGAAGAGTGGTATCAAGATCTCAAAGAACCGAAATCGTTGACGATCATTCCCGGGGACGATCACTTTTTCTCTTCACACCTTCACTCGCTCACAAAGCCCCTAAGAGAATTCTTCAGAAGGATGAAACAGAGTCCCGAGTTCCGGGTTCGTAGTTCCGAGTAAAGAATTAAGACAATCCGAACTTATTGCTCCGGACTCCGAACTAACAACTCCGAACTTTTCCCCCCAAAACCCGTTCAAGCATCCAGCCGAATCGATAGACAAAAATTCGAATCGAGTAGGTCCTGAGTTTTTTCCTCATCAACTTCTGGATCTCCGGATCGTCTTCAGCGTAAGCCAAAAAAAAGCGCCAGAGGTCTGTGCGGGTGACCCGTAGTCCGAGGCGCCTCCATTTCTCTGCGGAACGGTTGAGGCGGAAAATGTTCTTCGCCCGTTCTCTTGCAGAGAGGGAAGGTTTGCGATAGGACCGATCAAAATCGATGAGCAGCGGTTGCTCGCCTGATACCAGAATGTTTTTGAGTTGAAGATCTCCATGGAAGATGCCCGATCGGTGAAATTGGCAGAGGAGAAGTCCTACAAATCGGATCATCCTTCGCTTGCGAGAAAGATCTTCAAAAGTCGGGCGGGGCCCGGTTTTCTGGAAAAACTGGACAAGATCCATGGCATGGGGGATTTCGAGCGACAGAAAATAGGCCTTGTAAAAACGCAAAAAGACAAAGCGATGGATGGCACCGAGGGGCTGAATCGTTGGAATCCCACAGGAACGGATCTCTTCCGTCAGGGTCAGTTCTCGAAAGGATCTCGAACCGAAAAGGTAGCGATTGCGAGTGAATGGACGAAAAAGGCCACCGTGAGAATAGGAACGGAAAACGACCCTCTTTCCGTCACTCATTGGAATAGAAGGGTGGGGCCTTCTCCCCCCAAAATAAAAGGTTGTTCCAGGAGATTTCTTGAGGAAGTCTTCCGGGTCTTCGATCCCCAGCCGGAGGAGTTGGTCTTTGTACTCCTCGCTTAGCAAGAGAAGGACTTTCCCTTTTTTTATTACAGAGAAGGATGGAGGGATGATAAAGTCCTTTAACATTTGCGTTACAGGGTAAAGGAATTCCTAGATCTTGTCAATGATTGGCCTCCAGGAGTTCTATACCGTCACCCGGATCCTTCAGTTTGTTCTGGTTTATTTGATGAAAGGAATAGGTTCCATTAGAAGGCCCTGGGGCCTTTCTTGTTACAGCCCTCGCGACGGCGATTCTTGGGTCAGCTAAGGACTATGGACTCTTCTCAGCAGTCACCTCCTTGAAGCTTATGAAGGGGTAGAACTTCCTTCTACGGGTTGGGGATAAGCCTCTTTCTTTATCTGAATTACTTGAACAGTCGCATCTTCCTTTTTGACTTGATATCCAGTTCCAACTCTCTGTCCCCTTCGTTTCCCGCGCTTTTTGATAATTACGACTCTTGCGTCTTTAGCATTAACCAAGCGGCTTAACTCGTTATAGACGTCTCTCAGTAGATTTTTAGATTCGGTCTTGAGCCCATTTTTTATGAGTGACTCAACAATCTCTTTTGCTTTCCACGCTTTTTCGGGATCGGAATTCAAGACATCGAGAATCGCTTCATTTTTCTGCATGTCGGCGTACCTCTCAGAAATCTCGGCTAATGCAGTGGCCGTTTCTTCTCGGGAAAGGCCTTCCTCTCGGAGTGAATCAAGCGTGGTATTAAAGGCGAATAACTTTCCGTCGATTTCTTGAAGTTCTGACTTAAGATCCTCCAACTCGGCAGTAAGTTGTTCTTTCCTTTCCTTATACTTCTTTAGAAGGAGTTGAATCCCCTCTAACGAATTGTCCATAGGTTCGCTCCTATCAGCCATTAACTTACAAAAAATCGGCACAGTTTGCAAGGGTTATCTTTTGAAATTGCATACTGCAATTTTATTGTATCAGAATAATTTATTTTGTCAAGAGTAAAAATTGCAGCCATTATATGAATTTTTTCATTGACAGATACCAAATCTTGTGGTAATAGAGCAAGAGAGTACAAAATCTGGTGCGTCAATGAGGATTATTTGAGATATATAGAGGAAGAATCTAAGGAGGCACTGACGTTTCCCGTTACCATCAATGCCATCGAACACGATCTAAGAAAGTCAGGAAAAGCTAGGTTTTTACCCCTTTGGCCCATGGGACGGAAGCCGTTGATCTCATTCGAGGGGCTATGAGAAGAGAACCGTCGGAATCAATTAGTGGGGAATGACTTATGGCGTGTATCTGCGAGTTGGGGTTATGGCGATTGATTCTGGTATGGATGTTCCTGGTCGCAGGAGGGTGCCAAGGTGTTCAACCTGTTGTAAAACAGACGGAAGGAGCGTTAGAGGCCATCCCGTCCGTGATTTTGGGACCTGGAGATGGCATCGAAATTAAATTCTTCTACAATCCGGAATTGAACGATACTCAAACCGTGAGGCCCGATGGAAAGATTACCCTCCAACTGGTGGGTGACGTCTTGGTTCGAGGAAGAACACCGGAGGAGCTCCGGGATCACCTGATCACGATTTATGCTTCCGAGCTGAGGACGTTGGAAATCGTTGTCATCGTTCGTTCCCTGAGCGACCGTCGCATCTATGTAGGAGGGGAAGTGAACAAGCCGGGAATGATTGCGATGCCCGGGCGACTCACCGCTCTGGAGGCTATCATGGAAGCAGGCGGTTTTAGAATAGAAACGGCAAAGGTAAAGAATGTCGTCGTCATCCGCCACAAAGATGGCAAATACGCCGGGAGCCTCCTCGATTTCAGGGAAGCCCTGGAGGGCAAGGAGGTGCATCCGTTTTTTCTCAATCCGCGCGATATCGTTTACGTCCCTCAAACAACGATCGTCAAGGTTGACCAATGGGTTGACCAGTATCTATACAAGCTTTTACCTATCTCCCGGGCAGGTGTCGGTGTCTCCTTTACGCCGGGTCAATAGGAGAGTCTGGACCCATCATGTCAGAATCAATGGGAAAGCGCATGCCAGGCGTTGAAAATTCGTTACGAGACATCTTTTCCATCCTTTTTCGTCATAAGTGGAAACTCACACTTTCCTTTTGTGCCGTCATGGTCATTGTGACTCTGGTCACTTTCCTGACCCCGAAGAGTTTTCAATCTGATGCGAAGATCATGGTTCGCGTCGGTCGGGAAAGCGTCACCCTCGACCCGACAGCAACGACAGGTCAGGTCATCTCGGTGGGTCAATCCCGGGAGATTGAAGTGAAATCGGAGCTGGAAATCCTCAGAAGCAGGGAACTCGTTGAAAAAGTTGTTGATGCAATGGGGCCGTTTGCTTTTCTGAAGGGATCGGACGAAGGAGGAAGCGCTTTCGGGAGTGATAAGATAAGCCTATCCGGGGGGATTGTAGAGCTGTTTAGACGTCTGAGTCCGGCCAGTGCAGCAGGCGATCGTGAAAAGGCCATTCTGGATTTTGTAGGCAGTCTGAAGATAGAGGCTCTGAAAAACAGCAACATCATCTCCATTTCCTTTGAAGCGAGAAACCGGAAACTGGCCCAGGAGTCCATCGAGAAACTGATCAGCTTCTATCTCGACAAGCATATAAACGTCCACCGGACCGCCGGTTCCTATGAGTTCTTCACGAAACAGACGGAGCAATTCCGCAATAGCCTCGCTCAGGCGGAAGAGACGCTCCGGCAGTTGAAGAACAAAACGGGGATTGCCTCTCTGGAGGAACAGCGGCGTATCCTGCTCAAGCGGATTGGGAATCTCCAGCACCAGGCAGAGTCAGCCGAATCTGCTCTGGCTGCTTCCAAAATGAAGGTTCAAAGCATGGACAAGACCCTGGCCGAATTACCCGAGACAAGCGTCACTCAAGAGACGACGGGGAATGCGAACCAGGGAGTGGACCTCATGCGCTCTAAATTATACGAGCTCCAGTTGAAGGAACAGGATCTTCTCTCCAGATATACCGAAGAGAGCAAAGCGGTGAAGGAGATCCGGCGGCAGATCGCCGGAGCGAAAACGCTGCTGGAGAGGGAAGAACCAACCCGCACCCAAGTGACCAAGGGGATCAACGAGGCCTATAGGCAGGTTCAGCTTGCCTTGCTCAGCGAAAAAGCCGTGCTTTCATCTCTCCAGGGCAAAGGGAAAGAGCTGCAATCTCAACGGACTGCTGCGCGGAGGGACCTTGAAACCGTCAATGATAACGAGATTGAATTGGCTCACATGCAGCGGGAGGTGAACCTGCAGGAGGCCAGTTACCGCAAGTACTACGAGAAGTTGGAACAGGCCCGGATCGACCAGGCCCTGGAGATTGGTAAGATCTCGAATATCAGCGTTGTCCAGCCGCCAACCTACCCGGTGAAGCCGGTTCGGCCCAGGACGATGCTCAACCTGGCCCTCGGTCTCTTTTTTGGCATTTTGGGGGGGATCGGACTTGCCTTCTTCTCTGATTACATGGACCATTCGTTCAAGAGGGCTGAGGACGTGGAGGAAAAGTTGAACCTGCCTACACTTGCTGCCATTCCGCGGTCTGAAGAAGGATTTGACCGGCGGGGCGGGCGCAAGCCTCGCCCCGTACCAGAGCTTCATCCCCCTTCGGACAGCATGGGCGGGGAAAGAAAGACAATGAAGCCCCGTCCCGCCCTAGACGGAATAGACGGGGAGCTTCAGAAAGAAGGGATCTGAAGGTGAACCATGTATAATGAGTTTTACGGTTTCTCAGAAGTCCCGTTTAATGTGACGCCTGATCCCGAATTTCTTTTTCTGACCCCAGATCATCGGGAGGCCTTGGCCGCCATGATTTATGGGATCCGTGAGAGGAAAGGTTTCATCGCGATCACGGGAGAGGTGGGAACCGGTAAGACCACCCTGATCTACACGCTTCTCAAGCAGATCGAGGAGAGGGTGAAGGCGGTTTTTATTTTTCATACCTATATTACTTTCGAGCAGCTTTTGAGAAGCATCCTTCTGGAGCTTGACCTTCCGATTGTTGAGAGGGAGAAGACGGCTCTTTTGCGGTTGCTCAATAAATACTTGATTCAAAGACTGACGCGGGATGAAAACTTAGTGATGATCATCGACGAGGCTCAAAACCTGTCAAAAGAGGTGATGGAAGGGCTTCGCATGCTCTCCAATTTAGAGACTCCCAAGTCAAAGCTCCTCCAGATCATTCTCGTGGGGCAGCCTGAGCTCGAAGCCAAGCTTGACTCGGAGGATCTGAGACAGCTCAAGCAGAGGGTGGAGATCAGACGGAGGATCAGGCCTTTGAGCCACGAGGAATGCCCAAAATACATCGAACATCGTCTCAACTTGGTGGGGAGCAGCAGCCGCAAGCTATTTACCCAGGATGCCCTTTCCCTGATCAGCGATCATAGCAGGGGAATTCCCAGGACGATCAATATCCTCTGCGATAACGCCCTGTTGATTGGTTACGGGATGACCCAGAAAGTGATCGACGGAAAGATCATTCACGAAGTCTTGAAGGACATGGGAAGTTCCGTACCGGAGAAGTCCGTTTCCTCTCAACCTGCCCCTGCGGACATCCCCCGGCTCTCCCCTTCTTCAGCACCTCCATTAGAACCCGGGGACCGGATGGGTTCAGAAGGTGAGAACCTCCCGTTTATTTCTTCCTTTCTTATCGAGTTTATCCCATACCTGAAGAACACCCTTGGCTCCATCGGAACTGTGACGCAGCCTTCCATGGATAAGTTCGAGGACAAGGAGTCTGGGAAATCTTTTTACGGTTCCATTTCCGAGGATGTTCGAAAGATCGATTCGGGACTCAGCCGCCTTCTAAATTATATCAGCATCAATAAGCCCGTTCGAAAAGCAAACACCGTCCACCTCGTTCTCGAGGGAATTCTGGGAGAGTACGAGAGACAGCTCGAAGAGATGAAGATCAAAGTTTTAAGGAGATTCGAAAAGGACCTTCCAGAAACCGTCCTTCAGGATGAAGAATTAAAGTATATTATTCACTCCGTTCTCCAATATACGGTTCTTTCAACCTCTCCCGGCGGGACCATTGGGCTATTGACAAGGTCCTCCGATGGCAAAAAGGGAATGGCGGATTTGAAAGACAGAAAACTTGTGGAAATCCTGGTTGTCTTCAACGGATACAAGGAAAGAGAAACACTTTCAGGGGGACAAGAAGAGAAGGCCCTGGACCTGGTACTGCTTCTAGTGAAAGAGCTTCTCCAGAAGAGCGGAGGGAGAATGACCTTCGAGGTTGATGAGAAGCAGTTGAAGAAGTTCATCTCTTTGAAATTCCTCGCCGAGAGGAGACAGGGGTCTATTTCCCCTCTATTAACGCATGAGGAGAAAGGTCTTTAAGACGACAAAGTCCGGATGATCGAAAGGTGGAAAGTTGATGGGCAAGACATTTGAGGCCCTGCTGAGGGCGGAGAGGGAGAAACAGGGGAAATCGGGACAGGAGAAGGCGGAGGAGATTCCCGCTGCACCTCCTGAGAAGTGCAACCTCCCTGCCCAGATCGCAGAAGAGTACCGCCGGCTGAAATATCGCATTGTCAATATGGATCCCGAGCGCAAAATCAGGACCATTCTGTTTGTCAGTCCAACAGGGGGAGAAGGCAATTCAACGGTCCTCGCCCATTTCGCTACCGTCTTGGCCTGTGAGGGAGATAGAGTACTGCTGGTCGATACGAATTTCAGGCGTCCCTCGATCCACGAAATCTTCAATCTGGAGGTGAAAAATGGTTTTCCGGAGTTCATTCTTCAAGAATCGGCTCTGGAAGAGGTTCTGAAGGAGACTTCCTTCAAGAATCTGCAGGTCATATCGAGGGGAAATACCCATTCAGACCCTTTTACAACGATCAATCTGAAATCTCTGGATTCCTGCATCGCAAGATTGAAACTGAAGGCGGACTGGGTCCTTTTTGATTCTCCTTCCATTGATGCCTACAATGATGCCCTTGCCCTCGCTCCCAGGCTGGATGGGGTGGTCCTGGTCGTCCAGGCCGAGAAGACCCGCTGGGAAGTGGCCCTGAGCGCAAAACAGAGAATCGAGGCGAGCAACGCAAGGATCCTGGGGGTCGTCCTCAACAAGAGACGGTTCTATATTCCCGAATGGCTATACAAGAGACTTTAATGGGTGGAGCCACATGTTGCATTACCGAAACCGGGCAAGGCTACTTCCAAAACCTTGCAATTGCGGATTATCGGAAATTAGGGGTCACAGAGGAATTCACTTTGGGTGAAGTCCTGATTTCATCTGGAAATGCATGCAGCCAGCCCTTAAAGGTGCCGCTGCAATGTTTTTCCAGCACCCTCGCCCGGTTTCTGAAAGGTATTTTTTGCACCCATTAAAAGGCAACTGGTGGGTTGAGTGAGGAGTTCGGAGTAAGACATTGAGGGGTAGAAACTTTTTTAGACGGTTCTTGGGTGTTCGAAAAAAGAGGTTGAAGGGTATCCCTTCCCCGGAAGAATTCTGGAACATCCTTGAGGAGGAACGGGCCCGAGCCGACCGCATCGGCTACGAGTTATCCTTGCTGGTTTTTCAGCTTGGAATCGGGGGCGATCCCTGTGCGATCACAGAGCCTCTATTACAGGTTCTGGAGGGGCGAGTGCGCTCATTCGATCAAGTCGGCTGGTGGAACAAGCAGGAGATGGGAGTCCTATTAGCCGGAGCTTCAGCGGAAGGAGCCTGGAAGTTTGCTGATGACGTTCGACAGAAGGTGGCTGTTGCGGCATCGGAACTTCCGTTCCGGCTCTATACTTATCCCACCCCGTTGTTTCCCAAGGGAGAAGAAGACGGTTTTTCCTTTCGTCCTGGAGAGGGGAGGGTTCAAAAGGAGGTTCAAAGGCTCGAAAGTCTCTTCGTCTATCAGTTGCCTGCCTGGAAGCGTGCCGTAGACATTCTGGGTTCGTCTCTGCTCATCGTCATCCTCCTTCCTGTTTTTGCAATCGTTGCCTTATGGATTGCAATCGTGTCCCCTGGGCCGGCTTTGTACAAGCAGAGAAGAATTGGAAATTCTGGGAGACCCTTCACGATTTGGAAGTTTCGAACGATGAAGGCAAGCGCTGATGAGTCGGTTCATCGGCAGCATGTCGAGCATTTAATTAAAAGTGGTGAACCGATGACAAAATTGGATTCCCTGAAGGACCCAAGGATCATTCCCCTCGGCAACCTGTTCCGACGATTGGGTATCGATGAATTCCCCCAATTGATCAACGTCCTTCGTGGGGAAATGAGTTTGGTCGGACCTCGGCCTGATGTTCCCTATTCCGTCCGGTATTACCTGCCCTGGCAAACGAGACGACTGGAGACAAATCCCGGATTAACGGGTCTTTGGCAGGTGAGCGGTAAGAACAAGACGACCTTTAAAGATATGGTACGTCTCGATATAAGGTACACGATGAAGAGGTCATTTTTGAGTGATCTGAGAATACTCGTTCTAACGATCCCTTCGATCCTTGATCAAATTGTTTGGAAGGCACTGAAGGAAAAACAACAGGTCCAATGACTATGCGGGTCGTCGTCACCGGAGGAGCCGGCTTTCTCGGATCGCACGTTGTGCGGCTGTTGCTTGAGGACAAGAACGACGTCGTCGTGATTGACGATTTCTCAAATGGTAAATTAGCGCACCTGGATAGCCTCATGGGCGACCCACGGCTCAGGATTGAACGGGGAGATATCACAAGGCAGGAAGATGTCAGCCGTGCCTTCGAGGGCTGCCATAGGGTGATCCATCTGGCTGTTTTGGATTTGCGTCAGTCTATCAAGGAACCCGGACGGGTGAGTCAGGTCAATATTCTTGGCACAATCAATTGCCTGGAAGCGGCCCGGAGAAATAAGGTGGAATTGTTTTTGAATTGCTCCTCATCAGAAGTATACGGCTCGGCTGTCTATGTTCCGATGGATGAACAACATCCCATCCGGCCTGAAACGCCTTATGCTGCCTCAAAAGTGGCGCAGGACATGGTTGTTTACAGTTATGGCTGCACCTATGGATTGCCCTGGACAACCTTCCGTCCTTTCAATATGTATGGGCCCAATTCCCACTGGCAGGGGTTCAGAGGGGAGCTCATCCCGAAGATGATCGTTCGTGCCATGAACCGCCTACCTCTCGTGATCCTTGGCGATGGTCACCAGACCCGCGATTTTGTCTTTGTCGAAGAAGCTGCCAGGGCGTTGATAGCAGTGTTTGACAACCCGGATAGTCTTTTCAAGCCGATCAACTTTTGTTCTGGGACCGAGGTTTCGATACGGAGGATAGCGGAAACTCTCTGCAGACATTTTCAACTCGATCCGGCGGAATTTATCCGGAACAAGACATCCCGTCCGGGCGACGTGAGGCGCCATCTGGGTGACAACTCGCAGTTTAGAGAATTGTTCGGGTTCGTGCCGAGAATCGACATTGAAGAAGGCCTCCGTTTGACGATTGATTGGTTTAAGTCTTTGCCCTTTAAACCCGAGGAATTGCTTTCGGAAGAGGTCGAGAGAAACTGGGAATAATTTATGATGCCTTTACTTTCCGGCAGGACATTCTTAATCACAGGTGCGACGGGAAGATTGGGATGTGAGATCGTGCCTCGGTTGGAACAATTCGGGGCCCGGGTTCTTCCTCTCGTTCTGGAAGGGTATCCGGAGAAGCCCAAAAGAGTATCCTGGAAAGGAAGGAGTCAACCGATCCCCGTTGCGGATGAGAAAGATTTGGCGAGGCTGCCGGTTCCGGACTGTGTGATCAGTCTCCACTGGCGAGTCGACCGAACCCTTCCCGAGGCCGGGCAACTGGCTTATGAGATTGACTGCAATCTGAATCGGCTGGACTATTTCTGGAGCTGGCTCGTGGGTAAGCCCCTTCAGCGGTTCGTCAACGTTTCATCCATCAAGGTCTTCAGTCATTTGAATGAGAACCCGATTTGCGCTTACACCGAGCCCCGGCCTGCCACACCTTACGGAATGGCGAAGCTCACAGCGGAGAAGTTTTTCGATGCCCGATTTTCGAATACTTCATCTCCCGTGGTTCATGTGCGCCTCTGTTCCGTCGCGTCAGTGGGAGAACATCCTTCGCAGCTCATGAGCCGCCTTTCTGTTGGAGCCTTTGAGGGATCATCCATCCGCATTCACACGGGCCATATCGTTTATCTCATTCATATCGAAGAGGCAGTGGATCTGATCATCAGTGCTGCCCTCACGGCTAATCGTTCCCGGTATATCCTCGCCCCTGAAGGAAGAAAGGCGGGGGAGGTTGCGACAAAATTCGAGGAGATCTCGGGCCAAAGGTTGAAGGCGGATTATATTGATTCTGCCCTGGAAAAAAACCGGTCTATTTTTGTTACAGATATGGGAGACCTGGCAACGGATTGGACGAGGCGCGTTGCCCTGGAATCGATCATAAGCAAAACGATTGAATCGCGGGTGGGGGTGGGGGGGGAGGGCATGTTATGATTCGCATTGGTGTCATTGGATACGGCTACTGGGGTCCCAATGTGGTCAGAAACTTCAACACCATTGAGGGTTCAACCGTTGCTTCGGTCTGCGATACGAATCCGGAGATGCTGGCGAAGGCAAAAAAGGCCTTTCCCCATCTTGAGGTCACGTCCGATCTGAATGCGTTCATGACGAGTCCGAGGATTGACGCCGTCGCGGTTGTGACCCCTGTCAGGACCCATTTCGATCTTGCCCGAAAGGCCCTCCTCCAGGGAAAGCATGTATTCGTTGAGAAGCCTTTCACCCAGACGGTTGCCCAGGCGGAGGAACTCATCGAATTAGGAGAGAGAAAGAACCTCCGGATCATGGTGGACCATACTTTCCTCTTCCACAGCGCCGTCAGAAAGATAAAAGAGCTTATCGATGAAGGGACACTGGGCCGCCTCTACTATTTTGACTCTGCGAGGGTGAACCTCGGTCTCTTTCAACATGATGTCAACGTCGTCTGGGATCTGGCGCCTCACGATCTGTCGATCATGGATTATCTGATAAAGGAAAAACCCACAGCCATCCTTGCCTCGGGGGTATCTCATTTCAATGGTCTGGAGGATGTTGCCTACATCACGGTCCACTTCCCCGGCAGGATGATCGCCCATTTCAATGTAAACTGGCTCTCTCCCGTTAAGGTGAGGATGACCCTCATCGGCGGCGAGAAGAGGATGCTGGTGTGGAATGACCTGGAAACGGACGAAAAGGTCAAGGTTTACGATAAGGGAGTGGAAGTCACAAACCGGGAGAGCATCTATGATCTGCTCGTGAGCTATCGCTCCGGTGACATGTGGGTGCCCAAGATCGACCGGACCGAAGCCCTGAAGTCGGAGGCCGAATATTTTGCCGATTGTGTGAGAAACAACAAGACCCCCATCAATGATGGAAGAGCGGGCCTCCGAGTGGTGAAACTCCTGGAGGCAGCCGATAAGTCTCTCAAAGACAGAGGAGGAATCGTTCCCCTATGAAGCTTTCTCAATGTATATCCGATGATGTGAAGATGGGGGAAAATGTGAAGCTGTCGAATTTCGTGAACCTTTACGGATGCTCCATCGGCGACAATACAAAAATCGGCGCCTTCGTGGAGATACAGAAGAACGCAAGGATCGGCAGGAATTGCAAGATTTCGAGCCATACGTTCATCTGTGAAGGGGTAACGATTGAAGATGATGTCTTCGTGGGTCATAACGTTACGTTCGTCAATGACGCTTATCCGCGGGCCACAAACGGTAAAGGGGGTCTCCAGACGGAGAAAGACTGGAAGGTGGAGCCCACCCTTGTGAAGCGGGGAGCTTCCATCGGCTCCGGAGCGACCGTTCTGAGTCAGGTCACCGTCGGCGAGGACTCCATCGTGGGGGCCGGAAGCGTGGTGACCCGAAATGTTCCTCCCCATGCCATTGTTGCCGGAAATCCGGCGCGGGTAGTGAGAAAGATCGGGAAGAGAGGATGCTGATTTGGAAATCCTAAATCCGGTTGATCTTCCTCACTGGGATGATCTACTGATCTCCGCAAAGAACTGCACCTTTTTCCATTCCTCCGCCTGGGCAAGGGTTCTTTCGGAATCCTATGGCTACCGGCCCCTCTACTTTTCGCGGCTGAATCAAGACAGGCTCTCGGCCTTGATTCCTGTCATGGAAGTGAAGAGCTTTCTCACCGGGCGAAGGGGCGTCTCCCTCCCTTTTACGGATTACTGCGAACCCATCCTCGCCGAGAGCCTTCGCGGTCAAGATCTTTTCCGGGAGATGGTAGAGTACGGGAAGAAAAAGGAATGGAAATTTATAGAACTCCGGGGCGGAAAGGTGGCTGAAGAGGGAGCGATCCCTTCCCTAAGCTACTTTTCCCATATCCTGGACCTCAAAGGCGAAGAGAAACGTATTTTTTCTGGGTTTAGAAGAGGGACCAAGAGCTCGGTCAAGAAAGCCCTCTCCTCGGGCGTTAAGGCGGAGATATCCTGCTCCCTGGGGGCTGTGCAGGAATTCTTCCGGTTAAACGGTATGACCCGAAGAAGACACGGGCTCCCTCCCCAGCCCTTCCACTTTTTTGAGAAGATGTGGGATCATATTCTTTCCAAAGGGCTGGGATTCGTGACTCTGGCCTCCTATCAAGGCCGGGCCATTGCAGGAGCCCTCTTTTTTCATTTCGGAAAGGCGGGCCTCTACAAATATGCCGCTTCCGATATCGATTATCAATCTGTCAGGCCGAGCAACCTCGTCATTTGGGAGGCAATCCGTTGGTTCCGCCGGAATGGGTTTGAACACCTCTGTTTTGGGAAGACGGAGCCGGAGAATTACGGTCTCAGGCAGTTCAAACAGGGATGGGGGACGAAGGAGAAAGTGATCCATTACTACAAATACGACCTGATCAAAGATGCTTTTGTGAGGGACCGCCCCAGGGAGAGAGGATTCCACAACAAGATATTCAGAAGGATGCCGGCTCCCCTGCTGAGGATGACGGGCTCCGTCCTTTACAAACATATGGGGTAGGGGTTTTGGAACCGGAAGGAAGGCTTTGAGAATGGACGCTAAGGCTCTGATCAAGGAATTCATCAACAGTGAGATCCTGAATGAACAAGGGAATGTTTGCCTCGATGACACAACCCGGCTCCTGGATTCGGGCGTTGTTGATTCTCTCGGCATTATTAAATTATTGGCCTTCCTGGAAGAGAGGTTTTCAATCCGTTTAAGCGAGGATGAACTCATCCCCGAAAATTTTGAATCTGTTGATTCAATTTCGCTTCTTGTGACGAAAAGACCCGATTCAAGAAAGGGATCCTATGGATTTCTCGCTGAGTCATGAACAGGTGATGTTGAAGGATCATCTCGCTTCCTTTTCCAAGAGGGAGCTGAATCATCATCTGGCGGATAAAGAGCAACAGGGCGAATTCATCTGGGAAAGCTGGAAGAAATGTTCGGCCATGGGGTTAACGGGCCTCTTGATCCCGAAGGAGTATGGAGGGATGGGAGGGGATCTCATGACAGGCTTGATCGGCATGGAGGCTTTGAGCTACGGGTGCAAGGACGGCGGGCTCATGATGGCCCTGGTGACACAGATCTGTTGCGGAGTTCAAATCCTCTTGTTCGGCAGCCCTTCTCAGAAGACCGAATACCTGCCTGCCATGGGGTCAGGGAAAGAGATTGCGGCCCAGGCCTTGACTGAGCCCGACGCCGGCTCGGACGTGCGGTCGATGAAGATGAAGGCAAGAAGGTTTCAGGATAAATATATTTTAAACGGGACAAAAGTGTTCATTTCGAACGGCCCCATTGCAGACCTCGTCATCCTCTTCGCCGGGGAGGAAGACCCGAAGGAGAGCCCCTTGAGGGGTCTGTCGTGCCTGTTGGTTGAGAAAGGAACGAAAGGATTTCATCATGGCAAGGCATTGGAGAAGATGGGGTTGAAGACCCTACAGAGTGGCGAGCTCATCTTCGAAGAGTGTGAGGTGCCTGCTGGGAATCTCATCGGGCGCCAAGGGCAGGGGATGTTTATCTTTAACGAAGTGATCGAATGGGAGAGGGCTTTGGTTTCAGCCTATCACCTTGGAATCATGGAGAGGATTCTTGAGAGGTGCACCGAATATGCAAAGACGAGACGTCAATTCGGTAGACCGATCGGAAAGTTCCAGTCCGTGTCGAACAAAATAGCAGAGATGAAGGTCAACCTTGAGCTCGGAAAACTGGTCTTATACAAGGCAGGATGGATGAAAGACCAGAAGAGGAGGGCACCCCTGGAGACGTCTATGAGCAAGTTATTCATCAGTGAAAGTCTGAAGGAGGCGTGCTTGGAAGCGATCCAGATTCATGGAGCCCAGGGTTACATGAAGGAATTCGAAGTGGAAAGAGAATTGAGGAACAGCGTCGCATCGACGATCTATTCCGGGACCTCCGAGATACAACGGAACATCATTTCGAGCCTGGT
>Ga0214473_10004223_pt1 | contig 17306 bp, 7 predicted proteins | sample RVTome_7_FD_203509 | JGI IMG/M metagenome (GOLD analysis project Ga0214473, IMG submission 203509) | Soil microbial communities from uranium-contaminated site in the Upper Colorado River Basin, Wyoming, United States - RVT98D197 | ecosystem: Environmental > Terrestrial > Soil > Contaminated >... | reverse complement strand
CAGGCGATCGGCCGCCTGCGGGACGCGCTGAACGAGTTCTACATCCGCGGTGTCTCGCACAACATCAGCTTTCTCGGAGCGCTGGTGAATCATCCACGTTTCGCGGCGGGACAGCTCAGCACGAACATGATCGCCCAAGAATATCCGGACGGTTTCGACGCGGCCGACGTCGTTCACGACGACCCGCTGCTCTTGGTCGCCACGTGCGGTGCGATCCACCGCCGTTATCGCGAGCGGGCGGCGAAGATTAGCGGCCAACTCGAGGGCTACGAGCCGCAGGTCGAACAGGACTGGGTGGTCGTGTTGGGTGGCGAAAAGTATTCGATCACGGTGCGACCCGCCGACGGTGGCTACGACGTCGTCCACGCCGGCACCAACTACCGAGTGGAAACTGCCTGGCAGTTCGGCCAGCCGCTGTTCCGCGGCCGAATCAACGGAGCGGATGTTTGCATTCAGGTCGAGCGACGCCATCTCAAGTATCGCTTGTTCCATTGGGGGACGCAGATCGACGTGATGGTGCTTTCGGCCAGGGCGGCCGAGCTGCTGGCCCGGATGCCGGAGAAAGAACCGCCGGACACCTCGAAGTTTCTGCTCTCCCCGATGCCCGGGCTATTGGCGAGAATCGTCGTGGCGGCGGGAGAGGACGTGAAGGCGGGCCAGGATTTGGCCGTTGTGGAAGCGATGAAGATGGAAAATGTGCTGCGTGCCGAGCGCGAGGCAAAAGTGGCGAAGGTGTTGGTGGGTGTCGGCGAAACGCTCGCCGTCGATCAGCCAATCATGGAGTTCGAGTAGCCGCGATCGCCTCGACCGGTGCCGTTTGTCTGCGAGCTGAGCTATGAGCAGCGGAAATCTCACGAACGTGACGTTTGACGAAATCACGATCGGCGCGTCGGCCGAACTTTCGCGCACTCTGACGCGGACCGGCTTCGAGGTGCTGGCGATGTTGTCCGGGCAAATTGATCCCTGCATGTTGGAGAACGAGCAGGCCAGCAACGTGGTTGCAGACGATCGTGCTCACGCCGCTGGGGCCGAAGCGCTCATCGCGGCCGTGCTCGGCACGAAGCTGCCCGGACCGGGAATGAAGATTGTCGATCAGGACCTGCATTTTGACGGTACTGTCAGAATTGGCGACGTGCTGACTGCCCGCATCAACGCGCACGAGAAGCGGCCCGACACAAAAGAGATTGTCTTCGATTGCCGATGCGTCAATCAAGATGACGTCGCCCTCGTGTCGGGAACCGTCACCGTCGTCGCGCCAACGGATCGGATCAAATACGCAGCAGTCGCGCCGCCAGAATTGGCGCTTCGCCGCGGCGACGAGTTTCACAAGCTGTTGCGGGCCTGCAAGAACTTGCCGGCGATGCGTTGCGGCATCGTGCATCCCTGCGATCGTGGCTCGCTCATGGCGACGCTCGAGGCGAAGCAACGTGGACTAATCGACCCGGTATTCATCGGACCGAAAGCGAAGATCGAGGCGGTGGCAGCGGCCGAAGGCATTGACTTCGGCGACGTCCCGATCGTGGACATGCCACACAGCCACGCCGCCGCCGCGCGGGCGGCCGCCATGGCGCGCGACGGCCAGTTCGAGGCGCTGATGAAAGGCAGCATCCAGACCGGCGAACTGCTCGCCGTGATCGTGTCGTCCTCAAGCGGGTTGCGGACCGCCCGCCGCATCAGCCACGTCTACGTGATCGACGTGCCCAGCCATCCCAGAATTCTGCTCGTGTCCGACGCGGTCGTCAACATTTACCCGACGCTGGAAGACAAAGTCGACATCGTCCAAAACGCGATCGACTTGGCCCACGTCATCGGAATCGAACAGCCGAAGGTCGCCATTCTGTCGGCCATTGAAATGGTGAATCCCAAGATTCAATCCACGGTGGAAGCCGCCGCATTGTGCAAAATGGCCGATCGGGGACAGATCACCGGAGGCATTGTCGACGGGCCACTGGCGTTCGACAATGCGATCAGCTTGGAGGCGGCTCGGAAGAAACAAATCGACTCGCCAGTCGCCGGGCGGGCGGACATCCTGATCACGCCCGATCTGGAGGCGGGAAATATGCTCGTCAAGCAGTTGGTCTTCATGGCCGGCGCCGACGGCGCGGGAATCGTCATGGGGGCGCGCGTGCCGATCGTGCTCACCAGCCGCGCCGATTCGGTTCGCACGCGGCTGGCCTCGATCGCTGTGGCCAACTTGATCGCCAACGCGCGGCGCTTGAAAACACTTTAATTCGACGCGAAATGATGGCCGATGCGATCCTCGTACTGAATGCGGGCTCGTCCAGCCTGAAGTTCTCCGTCTTCGTCGTTGATTGCGGCGGACTTGATCTGCATTTGCGCGGGCACGTCGAAAACCTGCACTCCGCGCCGCACTTCGCGGCCTTTGACGCGCAAGCGAATCTCCTGGCGGAGCACCGTTGGGCGAACGCCGACAAGTTGGACCACAGCGAGGCGGCCCGACATGTACTCCATTGGCTGCAAAGTGGACACCTGGCGCCACACGAAATCCAGGCCGTGGGCCATCGCGTCGTCCATGGCGGCCTCGAATTTGCGGAGTCGGTATTGGTCAACGACGACGTGCTCGTGCGATTGGAAAAGCTCGTGCCGCTCGCGCCATTGCACCAGCCGCAGAGCCTCGCCGTGATTCGCACATTCGCTCAATCGCTTCCCCAAATGCCGCAGGTCGCATCGTTCGATACTTCTTTTCACCGACGTCGCCCGCTCTTGGACCAGCTCTATGCCCTGCCCCAGCGCTTCACCGACGATGGCATCCGCCGCTACGGCTTCCACGGCCTGTCGTACGAGTACCTTGCTGCGCGGCTGCGCGAAATCGACGCCAGGGCCCACGCGGGACGCACCGTAGCGGCACATCTCGGAAATGGCGTGAGCCTATGCGCCATGCGCGGCGGCGAGAGCGTCGCCACCACGATGGGCTTCACCACGGTGGATGGATTGCCGATGGGCACCCGCAGCGGAACCATCGACCCGGGCGTCGTGCTGTATCTGATGAACGAGTACCAACTGGACGCCCGCCAAGTCGAACATCTGCTCTACAACGAATCCGGCCTGCTTGCCCTCTCCGGCCTCTCGCCCGACATGCGCACGCTGCTCGTAAGTCCCGATCCAAGGGCCAACGCAGCGATCGAGTTCTTCGTCTACCGCATCGGCCGCGAGCTCGGTTCCCTCGCCGCGGCCCTCGGCGGCCTGGACGCACTCGTATTTTCAGCGGGAATCGGCGAACACGCGGCGCCGATTCGGGCCGCCATCTGCCACGACGCGGCCTGGTTGGGCGTCGAACTCGACGAGACCAAGAACAACGCCGGCGGCCCGCAGATCAGCCGCCCTACGAGCCGCGTCTCCGTGTGGGTCATCCCCACCGACGAAGAACTGATGATCGCCCGGCACACTCAACGGGTGCTCAGCGGTTCCGCGGCGAACATCGTGTCAAAACCTGGGTAGTCCCCAGGGTTACGACATCCATGGACGTGGCCTACGGCGCCCGAAGACGCAACTCATGTCGCAAGGAGGCTTCCCAAAAACGGTGATTTCTTGGAATGTCTCACGGCAAAGCCAGCGAATTGGCTAGCGACAGCGCCAATTTGGCGATGCTTCAATACTTTACACACTGCTCTTGCGGGTAACGCTATCGCCAGGATTATACTTGCACGGGTTCCAACCGAAACAGTGACAAGGTTTAGATCAGGGGTAACGATGTTCGATTTTGTCGCTCATTTGTTCGATACCGAGGGGTTTCCGGCCCGTTGGTCTTGTGGCGCCGCGTGGCAGCAAGAACCGGGTTTAGGCTGGCTTCATATCATTGCCGATCTCGCCATCTTTGGCGCCTATACGGCTATCCCGATGGTAATCGCCTACTTCGTGCTGCGACGTCGCGATCTACCGTTTCCCAGAATCTTTTGGTTATTTGTTATCTTCATTTTCGCCTGCGGCACCACGCATCTAATCGGTGCCATTATCTTCTGGAAGCCCATTTATCGCTTCGACGGCTTGGTCAAAGTCATCACAGCCGTCGCGTCTTGGTCCACCGTCGCCGCTTTGGTAGTAGCCACGCCCCAAGCGCTGCGCCTACCCGGCATGGCAAAGTTAAATACCGAGCTCACGCAGGAGGTCGAAGAACGCAAGCAAACTGAATCCGCCCTCCGCCAAAGCGAACAGCGATTGCAGGTCAATGAAGAACGTTTGCGGCAAGCTCTCGCCGAACGCGAGACTCTGCTAGCCAGCGAACGCAATGCGCGTAGCGAGGCCGAGCGTGCCAACCGTCTGAAAGACGAATTCCTATCCGTCGTTTCGCACGAACTGCGTACGCCTCTCAGCGCGATTCTGGCCCATTCCCAACTCTTGCAGCTCGGGCAAATCCCGGCCGATGAAGTGACCGACAGTTATCGGGCCATTGAGCGCAACGGCAAAGCTCAAGTACAAATCATCGACGACTTGCTCGACATGAGCCGAATTATATCAGGCAAAATTCGGCTCGATGTGCGGCCTGTTCAGTTGTCGGAAGTGATCGAAGCCGCCATCGAAACGATTCGCCCAGCTGCGGACGCCAAGAGTATTCGTCTGCAACCGGTGCTTGATCAGGTAACCGGGCCGGTGCTCGGCGATTTCGATCGCCTTCAGCAGGTCTTTCGCAACATACTTTCAAACGCGGTCAAATTTACTCCCAAGGGTGGCCGTATTCAGGTCTCCTTGGAGCGCGTTAATTCTCACTTGGAAGTCAATGTTGCCGACACCGGCGACGGAATTCCCGCGGATTTTTTACCTTACGTGTTCGATCGGTTCCGTCAGGCCGAAGACGCCACCACGCGAAGTCACGGCGGCTTGGGCTTAGGTCTCGCCATTGTGAAGCAAATTGTCGAACTGCATGGCGGTACAGTCAAAGCCCAAAGCCCTGGCGAAAATCAAGGCTCCACTTTTACCGTTATATTGCCATTACAAGTGGTCCATTCGACTGAGCCGGATCGACTTCATCCACAAGCGGAGATAGGCCCATCCCAGATATATGGAGTCCCCAACTTAGGCAGCGTCAAAGTATTGGTGGTCGACGATGAACCCGATGCTCGCGATATCATCCGACGCTTGCTCGCAGGCCAACACGCGGACGTGATGGTTGCTTCCTCGGCCGACGAAGCATTGGAAATCTTAAAAACCTTCCATCCGGATGTTTTGCTCAGTGACATCGGTATGCCAGATAAGGACGGATACCAATTCATTCAAGACGTCCGTTCCATGGCTGCAGGTGATGGCGGCGGAGTACCCGCTGTCGCACTATCGGCCTTCGTCCGCACTGAAGACCGTCGCCGCGCGATGCTGGCCGGCTACCAATCGCACTTGGCTAAACCTGTCGACCCTGGCGAGTTGATTGCCGTCGTCGCGATGCTCGCCGGTCGTACATCGAGCATTTCATTAAAAGATCTTCCCGTGTGACAAAGCTCCATTGCAACTGTCCAGCGTTACGACGATCAATGCACGGCGCATGAATGGAAGGGCCTGCCCGGGTCGCGGCAGCTCAACTGTGTTACCACGGTCCTTTTCCAGGATGTCTCAGCATAAGTACAAGTTGTTGAGAATTCGTGGCGTCAACCCACGGTGCGGATCAACTTTGTCCGATTGGGTATGGGAGCCGTCCTCATACAGTTGTGTGCCGAGCCTATGGACTCGCCGCAAACTGCTCGCCGGCTAGTGTCGGAGACCAACCCCACGCGCGGCGCTATTTCACTTCGGACGGCGTGGCCGGCGGTGGACTTGATTGTGGTGAGCGCAAAGATCGATCTGCGCCCTCGTGCTTGCCCGATCGGCCGTTGAATTCTTATGGTCGGAAGCCCCATGCTCGCCACATTCTCGGCACATCCAAACACCAACGAATTCTCGTCCGCGTGCGACAACGCAGATATCGTAATTCAAGCCATCTAGTTCAATGTGCTCGCGGCGCGTCCAGTCTGAGACCGGCCGGATCACTCTGGCGCTCGGGGTCGTGGCAGTAAGTGGTCTGCTTAGCACGATGTTAGAATCGAAAACATCTGCGTTTTCGCCGTATCCACGGAAGCTAGCGGGGGCCGGAACAAGTACGAATTATCGAGGCACCCCCGCGACGCGTAAAGCCGCAAGCGCCATGCCACAACGCTCCGACATTCCGTCGGCAACTGCTGCTTGGGCGGCCCGGTTCCCAATCGCTTTCGCGGTTTCTGGCCCGGCGGGGGCTTTGCGGCATGCCCATTGCAAGCTGCTATCTTTAGCTCTCTGTCCGCAGGCGAAGTCAATCAAACGAGGACTTCGTGTTGTTAAGAAATTGCGAATGTGACAGGCACTGAGTTTACTTGTCGAGCGGAAGTCGACGAGGGAAGGTTTGAGCAGCTCTTGACGAACGCCAGTCACTTTGCGCTCAGTAAACGGAGGACGGCATATGGAACTAAAGTCATCGCGAGTTAGGATTGCGCTGGCCGATGACGTGCCGGGTATTCGTAAGACCATGGTTCGGATGCTTGAGCATCTTGGCCACACAGTCGTCTGCGCAGTGTCCAACGGAGCTGAATTGCTCGATCAGTGCTCCCGACAGCAGGTTGAAGTAGTCTTAACCGACCTAGATATGCCGGTATTGGATGGCTTGGCTGCGGCGCAGGAACTAGCGGAAAAGGGTATTCCCGTGATTTTGTTTTCTGGGCATCCTGACTCGGATGAAATTGTCCTTGACCATGAACCCGTGGTAGCGTGCGTCTCGAAACCTGTGTCGTTGTCGAGCCTGCAAAATGCTATCGAGCAAGCATTAGTACGAGTCAACGACAATCCTCGGCAACCGAAGTAGTCAATGGAGCGGTCTTACTGAACGGAGGAATAATTGTCGCGTTCAGGCTCGCGCAATGGACCAGTGTCCGACAAGCAGTCCGGCCGGCCCGCTACGCAAAAATGGGTCCATGGTTGACCAGTGTCACGCGTTGATGAGTTGCTGCGACTTTCTATGCGCCCCGGCGTTGACGGAAACACCAGCCAACCGCCGCCAACATCAGCAGCACGAAGGTCGCTGGCTCTGGAACGCCATTCGTGAACGAACCGCTGCCGGATGTCTGGCCAAAGTGGGCCTTCCAGACGGTGTAGTCGCCGGCGTCGATGGTGCCACTGTTGTTGCCGTCGGCGGCGAGATTGGTCGTGCTGCCAAGTGTGTCGCGCCAGTTGGTGTAGTCGGCCGCGTCGACGATGCCGTTGTGGTTGTAATCGCCCAGCACGCCGGCTGCGAAGAGCGTTACGGTCGTGGGCCCATAGATCACATCGAAGTACAGTCCGCCATAGAGCGCGGGGAGGAGTTCCGCCGCGAATGTGCCGTCCACGCCACCGACGGCACCGAGAAGCTGGAAGGTGTCGCCGGCGTCCGGCAGGAAGCCACCGACAAGCGTCGCATCGAGCGTGCCCGAGAGTGCCACGGCTCCCGCCGCGTCGACCGCGTCGTACTCGCTCCCGCGCATGGTGCCGCCGATCTCAATCACGAGCCGCGACAGGCCGCCATAAGCCACGTCACCACCAAAGGCAACCAAGGCGGGACTGTTGCCGGGGCGGTGGTCGCCTTCCAGGAAGGCCGTGCCGCCGCCCGTGACGCCGCCGTTGTAGCTGCCGAAGAAGACGACGCTGCTGACGCTGCTGCCGACGGCAGTCGCCTGCACGTCGCTGGCTCCCACGGCAATTGTCACATCGTCGTAGAAGGTGGCAATGCCGCCGCCGGAGACAGTGATCCGTCCGCCGACGTTGTTGGTGACGTCGCCGTAAAGGTCCATTTGCCCAGCGGTGAACGCCAGCGACCCACCGTTCGTGATCCCGCCGGTCCGCAGGATCGCGTCGCGGCCGGAGATCAACCCGGTATTGGCGGAATTCGTGACACTGCCGGCGAACAGCAGCTCGCCGCCGATCAGCGAGACGGAACCGCTGTTGGTATTGCTCGCGCCTTGAAACTCCAGCCGATTGCCGGCGGTGACTTGCACCTGGCCGGCGAGGTTGTTGGTGAGATTATGGCCGATGAAGCCACTGCCGCGGACGGTGCCGCTGTTGGAAAGCGTGCCGCCGCTGGTGGGCACCAGATTGTTGTTCAGTTGGATCGTGCCGTTGTTGAAGAGGAAGGCGCCCGTACTAACCGAGCCCGTCGCGGAGATCGTGAGCAGCGCGCCCGCATTGTTGGTCACACTTGCACTGGTGTTCAGGGTGCCGTCGTTGACTTGGAGCACGCTATCGTTTGTCACCTCGATGCAGGTAAAATTTCCGCCGTTGATGCTGAGTGGGGCATTCAAGATCGGCCCATCGATCAGAGTGTGCACCAGGGTCCTCCCCGGGCCCAGCACATGGCCTGCTCCAAAGATTGCGTCGAGTTGGGCGTCTCCCAGCGTGGAGTCGTTCAGCAGGAACGTGCCGCTGATGAAATTGATGATCCCGCCATTGGCGTTGAACGTGCCCGCACGAAGATGGCCTCCGTCGAGGTTGATCACTCCGCCTGCGAAGAGATTGAGCGTTGCGGATGTCGAGCCGGCGATCGCGGCGTTTTCGAGCGTGAGGACGCCGGAACCGCCGACCGCTGCGCCGTTGCCGCCGACAGCCAAAATTCCAGTCGTCGCCAGCGTGGTGCCGCTGCCGCTCATGGAGACGGTGCCGCTGGACAGGGGGCCGGCGCCGATCGCGATGTTGTTCGCCCCGGCGTCTACGATGCGGCCGCTATCGAGCACCAGGGCGCCCTGGTTCGTGCTGCCGACGGTGATCGTCGTCACGTCGTTGACGGCAAAGTTGCCGGACAGTCGCAGCGTGGGCAGATCGCCGTTGGCGGGGCCATCGATCGCCAGCGCGGCCGGAGCTGCACCATGGTCGTAGATTCCTTTGACGTGCAGCGTACCGTCGTGGAGGTTCAATGTCCCTAGGCGGGTGAAACCGTTCGTCTCGATCGTGCCGCCATCGAGGATGAGCGTGCCGATGGGCGCGGCGGCCGGGTCGTTGACGGTCAGCGTGCCGGTGACGGTGAGTTCGCCGCCATTTTCGACCGTCACCGTGCCCGTCCCCGCGGAGCCGATGCTCATCGAGCTGCTGCTCATAGACGAGCCCGTTCCGGAGATTGTCACGTTGCCGGTTCCCGTGGCACCGCCACCGACGCTCGTCGACCCACTAGTGACGACACCTCCACTCGAGATGGAGAGCAAGCCGTTGCCGTTGCTTCCAATGTTGAAGTTTTCCCCGGGCAAGTCGAGGCGTGAATCGGCTCCGCTGACGGTGACCGTTCCGCGGCCGGTGGCGCCGCTTCCGATTGTGGTGGTGGTGATGGGCGATACTTGGCCCCCGTTGGAAATCGTGAGCGTACCTTCTCCGCCGCTGCCAACGATTAGCGTTCCGGACAGCGTCCAGATCGATCCCGTCCCATTGATGTTGGCCGTGCCGAAACTTCCGGCGACACTGCCGATCGTGCCGGCGTTGGTCGCGAGCGCGCTGCCCGACTGGACATTGAGCGTGCCGAGGCCGCTGGAACCAACCGTGATGGAGCCGGTCTGTGACCATTGGGAACCAGTGCCAGTGACTGTAACTGTGCCGGCGCTGTCGCTGCTGCTGCCCAGTACCGTGCCGGACGCACTTCCCAGTTCGGCGCCCCCGGAGACGGTCATCGTCCCGACACCGACATTGCCCACCGTGATCGTGGACGCAACATCGACCGACGCCAGGGGCCCGGTAATCGTCGCCGTGCCGACTGATCCTTGGGCGCTGCCCACAGTAAACATATTGGCGAATACTTCTCCGTTGTTTTGGACCGTCAGCGTTCCCGTACCGCCGTTGGCAACGACAACATCCGGGCGCGTTCCCGCAACGCCGAGCGCGCCGCCAGAGCCAATGGTCAAGAATCCTGTTGAGTCGCTTAAGATCCCGATCTCGGCATTGTCACCTACGGTATCCACGCCGAGTGTGCCGTCGACAACCGTGAGTCGGCCGGTCTGACCATTGATGCTGGCAACATCAATGGCAAGCCCGCCGGTTACTGTGTACGTCAGCCCGTTGAGATCGAAGGTCACGTTTCCGTTGTCAACGTTGAGCTCGAGGTTGGTAACTGCTGCGCTGAACGTGACGTCGTACGTGTTGTTGAGCGTGAAGTTGGCGATGTCGGCTGCGCCCGGCGCGGTGAAGTTGCCAGCGCCGCCGGCGACGTTCGACCAATTGGGACTGGCCACGCCCGATGTGCCAAACGACCCGCCGGTCGAATCGATCCAAAACCGATCGGCCGCACTGGCTGCCGTCGGTGCAAGAACCACCAGCGCGAAACCAGCGCATACTGCCCCAACCAATGAGAAACGAAGCATGGCGTAGACTCCCGGAATGCGAGGTCGTTTTCCGTACTGCTTCGTCGCGCGAAATCCGTGCGCGACCCGCCGACGCATGTCAGGCCCAGGGCCCGCGCGGCCCATTCTATGTCGCCGCCCGTGGAAACTCAAGAAAAAACGCGAAATGCAGCGATTCGTGGGCGATTCTAAACTGTGGCGCCCGCCGAACAATAATCGTCCGGCCATCAGTCCGGCCGTGATTAAGACCAGCGACGACGGCTCGGGAACGGCGGATCGAGAAGTCGACGTACACACGCCAACAACATCAGCACCAAGGTTGCCGGCTCGGGCACGGCGACCTTGGAGGACAACCCGATCCGCGCCCCACTGCCAACCGTTTGCCCGAAATGGGCACGCCACACATTGTAGTCGGCTTGAGTGTACTTTGAGCCCAAGCCGTCGCGCCATGCGGTGTAGTCGGCCGCGTCCACGATACCGTCCTGGTTGAAGTCGCCGAAGTCGGCCGCGGTAAGGAACGTGGCCTTGACGAGATAGACGTCATAGGGCCCCCACAGAGACATGGTGAAGTACATCGTTCGACCTCCATTCTCGACCAGCAGCGGGTTCATGTAGGAACCGTATAGGCCAGGGAATTGAGTGCCGGTGGCGACTTCGACCGGGTCGGACCAAGGGCCCCAAGGTTCCGGCGCTTGTCGAATTTCAATCGCATATTGGTCGTGATTGAGATAGAGCATCGTCCAGCTCTGCAGAGCCTCGTTGTACATGACGGACATTTCGCCGACGGTGGGCCCCACGATCAGCGGGGCGTCAAATTCGCTTTGCACCCAGGTGGGTTGGCCTGCGTCCAAGCCGCCGAAGTATTCGTAGGCACTTACATCCGTGACGTCCTGCGGCTCGACGCGGGCGAGCTTGACGCCGCCGAGACGGCCGGCAGGTGTTCCCCAAACATAGAGGTGGTTGTCCGTGGGAGCGATCGGGTCGGTACGAAAACTTGCGGCTACCATGCCAAAGTTTCCATTTCCTGGAAACGCGAACGAGTCGACGACCGTGAACGCCTCGTCGCCCTCCTTCCAATAAGCAAGGCCAGCGTAGTTTGCCGTCCACTGCCCCGCCGGCCCCCACCAATTGACGGCCATGTACCAGGAATAAATCCGGTCATCGATGCTCACCGCGCCCGTCGGAATCTCGGTAATGGGCGACGTTCGGCCAGACTGAATGACCTCGCGGGCAAGACCCGCACCGTCCGTGACCCAGCCGTCGAATGTGATGCCGTTGGACGGGCTAAGGTCGGTGCTATAGGCCATGACATTGCTGCGCCACAACCCTCCCTGAGCCGGCGTGTCGCCTGAAAAAGTGTCGCCGAATAGGAAATAGGTTCGTCCGCCGTGGTTCACCATGTGGCCGAGATCGGTGCCTCCGATGGCCACAGCCTGAGTATTATTGATGGATCCCGGACCTGTCAGCCGTGAAACGATTTGCACGTTCGTGACATCAAGGATGTCTCGTGCAGCCGATTCATCGGCTGCGGCCATTAGCGAGATGGTCGTTAATGCTAGCGCGACCAGTGTTCTGCTCATGACTCTGCCCCCAAGCGGTTTCATCGTCATAATCATAGCAACGTATGGCAGCGCCGCTCTGCAACTAGGCCGTCGACTGAATGATGGATTCATGGAGTCAGCCTCCTTCACGTAAGACATAGCCGAGTGCTGCTCATCCGTCCCTCGCATGCGCTGTCAGCAAGAATGCGCGGTCGTGGCGCGCGGCTGTCCGCTTCGCCAACACTTGTTCAGTCTCTTGTCGCAACAGTTGCAGTGTCAAGTACTGGTTCCAGGGCATCACTGCCCATTCAAATTCGCCCCGCCCCCAACGATCGCGAGCGACCCGCGCCAAACCTTCGTTCCATTGCGTAGTCGCGCCGGGTTGGCGGGCCGGCTTTAGACTTTTGATCGTTTCTGTTGCCTGGCTAAGCCGCTGGCGCGCCTCGTCAGTACGGTTCAGTCGCCAGTCGGTCATGGCAAGAAACAGTCGAGCGTAGGTAGCTGCTCCTGTGTGCTGCTCAGCCGCCGAATCGCGGTCGATGGCGTCGACGAGCCGGCGTCTGGCTGGCTCGAACCGCCCGGCGCGGTACAGCGCAGCCCCGTACGTGGTTAGCAGGTCGGGATCGTGTGGGTTGGCGTCTAGCGCGCTGGCGGCTAGCTTCGATACCCTGTCGAGATCGGCGACGCTGTCCGACGACAACACGCTCGTCCACGCCGCCCAGTAGTGGAAGTCAGCGTCTTTCGTCTGTTCGGCTTGCTCAAGATAGAGAGCGCAGGCCCGACGATACCCCGCTTTGTCATTCCGAACCAGGCGTACCAAAGCGATCTGATACAACGCATGATTGCGTTGAATTGGAGCCTGCTCCATCGCTTCGGCGAAACTCGCTTCCGCCAAGTCCCATTGACTGAGCTCGGCATGAAGGATCCCGCTGTAAAGTGCGTACCCCCATTCCGGTTTACCAACGTCTGGCAGATTCGTGGCGGCATTGCGCAGCTGCTCCAGCTCCGCTTCGTCACCCTTGATCCGAAGCACATTCGCGAGACGTGACACCGCCTGCACGACAGCCACATGGGAGTCATCGTATAGCTCGCGGAAGATTGTCAGTGCCTCGCGATAGCACTGCTCCGCTTCGTCAAGTTTTTGCTGAGCAAGAAGCGCGCCTCCCAATTGTTCCAACCCATACGCCGATCCCAGATGGTTCCCTCGGTGCCGTTCGCTGTGCAATTCGACGGCTTCGCGGGCGAGCTGCTCTCCCTGAACGGCATCGCCTCGTTGCGTCGCTATGTCGGCCATCCTGCTTAATACCTCGGCCGCTTCGCGGAGCCCATCTGGCTGCCGACGAGAGATCGCCAAAATCTCCTCTCCAACTTCTTCCATCTCGCGAAACCTACCCTGTTGCCAAAGAATCAATGCCAGAATATCGCGGGCGCGGATCGTCGAGCTGTCCGGCGACTTCAGCTTGCGATGAATCGCCAGCGCGTCGCGGGCAAAATCTTCCGCGCGAGTCAATTCCCCTTTTTCGAATTCGAGCCAGGCGGAGTCCACCAAGCTGTCGGCAATTTGGGGATGGTCCAGGCCATGGATGCGCCGACGCAGGCCAAGCGACTCGTTCAAATGAAGCTCAGCCTTGTCCAGCAATCCCAGTCTGCGGTACGCGTTGCCGATCGTCGCACGGATCGCCGCTTCGGATTCGGGCTGATCCTTCAACTGATCTTCCAGCTTTTCCGAAAAATCGTCGAGCATCTGACGCACGGTGTAGTCGCTCCCCCTGGACGCGTCTGGATTGGCGGTTTCGAGCATCTGTCGGAGCAAATCATTTATGGCTGTCGCTTTTTTGGTTTCGGCAGTCGCCTGTTGGCGGGCTTCCTGTTCGGCTTCCAGTCGGCTTTCCGCCAGCCGTTCGGCCCGCAGCGCGAGGGTTGCCTGCCAAACGCTGACCACGGTCCCCAAGAGGAGACTCGCGGCCACGATGACCGAGGTCGCCAGCGCCACCTTGTTCCGTCGCGCGAATTTGCGGAATCGGTACGCGGCCGACGGCGGACCGGCTTGCACCGGCTCGTCGGCCAAATAGCGCTCAACGTCGTGGACTAGTCCGTTGGCCGTCTCGTACCGTCGGTCGCGGTCCTTTTCCAGGCACTTCATCACGATCCAATCCAGCTCGACCTGGACCAGGCCGCGGAGTCGCGTCGGTTCCGTACCGCGATTGGCGGCGATGGAAGGCAAATCCGAGGTCGTGCTGAGCCGGGTGCTGGGCCTGGGCGGGTCCTCCTCGCGGATGATTTGCAGGGTCTCGGCCAGGGCCGTGATTTTCAGCCGCTGGTGGTCGAACGGCGTCGTGCCGGTCAAGAGCTCGTAGAGCAACACGCCCAGTGTGTAGACGTCGGTGCGGGTATCGACGTCGAGTTGATTGAGCACGGCCTGCTCCGGACTCATGTATTCGAACGTGCCAATGATCGCGCCGAACTCCGTGAACAGGGTTCTTTCGGTGAGCTTCGGGCCGGTGGCCTTGGCCACGCCGAAGTCGATCACCTTGGGCACCGGACGGCCGTCGTACAGCGCCACCAACACGTTCGACGGCTTCAGGTCGCGGTGGATGATCCCCTTTTGATGCGCGTGCTGGATCGCGTGGCAGACCGGGATGAACAGTTCCAGCCGCTCGCGCACGGTCAGCCGATGTTCGTCGCAGTAGCGGGTGACCGGCACGCCCTTGACCAGCTCCATGACGAAGTACGGCTGGCCAGTCTCCGTTGTGCCGGCGTCGAAAACGTGGGCAATGTTCGGGTGGTCCATCAGGGCCAAGGCCTGCCGCTCGGCCTCGAAGCGGGCGATCACTTGCCGGCTGTCCATCCCCGGCTTGATGATCTTCAGGGCCACGAAGCGCTGGACCGGCTTCGTCTGCTCGGCCATGAACACGATGCCCATGCCCCCTTCGCCGATCTGTTGCAACAGCTTGTACGGCCCGACGACTGTGCCCCGCAAGTCTATCAGAGGCGGTTGCAGGATCGTCGGCGACTCGTCCGACGTGGGCGATTCGAGAAAACTGCCCGCCTGGTCGCCGGCCAACAGGAGTGCGTCGACTTGCTGCCGGAGCTCCGCGTCGTTGCCACAGGCCTCAGCGAGTAAGTCTTCGCGGGACTTCCCTGGCGGCAGCTCGGCGGCCTCAAGTAACAACGTGTTCGCTTTGGGACTCCAGGTTGACATTCGCTACCCCGTTTGACATGCGCTGCCATCAAATCACGACGGAGGTTTTCGATTTTATTACCTATTCATGTCGTAGCATCGGCGGGCATCGACAGACTGACTGATGCCCTGGGCGCACTCCTTCCCTGACTGGACTCAGCAGCGATCGGGGCCAAGTGGAACGTCGCCCAGACAGCGATCCCAGCCCCAGCATCAGGGCCGGACGACGTACAAGAATCTGCCGAGGCAGCTCGCTCGATGATCCGCCGGGCGCGCTTCCTACGGCACACGACATGTGCCATCACACACCTCGCTATGCCCGTTGGCACGCTGCGAACAGATTTTCAGAGGTCAGAGATTGCTCGCGGATTTATGGAGCAACTCGCGTACCACAGGATCAGGGCAATCTTCGCAGAAGTGCGAAGCCATCCCTTGACAAATCGATCTCCGCACAAGGTTGTTTCCTCAGTGCAGTAATACGCGCAATGTGGCGGCCGTGTGTTTGGCCGAGCAGGAAGATGAGTTTCCGCAGCGCCAAGGCCATGCTGGAAAACGGTTGTGAATCTGGTCCGGGCCAAGGCCGCTACGGCGCAGAGAGCCGCCGTCAACCACAGGCAGGCACTCGGCTCTGGAACCGCGACTATCCTTACATTGTCGAGCGCAGGACCTGCGGAGCCAGGCGTCAAACTGGCAAATGAAAGCGTGTTGGCCCCTGTACCGACCACACTAAGCGTGTAGTCATGCCAGCCTACATCCGTCGCGGTGTGCCCAGTCGAGTTGTGCGCCAACGCTCCGAGGACTATTCCATCCCATCGCACTTCCATTTGTTTGATTACTGGTGATGGAAACGACGGACTATCAGGGAGCGGGTTGGCTGCAAATGCGAATGAGACGCGGTACACTTGCCGTGGCGTCGTCGTGACATTTTGGACAATCGAACCGCTCACCACCGAGTTAAGGTCCAATGACTGAATGCCGGAAGCGGTGGCGTAGAAGCTATCGGCCACGATGTCAACTCCACCGCTTGCGACAGTCCACCCGAGAAAGCTGCTTGGGGCAATGAAGGTTGTGAACCGCGACACGGTGGGTGTTTCAAATCCACCGTTGACAAGGAGATTGGTCTGGGCGGCTCCAGCCGTTGCGAAATGACAGAGCGCAAACTGAATTAGGAGGATGCAGGTCTTGGTTTTCATGTGTTCTTCACCGGTTAGGAGTCGTTGTTCTGGAACCGTCACGCCCCAGTCGGGCTGAGCTCGGTCGCAGTCTGCAGCGGCTGTTTCCTCCTCTATTTGTCCCTACGGGGGGTTCTCTCCAAGGTGACGGAGAATCTGCGATTCCCCGTTTGCTCGGATCTGTCGCGGCGACGGTGCGGAGCATGAAGCATGGAATCACGGGACGCGGCACGCCGCTCGGTCATGATGTGGTTCTCCGTGCGGCACTGACCAGATACAACTGCCGCCGCACTGTCGGAGTGAAAACAGATAATCCCACAAATCGTCGTGGGCGTCTCGCGGCCGAGATCGTCACGGGCGAACGCATTGTCCCGAAGCGTTGGCCAGCCGGCGATCCCATCCCGAGCCTCAAGGCCAAGCGACTTAGATTCTGCCGAGACAGCTCGCTCGATGATCCGCCGGGCGCGCTTCCTACGGCACACGACATGTGCCATCGCACACCTCGCTATGCCCGTTGGCACGCTGCGAACAGATTTTCAGCGGTCAGATATTACTCGCGGATTCATGGAGCAACTCGCGTACCGGAGGATGAGAACAATCTTCTCCGAAGCGCGAAGCAACCCCTTGACAAATCGATCTCCGCAACAGCTTCGTTTGGCAACGCAAATTCGTGCCGAATACCCGGTTTCGTCTCATGCCTAGAAAACGCATGACTATTTAGCTGTTGGTCGAGTTTATGACGCGACCGCACGTCGGCCGCAGCACATCGCCAGTATTCCCATCATGAACATCATCGCGTTCGCCGGTTCGGGAACAGCCGCATTCGCATCAGCACCCGAGCCACTGCCGTTGGATTCGCCGCAATGGGTCTTCCAGCGGATGTAGTCCGTGGTGCCCAGAAATTCCACGATTCGACCTGAATCCGAAGTCGTCGCGACTGAGAGCATGTCTGGGACTTCTATCGAGCGCGGGACTATGCGAACACCGGTTTCCATTCTTGCAGGGACGATGCCGCCGCCGATCAACGCCTTCAGCGTACGCCGGCGAATCGAAGCCGTCCGCACGGCTGGCCGTAGTGGTACAGTTTAGTGTAGTCATCACGCTCCGCGTG
>Ga0214473_10004222_pt1 | contig 17307 bp, 17 predicted proteins | sample RVTome_7_FD_203509 | JGI IMG/M metagenome (GOLD analysis project Ga0214473, IMG submission 203509) | Soil microbial communities from uranium-contaminated site in the Upper Colorado River Basin, Wyoming, United States - RVT98D197 | ecosystem: Environmental > Terrestrial > Soil > Contaminated >... | reverse complement strand
CAGGAGATTGGAAAGAGCCTGGCCAACGGGATCTTCGACTACTACCAGGAAAAAGGCGTTAAGAAAATCTACACCTCTGTGAGGTGGGATTCGACGGACATTTTGTCTTTTTTCAAAACCCTCGGTCTTGAAAGGAGCGATTTCATCAACCTGCGAAAGGTCCTGTAGAAAGAGGGGATGTCTTTCGAAGGGAAATAAGATAAATTCTTGAGTGCTATAATTTTATTGGACAATCGAAAGGTCTTTTTTTATATAAGCATACCCAGTTTAGCGACAAATAGAGCGCCAAACTCGAAAAGAACGATACAATTTTCTCATGGTAGAGATCTTGCTCACATTTCCTAAAGGCGGGGTTCATCCTTCGGAGTCCAAATCCCTCTCCGAGCATCTTGCCATTGAAACTCTCCCAATCCCTGAAGAGGTGGATATTCTTCTCCAGCAGCATTTCGGGGCTCCCTGCAAGCCTGTGGTGGACAAGAAAGCCAAGGTTACCGAGGGGGACGTGATCGGAGAAGTGGCCGGCGGTCTTGGAGCCAGCATCCATGCGAGCGTCACCGGAACGGTCAAGGGGATTGGTGCTTCCACCAATCCCGTTTCGGTCACGACCGCCTCCGTGACGATCCAGACGGATCGGGATGCACCACCCAGAAGCTACACCCTTCAGGACTGGCGAAGCCTACCCGCCGACGAGTTGAGAAAAAAAGTCAAGGCTGCGGGCATTGTCGGTATTGGAGGGGCCGGCTTTCCGAGCCACGTAAAGCTTTCCCCTCCCCCTGAAGCCAAGATCGATGTGCTCATCATCAACGGGGTCGAATGCGAACCCTATCTGACCACGGATCATCGTTTGATGCTGGAGCACCCCGAGGACATCGTCGAGGGCGCAAAGATCATTCTAGCCATGCTCGGAATCAAGGAGTGCCGCATCGGGATCGAAGCCAACAAGATGGATGCCGTTGAGACCTTGAGGAAGGCGGCTGCGGACAAAGCCTCCGACGGCTTCAAGGTCAGCGTCGATGCTCTGAAGGTCAAGTATCCCCAGGGGTCGGAGAAACAGCTCATCGAGAGCATCACCAAACGCCGCGTGCCGGGATTCGGGCTCCCTTTTGACGTGGGCGTGATCGTTCAGAATGTCGGTACCACCAAGGCCATTTACGAGGCCGTGGCCCTGAACAAGCCTCTCTATGAAAAGGTGATCACCCTCACGGGAAAGGGGATCTCCAGACCGGCCAACCTGAAGGTGAGAATCGGCACGAGATTGAGTGACATCGTTTCCTATCTCGGGGGGACAAAGCCGGACCTGGCCCGAATCGTCATGGGCGGGCCCATGATGGGATTTCCCGTTTCCACGCTGGACGTCCCTGTGACGAAAACCACCTCCGGCGTGCTGTTCCTCACCGAGGAGGAGATCGACAGCCGGGCTCACAGCCAATGCATTCGCTGCGGCTGGTGCGTTGACGCCTGCCCTATGGGTCTTCAGCCCAATGAAATCGGCGTCTATGTGGAGGCGGGCCGGGCTCAGGACACGGCGAAATTCGGTTTGTTTGAATGCTTCGAGTGCGGATGCTGCGCCTTTGTCTGCCCGGCCAAGAGACCCCTGGTGCAGTTCATCCGTCTTGCCAAATTGAAGGCGAAACGTTAGGTGGAAGGAGCGGAGCCATCGAAGAGCAAGTCAAAGAGCCCCAGGACATGACGGTGAAGGAGGCCGAACTCTGGTCGGTCGCCGTCTCCCCGCACGTCAAGAGCGGCGAGTCGGTGGAAAGGATCATGTGGACGGTGGTGGCATGCCTCATGCCCTCTCTGATCCTCTCCATCTTTGTTTTCGGCTTTCAAACCCTCATCATCACTGCCGTGAGCGTGGGTAGCTGTCTGGCCACGGAGGCGATCTCGCAGAAATGCCTGCGCAAACCCGTGACGATTAAGGACGGCAGCGCCGTGATCACAGGCGTGTTGCTCGCCTACGTGATTCCTCCCGGTGTTCCTTACTGGATGCCGGTGCTCGGCGGAGTGGTCGCCATCTTTGTGACGAAGCAGCTCATGGGCGGGATCGGTTACAATATTTTCAATCCTGCGCTCATCGGCCGGGCTTTTCTGGTAGCCACCTATCCCGTGGCCATGACCTCCGCCTGGCTTCCTCCCCTTCGGGACGCTTCGATCTTCAAATACATGGCGCCCGGGGTCGATGCCGTGAGCACGGCGACCCCCCTCTATGTTCTTAAGCATTACGGCCTGGACGCGCTCATTGAGAAATTTGGGTCCCTCTCCACCATGTACGGGAATTTCTTCGTCGGGTTGAGGCCGGGTTGTATCGGTGAAACCTCTGCTCTTCTCCTTATGCTCGGCGGCCTCTTCCTGATCTACAAAGGCTACATCACCTGGCACATCCCGGTCTCGGTTATCGGGTCTGTTGCCTTCTTCACCTGGATTTTCGGCGGAGAAGGATTTTTCACCGGGAATCCTCTGCTGGCGATTCTCTCAGGGGGTGTCCCGCTCGGCGCCATTTACATGGCCACAGATTATGTGACTTCCCCGAACCAGAAAACAGGGCAGATCCTTTTTGGAATCGGTGTCGGAGCCCTCACGGTCCTGATCCGCCTCAAGGGAGGTTATCCGGAGGGCGTGGCCTATGCCATCCTGCTCATGAACACCCTGACCCCTGCTCTGGACGGATGGTTCAAGCCAAAGCGTTTTGCTCCAGCAAAAGGTGCCGTGAAATGAAGCAGATTCTGCGAATCACCATTGGCCTCATCATATCCTGTCTGGTGGCCGGCACCATCATGGGCAGTGCCTATGTGTTCACGGCCAAAGCAAAAAAGCACAACGAGCACCAAAAAGAGCAGGACACCATGCTCGGGCTTCTGGGCTACGGCAAGGCGAATCCTGCGCCTTCAGCGCTCAAACTCTACAGCATTTATCGTTATGTCATCGATGACAAAGGCTCGAAGTACCTGGGCTACATGTTCCCGGTGAAAAAAGGAAACGACCCCGGGTATGGCCTCCTGGTGATCAACCTGGAAGGGAAATTCCATGCCTACCACGAACTGAAAATAACCGCGGAACAGACCCTTGAGGCGCCGGAGCGGGAAAAGGCGATGGCCGCAGCCCTCAAAGGGGCGGCCGGTTTTGTTTATGCCAATGAAACCGTCGCGGCCTCCATGGACGGGAAACGCGTGGCCTATCTTCTTCCGGGGCACTTCCAGGGTTTCAAGACTTTTATCAAAGTCATACTCGCCGTGGATCCCGGCTACAACATTCTCGGCCTGGAGATCATGGAACACGAGGAAGACCCGGGCCTGGGCGGTGACATCGTGCAGGACTTTTTCAAGAACCAGTTCAAGAACAAGTCCCATCAGAAGCTCAAGCAACTCGATGTGGTGAAAGAGCCTCTTCCTGATGAGTACCGTAAGGCACTGGAAGTCAAGGAAGGCGCCATGTCCCAGGAAGAACTCCAGCGCATTCGAGCCAAGTACCAGGACAGCGACATTTACGCCCTCACCGGGGCGACCATTTCCAGCAAGGCTGTGACGGACGGCGTCAAGGGCATGGTCAAACGCTTCGCCTACCGGGTCGAGGTGCTTGAGCGCGTGGTCCAGTCGCAGAAGATTCCTGCGGCTTTCTAGGACGAGGCAGGAGGAGAAAGACCTTGGCACACACAAAGAAAAGCAATTCCCAGTTGTTCTTCGACGGCCTCCTGACGGAGAACCCAATTTTCCGGCTGGCCCTGTCCATGTGCCCGGCCGTGGGAATCAGCACGAGTGTCATGAACGGCATTCTTCTGGGCGTGGCAGTCCTGTTTGTCCAGGTCTTTTCGAGTTGCACCATTTCCGCCATCAAGAACTACATTCACCCTCGCATCCGCATCCCCACTTACACCCTCACGATTGCCACCTGGGTGACAGTGATTGACCTTGTTCTTGCCGCTTATTTGCCGGCGGCCTACAAGGAGATGGGGATTTTCGTGAAACTCATTGTCGCTTTCGCGATCATCACCATGCGGCTGGAGATGTTTGCAGCCAAGAATCCGCTCATCCCTTCTTTCTGGGATGCGATCGGCATGGGCTTCGGATTTTTGTTCGGGATGGTGACCCTCGGAGCCATCCGAGAAATCCTGGGGTCAGGGACTTTTCTGGGCTTTGACCTGGTGGGAGAGAAACCGCTCCTTTTCTTTATTCTCCCTGCGGCAGGGTTCTTCGTTGTCGGGTTCATGATGGCCATTTTCAATTACATGGACCTTGTGTTCAAAAGAATGAAAGAGAAAAAAGGATAGGAATGGTGAAGGTTCAGAGACAGCATGTCTTGGTGGGATGGGTACTTCTTGTCGGGCTTTTCCTTTTGACGGGCTGCGACTCCGAGCACCGTTTTGTGAAACGGACAAGCTTCAAGGGGACCAATCAAATCGTGATCACCTTTGCCGGGCCTGTGGATGAACCCTGGGCCAAGAAAATGGATCACTATGCGGTTTACGAGAAGCAGGACCCGGACATCGTCCTGGGCCTTGCCGGAGTGGCCCTGAGCCAGGACAAGACCACGGTCACCCTCACCTTCCAGGAGACCCTCAACCAGGAACAGCCCCATGTGCTGTCCGTCAAAGAGATCCAGAGCCAGGGAAAGTCGCAGGGCACCGCCCTTCTGACCGTCAAGAAAGTTTACCTCGGGTACCTGCTTTCGGTTCTCCTGGGCGCCATGATCATCAAGAACTTCGTGTTTACGAAATACCTCGGCCTGTGCGTCTTCTTCGGCACCTCCCAAAAGAAGTCCACGGCCGTGGGCATGGGAGTGACCTTCACGCTCGTGATGGTGGCGAGCGCCATGATGTCCTGGTTCATGTACCAGTTCGTCCTCAAACCGTTCAGGCTGGACTTCCTGCAGATCGTAGTCTTCATCGGCCTGGTTTCCCTTTCCGTGCAGGCGGTGGACACGATCCTTCGAAAAGTGAACCCGGCCCTGTTCAAGGCCTTCGGCGTGTACCTCGTGCTGGTGATTGCCAACTGCATCATTCTCGCCGTGCCCCTAATCCTCGCCAACAGCGAGTACAATGCTTTCGAAAGCCTGATGCTGGCCGTCGGTGCAGGAGGAGGGTTCCTGATCGCGCTCTTCCTGATGTCTTCCGTGCGAGAAAGGCTCGAAGTGGCCAATGTGCCGCCGACCTACCGGGGACTTCCCATTGCGTTTATTACCGCAGGCCTTTTTGCTCTGGCCTTCATGGGTTTTTCCGGAATGTCTCTCTTTTAAGAGGTGTGATTTTCAATGGATCCCATTCTGGTGACATCAGCCCTCATCGCTCTTGCCGTGCTCGGGTGCATCGGCCTCATCTTCGGCATTGGATTGGCCCTTGCGGCCCAGAAATTTGCCATGAAAGCCAATCCGAAAGTGGAAGAAGTCCTGGAAGTCCTTGCCGGAGCCCAGTGAGGCGGGTGCGGCTACGCCGGGTGCGAAGCCTACGCCGAAGCCGTGGTGAATGAGCCTGAAGTCAAGCCCAGCCTCTGTTTCCCGGGTAAGTCCGAAGTGGCCAAGGCTGTGGCTGAAATCACGGGAAAGCAAATGACCGCCATCGAAGATGTGGTCGCGGGGGTGCGGTGCTCCAGGCTGGAGGGGAAGGTTCCCAAGAAATACCATTACATCGGTTACCAGACCTGTACCGGAGCCAATCTTGCCTTTGGCGGGCCACAGGAATGCCAGTACGCATGCGTCGGCTTCGGAGACTGCGCAACCGCCTGTCCCTTTGACGCCATTGAAATGGTCGGCGAGTTCCCGGTGATTGACCCGGTGGCCTGTGTGGGCTGCGGGACCTGCGTGCGCACCTGCCCGAAGAAGATCATCGAGCTTCTCCCGCGTGGGGCAAGGGTCTGGGTCCCTTGCAGCACCAAGGATTCCGGAAAGAGGGTCAAGGAAATTTGTCAGGCCGGGTGTATCTCCTGCAAGATGTGCGTCAAAGTCTGTCCGGCCAAAGCGGTCCGCATGGAAGACAACGTGGTGGCCATCGACCACAAAGCTTGCATCGCCTATGGGCCGGAGTGCAAGGAAGTGTGCGTCGAGAAGTGCCCGAGAAAAATTTTCCGGTACTATCAGCCTGCTGAGAAACAGGCGCAGGCTGCAGCCGCATCTTAGAAGGTTTTGATTGCCACGCCTGAATGGGGGTGGTAGATTCTTTGCCGATGTTTCATGTGGAGGCACGAAATGAAAGAAATGGATGACCTCAGAAGAGGAATGGACCGGAGGTCCTTCTTGAAGCGTTCCGGCTTGCTGGGACTGGGCATTGCTTCGGCCACCGCTCTCCCCGTTGCAGCAGAAGCGGTCTCCTTCAACAAGAAAATGATGAAGGTTTCCAAAACCCGGCTCGCCATGGGAAGTTTCGTTTCCATGACTCTCATTCATCCCTCCGGAGACCAGGCCGAAGAGGCGATGGAAGCGGCCTTCAGCGAGATCGATCGATTGTCCGGGTTGCTGAGCCGCTATGATCACGCCTCCGCGGTTTATGACCTCAACACCCAGGGACGCCTCAAGGACCTTGCCCCTGAACTCACCCAAGTCGTTGCGAGTTCTCTTTATTACCACCAGATTACAGGTGGCTGTTTTGACGTCACCGTGAAGCCGGTGGTGGATCTGTTCCAGGAGAAGCTTGGGGGCGAAAAAAAGGTGTGGCCTACTGAGGCGGAAATTAAAAATCTCCTCAAGCTGGTGGACGCCCGGAACATCGAGCTCAGGGAGAGATCCTTGTCGTTCAAAACCGAAGGGATGGGCATCACCCTGGACGGTATTGCCGTGGGTTTCATTGTGGACCGCGTGTCTGAGCTTCTCATGTCCCGGGGCATCAAGAATCATCTCATCAACGCCAGCGGCGATATCCGGACCAGAGGCTCTAAGGAAGATGGGAAGCCATGGACCGTGGCGATTCAGGATCCGTGGAAACGGAAGACCTACCCGGATGTGGTCCAGATGGGGGACGGCGCCATCTCGACTTCCGGAAATTACGAGATCTACTATGACCAGGAGAAAATGTTTCACCACATCGTGAACCCGAAAACAGGGTTTTCTCCGGATCTGACCACCAGCGTTTCGATCAGGGCGAGCACGACCATGGAAGCGGACGCGCTTGCGACCTCCGTGTGCGTCATGACTCCGTCTCAAGGCACGGAGTTTGTGAACGGCCTTTCCGCCTGCGAGTCCCTGGTCATTGGGAAGGATGGGACGCTGTGGAAATCAAAGGGTTGGAAGAGCGCGGCCATATGAGGTGCTCCATCTCCTGAAGCAGGCCTGAAAAGGTCTTGGGATGGAGGGCTGAAACCGCAATGCCTTTCAAGTTTTTCGACAAATCGGCCGTCTGGCCAGGGTCCAGACGGTCGATTTTGTTTAGAACCAGGACCACGGGAATCCTGTCCAGCTCCAGTTTTCTCAGAATCCCTTCCACGGTTTTGATCTGGTCATCCATGCGCGGGCTGCTCGCGTCCACCACATGAAGGAGGAGGTCTGCGTCATGGAGTTCCTCCAGGGTGGCTGCAAAGGCTTCCATGAGATCTTCAGGCAGATCACGGATGAACCCCACCGTATCCGTGATGATCACATCTCTTTCGCGGGGGAACCGGAGCCTCCGGCTGCTCGGATCCAGGGTGGCAAAAAGCCGGTCTTCCACCGCCACATGGCTGCGGGTCAGGCTGTTGAGCAACGTGGATTTTCCGGCGTTGGTATAGCCCACGATGGAGATCACCGGCAGCCCCCTCACGTTGCGCAGCCGGCGTCGATCCTCCCTCTGCTGCCTGATCTGTTCAAGCTCCCGGTTCAACCGGGTGATCCGCTCCCGGACTCGCCTGCGGTTGATCTCCAGCTTTGTCTCTCCGGGACCTCTTCCTCCAATGCCTCCCGTCAACCGGGACATGGCCGTGTTCTTTGTGGCGAGCCTTGGAAGAAGATACTTGAGCTGTGCCAGCTCCACCTGGATCTTCCCCTCCCGCGTGACCGCTCTCCGGGCAAAGATATCCAGGATGAGCTGGCTGCGGTCAATGATCTTGAGCTCCGTGGCATCCGTGAGGCTTCGCACCTGGGCCGGGGTGAGTTCGTGATCGAAGACGAGAAGCGTTGATCCGGTTTGAAGGCACCTCAGCACGAGCTCGCTCAGTTTGCCCTTTCCAATCAGGAACCGGGTGTCCGCCTTCTTGAGGCGCTGAACCACCGCATCCGTGACCTCCACACCGCTGGACACAGCCAGGTCGTGAAGTTCCTCCAGCGACTCCTTGATCTGCCACACCGGGCCTGCACTCACTCCCACGAGCAAGGCCCTTTCCCTTTGCTGCAGAGTCCTCGCTTCCCTGCTCCGGCCGAGTTCATTTTCCAGGGACTCAATGAGTTCCTGAAAGTCGGTGTGGAGCTGGCCCACATCAGGGACCCTTTGAAGGCTCCATTTTTCTCCCCGGCTGTTCTCGGGAAGAATGTGGGCGTACGCAATGGGCCCTGGAGAGCCCTCCTCTCCCACCTCAATGCTCATCATCAGGTCAAGACCCAGGAGAACGAGGTCCGTGAGGTCTTCCCTGGACAGGGGCTCGCCGTGGATGTGGGTGTGAAGGCACCTCAGGCCCTTAAGCCTGCCCAGGCCGAGCCTGAATCTCCCCAGATCAGGGATGAGGATGTTCTTGTCGTCCCCTACGATGACCGAAACCACTTCTCCTTTTCGGCTCACCAGAAGCGCAACCTGTCTTTGAATCTCGAAAGAAATGGAGCAAAGCTGGCGGGTCAGTTCATGGGTGATGATTTCGTGACCGGAGACGCGGCGACGGTAAAGGTTCTGAAGAAACTTCATCTGGCCGGCTTTTAAGCCGCCTGTTTTGCCATAAACCCGATCGATATCTCAAACCTCAAGGAAGAAAAGTGCACGGCACACGGTACCCGGCGGTGAAAAGGACCCTGCCCGCAGGTTGCTCAAAAACGCTCAGATACAAGGCGCCCGAAATCCCGAGGGGTGAGGGCAACGCAGCCCTTCGACTTTACTCAGGGCCATGAGCCTGTCGAATGGTAGATGAGCGTTTTTCAGCAATCCGCTAGGCCGCAGGGTATTCCTCTTGTGCATAGTCCCTGAACCGGGTCAACTCCTTTTGGAAGGTCATTTTGAAAAATCCGGTCGGCCCGTTTCTCTGTTTGGCAATAATGATCTCTGCCATGTTCCGGTTCTCATCCGATTCAGGATGATAGAGTTCGTCGCGGTAAATGAAGGCAATCACATCGGCATCCTGCTCGATGGCGCCGCTTTCGCGAAGATCGGCAAGTTGCGGCCTCTTGTTCGGCCGGTCCTCCACTTTCCTGTTCAGCTGGGAGAGAGCCATGACCGGAACATTCAAGTCCTTGGCAAGGGCTTTGAGGGAACGCGATATTTCCGATATCTCCATCTGACGTGATTCGACGTTCCTTCTCCCCTGCATCAGCTGGAGATAGTCAATGATCACCAGGGTCAGGTCACGCTTCTTCAACAGCCTCCGGCACTTGGCCTTCATCTCAAGGACGGTCAAATTGGAAGTGTCATCAATGAACATGGGGAGTTCTGAAAGTTGATTGGCCGATTCGGTCAGCTTGTGCCAGTCCGAGTCCCTCAAAAATCCTGTCCTCAGCTTGGTCGCATCGATCCCTGAATGAAAACCGAGAAGTCTCATGCCGAGCTGCATTTTTGCCATTTCCAGGGAAAAGACAGCCACCCCCTTCCGGGTCTCTGTCGCTGCGTTGTAACCGATGTTGAGAGCCAGAGCCGTTTTTCCCGTGCTCGGCCTGCCGGCAAGGATGATGAGATCCGAGGGCTGCAGCCCTGCGGTGTAACGATCCAAGTCTCTGAAGCCCGTGGGCACTCCGGTAATGAACCCCTCGTGTTCCGCCACGCTCTCGAGCTTCCTGAAACTCCCCTTGATCACCTCCTCCAGGGTGGAGAAGCTCTCTCCAATCTTGTCTTCGGCGATGTCGAAGATCGACTGCTCCGCCATCTCCAGGAGCTCTTCCGTGGGTTCCCAGTTCTGAAAACACGCCTCCGAGATGACCGAGCACTGGCTGATCAGCTTTCTTCGAACCGAGAGGTCCCGGACGATCTGAGCGTGGAAGAGAATCCCGGCTGAGGTGGACACGGCGTCGGCAAGGGAAGCAAGGTAGTCCATGCCTCCCGCTTTCTCCAGCAGCCCTTTTTCCCTGAGAAACTGGGGAAGGGTGATGAGGTCAATGGGTTCGTTGTTGTTGTAGAGCTCGATCATCCCTTCGAAAAGGTGAGCATGGCCTTCCCGATAAAAATCCTCCGGAGACAGCACGTCGACGATCTGATTGAGGGCATCGTTGTTGATCAGAACCCCTGCCAGGATCGTCTGTTCAGCCTCCACGTTCTGGGGAGGAACTTTGAGGGGAGAAGGAGCCCCTTTCTCTTTTGTCTGCTGAAGCATGCTCGACTTCACTCCTTTGCCTACCGTCCGATTCGAAAATCCTGATAGTCCTATCTTGCAATAGCAGAGCCTTGAAAAAGACCCTGTTCGCAGGTTGCTCAAAAACGCTGAGATACAAGGCGCCCGAAATCCCGAGGAGTGAGTCGTACGTTTCAGTACGTCGCAACGACGAGGGATGAGGGCAACGCCGTAGATGGGCGTTTTTCAGCAACCTGCTAGGCTTTCCGCCCTACGCTTCAGGAACAACCACCACCGTGATGGAAGCGGTCACCTCCGGGTGGAGCTTCACGGTCACGGCAAACTCCCCAAGGCTCTTGATGGGTTTGTCCAGAATAACTCTCCTCCGCTCCACGGTGATTCCTTGTTTCTCAAGCTGATCGGCAATATCCATGGTCGTGACCGACCCATAGAGCTTGTCTTCTTCCCCGACTTTCTGCGCGATCGTCACGGAAACTCCGGAGAGCCTTTCTTTGACTTTCAAGGCATCCTCTTTGGCCTTGATTCTCTTGATCTCAATGTTCTTCCTTTGCATCTCCGTGAGCTTGATGTTCTGTTCCGTGGCCTCAAGGGCCATCCCACGGGGGATGAGATAGTTTCTTGCATACCCTTTCGCCACATTGACGATCTCGCCTCCAAGGCCCAAAGATTCCATATCCTGTGTCAGAATGACCTTCATGAATTTCTCCTCTCTAGCTGGGTTTTTTCTGATGAATTCGTCTGAGGTCGAGCCACTGGTCAAACAGCCCGGCCATCGTCACCCCGATCACAAGAAACTGCTGAAGCACGATGAGCGCATAGACTCCCAATCTCATCCACGGGGGAACTCGGTATTTGTTTAAATAGAACAAGAGAATCGCTAGGCCATGAAAAAAATAAACGGCCAGCATGACCACAAGGGCATTGACGGCCACCAATCTTAGAGGAGAAAAGGACAAAAATAAAGAAAAACCGGCAGCGATCAACCCCCAGACCATGAGTTCAGGGCTCTGCCATTGATCGAGCGCTCCGAAATCAGGGACTTCCAGGTTCCTTTTGTGAAACAGGGGTCGGCTCATGATCACGTTCAACCAGACTACAAAAGCGCTCCCCACGATCATGAGCGACGGGTAGATCAGGGCAATCACTTCCTTCAGGGCCTTGAGGGTTTCCTGAAATTCGCCCGCCTTCTCGGGATCCGCACCCACCTGGGTGTAGATTCGAGCCGTCTCCTCAAGACTCTCCAGCAAATAGGCATAAACCATGTCCAGGGGTCCCAGGTTCTTTCTCAGCCCCGCGACCGCAAGCACGAGGAGGCCCATCAACAGCAAAAGGCAAGTCCCCAACAGGACAGAGGTGCCGATGGGCACTTTTCTTCTGAAGATTTCCGACAGGATCATACCGAGCACACTGAATTCAAGGCACAGGAAAATAAGCTGGGACTGCCTCGTGACCGCCGCGATCAAGCCTGCAACGAGGATACTGATGCAGGTGAGCTTCACCGCTTGGGAAACGCCGAGCTTCGCGGAATAGTAAAGAAAGGGCAGAGGGGTGAGCAAGCTGAAGAATGGACCCACGATAGGAATCCAGACTGAGGCAAGGAGCAGCACCGACGCTGTTCCAACACACCCCAGGACTTGATGCGTTTTCATCGGTTCTTCAGACAGGCGACCCCTCTAGCCGAGAGGAGAGGCTTTGCGTTCAGGGATTTTCTCCTGCCCTTATCTCACTTGACGGTAGCCGTCGTGTAAGGCAGAAGGGCGATGTTACGAGCCCTCTTGATGGCAAGGCCGATCATTCGCTGATGCTTGGCACAGTTACCGGAAATTCGACGAGGGATGATCTTGCCGCGCTCCGTGGTGAACAACCTCAGGGTCCTCGGGTCCTTATAATCAATCGCCAGGCTGCTGTCCGCACAGTAGCGACAAACCTTTCGCCTGTGATAGGGCATTTTGCGTCTGCCTTTATCCATCATGGTCGCTCACCTCTTTCTCGGGTTGGTTTCCCTGATCCTGAACCGGGGCTTCGCTCTGGCTGGGCGCTTCCTGCTGAACGACCGGCTCTTTCCTCTTCTCTTTTTCTTTCAGGATCAGTTCCTGGGGATCCACGTCATCGGCAATCTTCACCGTCTGGAACCGGAAAATCCGGTCATCCAGCTTGAGATCCCTCTCCAGGTCGGATGTGACACCCGACGGACCGCAGTAATTCATGAGGACAAAGGCACCCTTGTCAAACCTTTTAACCGCGTGGGCGAGCCTCTGGACCCCCCATTCTTCAATTCTGATAAGGATTCCCTTCTGCCTTTCCACTAGGGTACTGTACTTCTTGAGGACCTCTTTGTAGTCCTCTTCCCCTAGGGTCGGGTTGACGACAAAAATGGTTTCGTAGTTTCTCATTCTTCCCTTCTCCCTCCGGACAATTTCCCCGTTCAGGGGGGTTAGGTCCCGCTCCGTGGGCTACAAGCTGCTCGGGCGGAACAAGGAGACAAAAACTTTAAAATGTTATTTATTAATCCGACCGGATTTGCTTGTCAAGCGATTTCCATCATGATAATCAAAACAACGAAAAGAGGTACCCTTTTAGCTTTTTGAAATGGTCGCAAGTAAAGGCCATGGACCTGTGTTATGTTGCAGCAGGCCGATTTGCCGGGTACTGGGAACAAGATCTCAAGCCCTGGGACACGGCAGCAGGTGCCATCCTTGTCACAGAGGCAGGAGGAAGGGTCACTGACTTCGAAGGGAACCCCTTCTCGCCTTACCTCAAGACCGTGGTGGCCAGCAATTCCCTGATCCACGAGGACATGCTGGCGGCCTTGAGCCTCTAACCTTACAAACAAGAAAGCGATTTTCGCACTCAGTGCCGCGCAGGACACCCTGGAGGTACTCTCTTACAAGCCGCAACATTTCCTTTTCCCTCCGTAAACGCCCCCGATATTCTGTCTGGGATCCCGTAAAGACACCGAACTTCTTGCATTGCAGCTAAGTTTCTCTTCTGGGGCTAATTCGGGGCTGGAGTTTACCCGCTCAATCGACGTTAACCGGACACTGAGTAAACCTGGTTGCGGCTCTTCAGAGACCACCTCCAGGGCATCCTGCGCTCATCGAGCTTTCTCCCTCTTGAGCACCCAGAGGCCTGCTTAGCCTTCCACCTCAGAAAATCGATTTCCTCCGCAGCAGCTTGCGGCGTGAAGGCGAAGGGGGCCTCTGGGGTGTTCTCTGAAGAGCCGCAACCGGGTTTTCTTCGGAGCTCGTTCAGGGGAAGAGAGATCACAAACTCCAGCCCCGAATCAGCCCCAGAGGATAAATTATCCGACCGCCATGATTCTCTCGTCTTCTCGGGATCCTTATTAACTTCGAGGGGGCGCGTGTGGGGATACAAAGAAATGTTGCGGCTTGAAAGAGAACACCCCGAGAGGCCCCCGAGCCTTCCAAGGAACATCCGAAGTTACCCCTTGCCAAAGGCCTCCATGGCCTCTCTTCTAATCTCCTCTTCGAGGTCACTGTACCGGGGGGAAAAATGGAAAAGCGTGATCTGCTTGACCCTCGCGATTCTGGCGAGCGTGCCTGCCTCTTTGGCCGTCAGGTGAGACTTCGCCTTTGCCGTTTCCCTGTCCCTGTCCAGAAATGCTGCTTCCACAAAGAGGTGGTCCGCATCCCGGGCCAGTTCCACGGCCTTTTCAAGGTTCTCCGGACTGCCCAAAAGGTCAGTCAGATAAGTCACCTTCTGGCCCGGAGAGATTCGGGCGATCTTTTCTGCGAGTTCGCCAAAGGGGAATGTCTTTTCTCTCAGGATCTTCCCTTCCTCCTCCCAGACTACTGAAAAGGCATGGCCTGGATCTTTTTTCTCAGCCACCGCCTTCTTGAATGAAGTCAGCCAGGGACCGACAGGAAGACCCAGAGCCTCCAGAGCTTCTTTGTCAATGTTGACCGAGAACTCCTCGATCAGGGAAAGCCCCAGACAGGGGATACGGTGATCGAGCAAAGCCGCTTCAATACGAAAGGCTGGTTCCTTTACGAGGATGCGAGTGAAAGGAGCGTCCTCCTCATCTCCCGCCCGGTGGAAACGGTCTCTGCACAGGTATCGTCTTGTTCTGCATCGTTCCTCGTCCACCTCCGTCACTCGCAGCTGTAGGCTATAAGGATATTCGTCCACCAGGTTCCAAGTGTAGCCCGCGAGTTTTCCTTCCACGCGATCAAAAAAATCCGCAGGCCCGAAAAGATGAAGCTCTTTTTCACGGCCTAGAGAGACCCGAAGCAAGGTGTCGAATCCGACGAAATGATCCATGTGCGTGTGAGTCACAAAAACGTGTTGGACCTTGAGCAGTTCTCGCGGAGAAAGGGCGTGGAGGTCCCCGAGATCAAAGAGGATGGCTCTTCTCTGGTACAGGAAGGAAATGAAAAGACCCGGATCGTCGAAGGGCGGATTCACGAGCCTTGTAGTGAAGCTTGGTCTGGCCATAGATGAATCAACTTTTCCTCTGCCTGTCGCCGAAGGCGACACAAAACTGACACTAGTTGGTTGACAAAATCTAGCAGATGTGCCATTTTTTGCCAATAACTAATCAGAATTTATGCCCTTTTCGAGTGCGAGGCTGCGATGGCGCTGACCAAAGACGACCTGTCAAAGAGTGTGATGGAAACGGTTCGCCTCAAGAAACCCAAGAAGGACAAACAGCAGCTTCTCTTCCCTGAGTTTGGTTACACGCACCTCACCAAGAAGCGAGCCACAGAACTCGTGGACGCCACTTTTGAAATCATCAAGAAAGCCCTTGAAAGAGGAGACCAGGTGCTGATCTCCGGCTTCGGGAAATTCAAAGTCAAGTTCAAATGGGCCAGGAAAGGAAGGAACCCAAAGACAGGAGAACGAATCGTTTTGGACTCACGAAGGATCGTGAATTTCCAATGTTCTCTAAAATTAAGAGATAAACTGCAGAAAGAGCCTCAGCCTCCACAAAAAAGGTGAAGCTCCCCGCGCTTCCACGCGGGGCATCCTGGCGAAGGCGAGTGAGTCAGGCCCCCCCTACGAAGGAGCCTGACCCCCCTCGCCTTATTTGCTCCTGAAAACCACTTCTCCTTTTTCCACATCCACCGTGACCCGGTCTCCGTCTTTAATGCTTCCCTCCAGAATCCTCACGGCGAGCGGGTCCTGGATCATGTGCTGGATCGTTCTCTTGAGAGGCCTTGCGCCGTAAACAGGATCAAAACCTGTCTTTGCCAGAAACTCCCTGGCCCGGTCGGCCAACGCAAGGGTGATCTTGTTGCCCTCCAATCGCTTGGACAAATAGGCGATCTGAATGTCTACGATCTTCTTGATCTCTTCGGTGCCGAGGGAATTGAAGATCACGATCTCGTCAACGCGGTTGAGGAATTCAGGCCTAAAGGTGCTTCGCAGAGCATCCATGACCCGGCTCTCCATCTCCTTGTTGTCTTTTCCCGCCAGTTCATAAATCCACTGGCTCCCCACATTGGAAGTCATGATGATCACGGTGTTCTTAAAATCTACGGTGCGGCCTTTTCCGTCCGTCATTCTCCCGTCATCCAGGATCTGAAGAAGCGCATTGAAGACATCAGGGTGGGCCTTCTCGATTTCGTCAAAGAGCACCACGGAGTAGGGATGCCGCCGAACCGCCTCGGTGAGCTGGCCTCCTTCCTCATACCCCACGTAGCCCGGAGGAGCGCCGATCAACCTGGCCACGGAGTGCTTCTCCATATATTCGGACATGTCCAGCCGGATCATGGTCTTCTCGTCGTCAAAGAGAAACTCCGCAAGAGCCCGGCCCAGCTCCGTCTTGCCGACGCCCGTGGGCCCCATGAAGATAAAGGACCCGATGGGACGGTTGGGATCCTGGAGACCGGAACGCGCTCTTCGCACGGCATTGGCCACAGCGATGATCCCTTTTTTCTGGCCGATCACACGCCGTTCGAGCCGCTCTTCCATGCGGAGGAGTTTTTCCCTCTCCCCTTCCATCAACCGGCTCACAGGGATGCCCGTCCATTTCCCCACCACCTCGGCGATGTCCTCGCTGTCCACTTCTTCTTTCAGCATTTTCTGATTGGCCTGGAGTTGATCCAGCTTCTTTTTGTCTTGCTCCAGGCTCTTTTCCAGGGCAATCAGCGTTCCGTACTTCAGTTCTGCAGCCCTTGAAAGATCTCCCTGTCGCTCAGCCAGCTGGGCCTCGGTCTTTGTGGATTCGAGCTTCTCCTTGATCTCTCTGATCTTGGAGATCGCTTCTTTCTCTTTTTTCCAGTGCCCCGCCATTGCTTCTTTTTCAGCTTTCAGGTCCGTGAGTTCCTTTTCCAGCTTCTCGAGCCTTTCCCGGGAAGCAGGGTCCCTCTCCTTTTTCAGGGCCTCTCTTTCGATTTCGAGCTGCGTGATCTTTCTTTGAATCGCGTCGATCTCCGCAGGCATGCTGTCGATTTCTATTCTCAGCCTGGAGGTGGCCTCATCGATGAGATCAATCGCCTTGTCCGGCAGGAAGCGATCGGTGATGTAACGATGAGACAGGGTCGCCGCCGCCACCAGCGCAGAATCCTTAATGCGCACGCCATGATGAACCTCATATTTTTCCTTGAGCCCCCGCAGGATGGAAATGGTGTCCTCCACACTCGGTTCCTCCACCACCACGGGCTGGAAACGCCTTTCCAGAGCTGCATCTTTCTCAATGTGCTTTCTGTATTCCTTGATCGTCGTCGCACCGACACAGCGGAGCTCGCCCCTCGCAAGAGCCGGTTTAAGCATGTTGGAGGCGTCCACCGCCCCTTCTGCTGCTCCTGCTCCCACCAGGGTGTGCATTTCGTCGATGAAAAGAATGATTTCACCGTGAGCATCCGTGATTTCTTTGAGAACGGCTTTGAGCCTGTCTTCAAATTCCCCGCGATACTTGGCTCCCGCAATGAGAGCTCCCATGTCAAGAGCCACGACCCGCTTGCCTTTG
>Ga0214473_10004220_pt1 | contig 17310 bp, 13 predicted proteins | sample RVTome_7_FD_203509 | JGI IMG/M metagenome (GOLD analysis project Ga0214473, IMG submission 203509) | Soil microbial communities from uranium-contaminated site in the Upper Colorado River Basin, Wyoming, United States - RVT98D197 | ecosystem: Environmental > Terrestrial > Soil > Contaminated >... | reverse complement strand
GAAAGCGCCGGCCGAGGGGATGCAGCACATATCCGCCCGGACGAACCAAACCCTGCCGGCCAGGTCCGGTTCGGCCAGCAGCCGTTCGCGGGCCTTCTCCAGCAGCTCGCCGCTCAGATCCATCCCAACCACCCGGTGGCCTTGCCGGGCCAGGAGCAGGGTGTAACGACCCTCGCCGCAGCAGAGGTCCAGAACCAGCGACAGTTGCCTCCGGCTCCGGCTCAGGCCCCGGAAGCAGGTTTTCTCCACCAGCTCCAGCGCCCGCCGGGCGTCATCCTCATCGCGATGGCTGTAAACGTCCAGATAGGTGTGGCTGAATGCCCTCTTGTACCAGGCCATGATATTTCGCAAACCTCGTTTTCCAGTCCTTGACCGCTTCCCGCTTTACAGTTCCTCTTGCCAGGCAGCCAGGCCGGGGTAATCCGGCCAAAGTGCGGCCGGCAGCCGGTGCAGGTGGCTGGTACACCGGCAGTCGGAGGAGCCGAAGCCCGCGACCGGCGCCCTGGCTCCGGCAATTGCCGCCACCGAATCATTCAGACGGCACTCCCCGTCGAGTTCATCCCTCACCACGGCGAAACTCTTCTGCGAGGCGAATGGGGCGAGATAGTCCACGTGCCAGTGAAACCGGCCGGCCGCCGGGCCCCGCAGGTGACGCAGGAGCCTGGAGCGCAGGCCTCCCCTGGCGCTGCCGGCGTAGACGTACCAGCCGGGAGGAAAGTCGTAAGCGCCGAGCCTGCCCACCTCGATCCGCCCGCCGGGGTCGATACGGAAACGGTAAAGGTAGATGCCGACAGCTTTATTTATGGTACGGTTCGCCACGCAGGATCGTATTCGCCCGGTAAAGCTGTTCAAGTAGGACCAGCCGCGCCAGCTCGTGGGGCAGGGTCATTTTCGAGAGCGATAATGAAAAGTCACAGCGGCCGGCCAGGGAGCGGTCGAGGCCCAGCGGCCCGCCGATCACGAAACAGAGCCGCTGCCTGCCGCTTTCGGCCAGCCGGCCCAGCCAGCCGGCCAGCTCCCGAGAGTCCAGGCTTTTTCCCTCGCGGTCGAGCGCGGCGACGAACGCCCCGGCCGGAAGCTTAGCCCTGATCCGCTCCGCCTCGGCAGCCAGCACCTGCTTCTCCGAACGATCACCCGGTTCGTCCCTGACTTCTACGGTCCTGACCGTATGTCCCTGGCGCTCGATTCGTCCGGCATATTCCGCGCAGAGGCCGGCAATCGCCTTCTCCCTGATTTTTCCCACCGCCAGAATGGTGATCTCCAGCATCGTCGCCTGCCCGCAAAACTTTGGCGCAAAGGGAACATTTCTGCCTTTGCCCCTGTAGATACACAATGACGCCGCGGTGAGCGGCTAGACTGAACCGGGTCAGGAACCCAATTTACAAGTCGGCGTCCGGTGCGTCAACCGGTCGGCCAATTTGACTTTAGCGGCTCAGGACGCTAAGTTACAAAGACATACAATACGGGCCGGAAGTTCAAAAAACGGACGGATCAAATGAATCTTTTTTTCTTTTCAGCCTGGCGCGTCAGACACAGCCTGCCGGTTTTCCTGATCTTGTCTCTATCGGCCGCCCCCAGCGGCCTTCTTTTCGCTAAGAAGAAGACCTCCAACTTTTTCACCGACGTCAACGCCGCCTGGTACGTGGACAAGGCCAATATAGGCCGCACTGCCGCTGAAAAGCCGCTGGTGCGGGTGCCGCTGGAGCTGGCCTGGAAAATCCGCGTGGGCCGCTCTATCGGGGCCACTCCCTCCGCCGCCGACGAATTCATTTTCATCTCGACTCGCGACCGCCGGATCATCATTCTCGAACGGAACAGCGGGGTGCGAGTGCACCGGCGTACGCTGAAAGGCGGATTCGGCGGGCCGGTGGTGATCGATGGGGTGCAGATGTACTTCAACACCCTGTCTCCGGACAGCCGGCTCTATTATACCGAAATCAACAGTAAGGAAAAGCACTTCGAAAAGAAGGTCGGTTCGACCGTGGCCAGCCCGATCGTGAACCAGGACCGGGTTTTCGTCTTCACCCAGCTGGGCAAGGTGCTCAGCATGAACTCCGAGCAGGGGACCAAAAACTGGGAAGCCCAGCTCAAAGGCAAGATCGAGTTCGCTCCGCTGTATATCGACCCCTACCTCTTCGTCCCGACAGTGGAAGGCCGGGTCTACAAGCTCGATTCATCGACCGGCGGGCAGTTGGCGAGCTTTTCGGTGCACGGTCACATGTATTGCGACCTGAGTTCGGACGGCTACTTCCTTTTCACCGCCCTGACCAACGGGGAAGTCTACTGCCTGGAGCCAGACAGCCTGAAAGTGGAATGGAAGGTAAAGATCGGCCATCCGCTCTTTTCCGGCCCGGTGTATTACAAGGGAAACGTCTACCTCAGCACCCGTGAGGGCAGGATAGTCAAGCTGGCGGCCCTGGACGGATCGCAAATCTGGGAATCCGGCCTGGACGGGATTGCCGTGGCGCCCCCGGCAGTGACCGATAATTACGTATTCACCGCCACCAAAAGCGGCGAGCTGGCCGCATTCGACAGCGAAAGCGGGGAAAAGCTGTGGTCGAAAACGGTCGATGAGGGCATAAGCGCGTCACCGCTGGTATTCAAGGACTTCGTCTACTACTGCTCGGACAGGGGCACTGTCTATGCGTTTCATGCCAAATAATCGGGTCTCCCGGCCGATGCTGGCCCTGGCCGCGGCGTTCTGCCTTGCCGCTCCGGTCCGCAGCGAAGAAACCGGCAAGCTGAAAATCATCGCCGACCCGGGAGTGATCCTGGTCGATGATGACTCTCTCGAGTGTAACGGCGAAGCGGAAGTGGAACTCGAAGCCGGCGAACACGAGCTGCGGTTCTTCCCCTACCATACCGTGGACGAATGGGTCCACCGCTACCTGGTTTACCCCTTTACAATCGGGGCGGCCGGACAGCGGACGATCGATTTGACCAACCGCGACATCTTCACGATCCGCAGTGACCCGCAAGCCGCAGAACTGCTGTACCGCGGCCGTTATCTCGGACTCACCCCCGGTGATTTCCTGCTGCTGCTTGGCGCCGGCGATTCAGTGGTGGTGAAAATGGATGGGTACGAAAATAAGGCGCTGCAGCTGGACGAGCTGCATCCGGCGGGCACCGAGTTATTCGTGAGTCTCGAGCGCCTGATCGCCCAGGAAGTCGGGCTGAGCGACGACCTGGAGGCTTACCAGTACCGCTCCCCGCTGCGCAAGCTGTTGAGCCCCGATATTTTGCTCAGCCTGGGCAGCGGGGCCGCCCTTCTGGCCGTGGGCGCCCATTTCAGCCAGAAAGCGGACGATTACTACGATGACTACCTGGGATATCTGGGAACCAGGGCACGGGAAGACGCCTATTCTAAAATGAGACGTTTCGACCGTATCTCCAAAAGCACATTCCTGGCCGGCGATGCCGCGCTCGGCTTTTTCGGCTACATTCTGGTCCGGCGGTTCATTTTTCCGGCGGAAGGCAGCAAGCGCAGGGAGCCGTCTCATCTGTCCATGAAGTTCACCGGGCGCAAGGTCGCGCTATCTTATAAGTTTTAAGACCCGGGAATGATGGAGGCCTGTTGGCAAGAATAGTTTCAAGACCATACAACCGACTGGCGATGGCAATCCTGCTGGTGGCCGCGGCGGCTCTCCTGGCTTGTTCTGACCGTCCCCGCAGCAACCCGCTCGACCCGCAGAACCCGGACCAGGTGCGGGGCAACGTCGGCTTCAACGCCCTGGCCGGCAACCACCAGGTTCTGCTCCAATGGGACCCGCTCGAGTTCATCGACCTCGAGGGTATTCGCATCCAGCGCACGGAGGCGGGTACCGACGACACGGTCACCCTGAACGACAGCCTGCCCCTGCCGGTCGGCGCTACCAGCTACCTGGACAACTCTCCGGATAACGGAGTGACCTATCTGTACAATCTCCAGTTCGAGCTGAAAGGCAGCCAGGAAAAACCCAGGACCATGTCGGACACTGTTGAGCCGGGGCCGGTCTTCGCCTGGCTCGAACTGGTCGATTACGGCCAGCTCGTGCTGATGACGCCGGATTTCCGCGACGAAGCCAATTCCCTGCAAGCCTCATTCTACGACATCCAGGACGTGCAGACCGGCGTATCGCTCTGGGTACTCAGCGGATCGCAGGAGGGTCTGGGGTCGCTGAGCCTCTTTTCATTCTCCGGTGAGCTGAGGGAAGAAAACCTTTTCGGAATCAGCTCGATTGCAGCCTTCCAGGTCGATCACCGGGAAAATTCGGTCTGGGTCGCGGTATCCGGTTCGAATGGTTTCGTCTACCACTTCGGCGGCGGGGGTAATCTGCAGAGTTCGTATACCACCGGGATCAGGGTAGCCTCCCTGGCGGTGGATGTATGGGGCAGCGATGTCTGGGTGGGATCGAGCGAGCCGACTATCGCCAGGATGAACATGGTCGGCGAAGGAGTGACAAAGTACTCGCATTCCTCTTTCATAAAACCGGAAAAAGTCGTGACCGCCCGTGAAACTGCCGGCGTCTGGATTCTCGACACCGGCTCGCGCCGGGCCCTCCACTTCACTGACTCCGGTATCGAATGGGAGTACGCCGACTTCAATGATCCGCGGGACCTCGTGGTTAGCCAGGACGGCAGCCTGTGCTGGGTGGCGGATTTTGGCGCCGACGCCGTGGTGGTGCTCGACAATCAGGGACACGAAAGGGACGTGATTACCGGCCTGGGGATGCCCCATCACCTCGGTTTCAACAGTGTCGACACCACGGTCTACGTGAGCGGTCTCGAAAGGCTGGCTACTAAAATCGACCAGAACGGCCAGGTGCTGTGGCAGCGGACTCTGCCGGACAGGCCGGGCCTGATCGAGCTGGCGTACTGAGCGCTCCCGGCGGGACTTCCGGTTTTAGCCAGCGGACTTACGATTAAGCCAGCCGCAGACCAGCGGGTAAACGCGATTACGCGGCAAGCCGAGTTTTTCGGAAACCAGGGTGGTGAGCCGTCTGGCGCCGACCGTTTCCGCCTGGTCCAGGCGATCGAGGAATTCCTCCACTGCACCGGCTTTTTCCTCCCCGGGCTTATCCTCGTTCCCCTCGTATCCAGCCACCAGCAGCACGATCTCGCCTTTCACCGCCGGCCGCTCTTTCAGCTCCTTTTCGATACTTTGCAGCCTGCCGCGCAGCATCTCTTCGTGTACCTTGGTCAGCTCGCGACAAAGCGCGGCCTGCCGGTTACCGAGAATTTCGGCGGCCAGGCCCAGCACCTTCTCGATCCGGCGCGCCGGGCAGTAGAATACGAGCGTGGCGCGGAGTTTCGCGAGTTCGGCGAGCTTTCTGCGGACTCCGCTGTCGCGCGCCGGGAGGAAACCGCTGAAATAGAAGCTGTCGGTGGGAAGGCCGGAGATACACAGGGCGGTGGTGACCGCCGACGGCCCGGGAACCGGAACGACCTGGATTCCCCGTTCGAGCGCCAACCTGACCACCCGGTAGCCCGGGTCTGAAATACCGGGTGTCCCGGCATCGCAGACCAGGGCCACTTCCGTGCCGGTTTCCACCAGCGTCACGATCCGGGCGGCGGCCTGCTGTTCGTTGTGCTCGTGGTAGCTGATCAGCCGGGCGTCGATCCCGTAACGCTGGAAAAGCCTGCGGCTGTGGCGGGTGTCTTCGCAGGCGATGACCGGCACCCGGCGCAGAATTTCGACCGCCCGGCCGGTAATGTCGTCCAGGTTGCCGAGCGGCGTGGCAACCATGTACAGGCAGGCTTTGCCTGTGCGATTTGCATCCATCTTGCGCGAATCAGAAATTAGTGATAATCCGGCTCTGCGCGCCCTCCTTGATCCCCTCGGAGATCTTGGCGTTGACCCGGTTCATCAGCTTGAGGTAATTTTCCTGGCTGGCGATCAGCGATTGCACCATGGTCTTGCCCTGGATTACCTCCATCAGACTGGTGTATTCCTGTTTAGTTTGTTCATCCGGCTCCTGGCCTCCCTCCTGGATCTTGATCACTTTTTCTTCCAGGGCCTTGAGCTTTCGCATGAGATCGGCGGTTTCGCGGTCCTCGTCCACCTCCCTGGCGGAGGCGCTGTAATACTTGTATTCGGGGCTCTGGGCAATCAGCCGGCCGAGGTCTTTGGCGGCGGTTTCGACGTCCATGCAGTTCTCCATTCTGAAAATTTATCGAGTGACTTTCATTATTTGCGCTCGGATAAAAATAAAGGGGCGGGTACTTCGCCCCTGTGCTTCACCCGGGATAGGTCCAGCGCCCGTTCATTGAACAAAATAGGCCGGAAACCGGCCGATGTCAACCGGATGTCGCCCTTACCAGGGAATTTCCGCCCGCCTGTCCTGGGCAATCCCGAAGTCATCGATCCACAGCGTGCCCTCCAGCACCTGGACGCCCACGGTGAGGTGCGAGGTGCGGGCGCTGATCCGGGCCTTGATTTCGCAGCGCTGCCAGCCGGTGCCCACTTCGACCCTCCGGGTGGCGATCGACTGGCTGCCCGGCCCGCCCGGAGTGTTATCGCCGGCGTAGATCACCGCGGTCCGGCCGTCGCGGTCCGCCCTGAGCCAGACCGAAACTGTCACGTCGCTGGCCGGATTGACCCGGAACGCGGCGCTGGCCAGCTTGGCGTAGATCGGCGGATCGCCGAGAGCGATCTTGAAACAGCGTTTACCGGAATGAGGCGATTCGGCCACCGCGCCGTAAAAGGCCGGCCTCTGGTAGTCATCGGTATAGATCATCTTCCAGGCGGTTCCGGGCCGGCCATCGCCGATAGCAGCCCCTGGAGCCGCTTTTTCGAAGCCGCCGTCCGGCACTGCGATTTTATCCGTCACCGGCACGCGCAACTCCACGGGCCTGTACTCCAGCTCGGCCACGCTCGCCGCACCATAACGGCCCCACTTGTTGCGCGTCCTGACCTCGGCCCGGTTCACACCCGGTTTCAATTGCCAGAGGAAGCGGCTGCCGTAGTCCTCCCATTCGCCGCCATCGACCCGCAGGCAGAAGCTGTCGAACTCCGGCGTGTGGGTGGCGAATTCCAGGTCGAGCACTCCCTCGGCGAAGGCCGGCCGCCGGATGTCGATCTCCACCTGGTCGAGCGGAAAGTTGTAATCCTGTTCGTACCGGACGCTCGGGCCCACCAGGCTGGGGGCATCTCCCGGCTGCCACCACGAAACATGCAGCAGGCCGGTCTGGATCGGATCGTTGAGCTGGTTGTCGGGCTTGAGGTAGTCGCCGGGAGCGCCGGGGGCCTTGGCTGCCAGCGGCGCGGACAGGAAATCGTTGCGCGCGATGTAGCGGATATGCTGATAACATTCGGTAGTCGCCAGGGTGCTGTCCCCGATACGTTCCGGCTCCCAGCGGTTGGGATTGACGTTGATCTCCCAGACGCCGAGTCCCTCCAGGCCGCCGGTGGCGCGGGAAAGGCGGTGCAATTCGAGCGAGCCCAGCGGCACCCCCTCCTTGCGGTAGAAATTGGCCGTCCAGGCGTCGATCACCACCCACTTGTTCCAGTCGTTGGACCAGTATTCCAGGGAATGGTGCCAGTGGCAGGGCACGATCCGGCTGACCAGGCCCACCGCCGCCAGGCACTGCATGGCCACCAGTTGTTTGTAAGTGCACCAGTACTGTTGCCCCTGTCCCACGTTGTCCAGGATCGCCAGGGCGTTCCAGGATGGGTATTCAATTGGCGCCTGGTGCGCCCACAGGTTGCAGACCGCCAGCGCAATCCTTTTCGCCTGTTCCAGATCGTTATCGGCGCCGGCCAGCAGGCGGTCAAGGTCCAGCCGGCGGGAGAGCTCGCCCAGCTGGGGCTCGTCCCAGCGCTGGAAGCTGAACGGGTATTTCGGCCGGTAGGCCGACCCGTTGCTGAACTGCTTGAAATGTATGCCATGCTGGCCGGCCGAATCGGTCTCCGAGCTGGGGATCCAGTATTCGTAGCCGGCTCGTCCGGTGTCATCGGCGCAGTACGAGACTCTCGCCGGCATGGTCGCAGTTGCAAGTATAAGCGCAGGAATCAGGAGCGTTATTTTCACCTCGGCCCTCCGTGTATGATAGCTGATTTCTCCAATGTCATCTAAAGTGACTCCTTACCAATATCGAGTTATTTTCATAAATATTATTAAGTTAGAAACTTTAACTCACTTGAATTTTTCGAACTGAAGATTCCCCGGCCGGACCTCTTTGAAGAATTTATCATCCTGACCGCGCGATTCAAGAACATTTTTCACTTTCCTGCTGAATCCTTAACCGCTCCTTCCCCTCATTGACATCCGTTCTTTGGGCGGGTAAATTGAAACTACTGCCAAAATGTCATACTTACCACGGGAGCGTAAAATAGATTACATCCATTCAGATTCCGGGATTGTCAAATCAAAGGTTTTAAGAAGCCCGGAAGCTTCAAGATTTTCTGATTGAAGCGTGTAACAGCCTCGCAATTTCCATCGCGGTTCGCGGAAAGATTCCGTTGACAGGCAGGCCATTTCGAGGACGGTGGAGGGGAGAGGAGCGGAGGCGTCCTCGAAGGCGACCGACAAGGGAGCGGAGTAGAAGACTCGAATGCCTGGAATAACCTTTGGTTCTTTCAGTTATGAAAGAACTGGTTTTGCTTCTTTTGCCACCAAAAGAAGTTTAATATTAATCTTTGCGCTTAGATGCAAACAATTTTATGCCCTGAGAATTAACCAATCGAAACGAATTGCAACATGGAACTATCGGACTACAAGCTATTTGTCACCGACAACGACCAGGAAGCCGCCTCCCGGGTGATGGGAACCCTGGCCGCGCGCGGGATGAAACCGGAGAGAGTGGGCCGGCTGCCGCGACTGGAGCGGGTCAGCGAGGCCAATGAGGTGATCCTGGTGATAATCACCGGCGGCGTGCACGAAAAGAGCACCATAGACTTCCTGCAAGGGATCAAGCAGGCTCCGGCCAGCCTGGGCGTGATCTGCCTGGTGGAGCCCACCGAGCCGGAGAACCTGCACTGGTTCGACCAGCTCGGCGTGGATGAGGTCTTCGAAAAGCCGGTGGACGGCGCCGAAGTGGCCCAGGCCACCCTGCGGCTTCTGGAGCGCAACCGGCTGATCGGCGGCGTGGGCCTGATCGGCCGCACCCCGCCTATGCGGGAAGTGGCCGAACGGGTGGCACAGTACTCCCAGGTCAATTCCACCGTGCTGATCTACGGCGACAGTGGCACCGGCAAGGAGCTGGTGGCCCAGGCCGTGCACCGGCTGAGCGCCCGGCGGCACAAGCCGTTCATCGCGGTCAACTGCGGGGCGATCGCCGAGGGCGTGCTGGAAAGCGAGCTGTTCGGCCACGAAAAGGGATCGTTCACCGGCGCCAGCGCCTTGCGCAAAGGCCATTTCGAAATCGCCGATGGCGGCACGATCTTCCTGGACGAAGTGGGCGACATGCCGCTGTCGGTGCAGGTCAAGCTCCTGCGCGTCCTGGAGGAGCGCGAATTCATGAGGGTGGGCGGAAGCCAGAAAATCCGCGTGGACGTGCGGGTGCTGGCCGCCACCAACCAGGACCTGGAGTACGCGGTGGAGAGGGGCGCGTTCCGCCGCGACCTCTACTACCGGCTCAAGGTGCTCTCGATCTACATCCCACCCTTGCGCGAGCGGCGCGAGGACATTCCGCTCTTGGTCAATTACTTCATCAAGCAGTTCTGCCGGGAGAACAACAAGACTTTCGCCGGGATCGACCCGGAGGCGCTCGAAATCCTCAAGAACTACGACTGGCCCGGCAACGTGCGCGAGCTGCGCAACCTGGCCGAAAGCATGGTGGTCCTCAGCCTGGGCAGCCGGATCCGGGCCCGCGATATCCCCGACCAGATCTTCCGCCGCGGCAGCCCGGACAGGCTCCTGCCCATGGTCTACGCCGCCGGGGGAGCCGCTGAGAGCCAGTCGCTGGAGCTGCAGCTGGTCTACCGGGCGATCATGGCCCTGCAGAAAGAGCTGCACGAAATCAAGCAGATGCTCCTGACCAACCGCGAAATCGTCTCCTCCGCCGCTTTCGGCCAGACCGCCGCCGCCGCTGAGCGGCCCTTTGACCACTCCCGCCCCGAACGGCCCGGCCGCTACCCGGAAGGCGATATCAGCCAGTTCGGCAGCGTGCAGTTCGAGGAGGCCGAGGAGGGAGCGGGGAAAAAGGCAGTCAGCATGAAAGAAGTGGAAAAGAAGGCTATCGCCCGGGCCCTGGCCCAGGTGGGCGGCAACCGCCGCCAGGCCGCCCGGGTCCTGGGTATCGGCGAAAGGACATTATACAGGAAGATAATCGAATATGGGCTGCGGTAGAGTCTCGGCCTGCCGAGGCCTTTATTGCCTGCAGATTTTTTTCCAGCCGGCGTAGGGGCACGGCATGCCGTGCCCGTTCTTGCCGGTGTCCTGGTACGCCACCGTGGTCAAGCTCGACCTGGAGTGCCGGGGAGAGATCAGGCGGGTGGAGGGAGCCAAGCCGCAGCGGCTGGGAAAACCTAAAAAGTAATGGGCTGTCCTAAAAGGACAGCCCATTACTTTTGGAATTACAATGGTAAGGGCACAGCCCCGATAAAATCAGGGTGCCCCTACGATTTTTTTCGTTTTTAACCGGCCGGCCGGTTCTACTTCTTCACCTTCGTAATACTCACATTCCTTAACCTCCCCAGCTCCGGCAGCTCACCCACCAGCGGCAGGGCGTATTCTATAAATTTCTCCGTGATCCCGTTCGTCCCCTCGATGAACTCCTTGGGCATCGCCACCGTGGCCTTGGCCACCTTGCCGAGCTCCACGATTTCATACTCCACCCGGTAGGGATTGTTGCCCAGGCGCCGGATCGCCACGCTCCCCTCGTAGCGGCCGGCCACCGCGGCCTTGACCGCCTCCTCGCCCACCCGCCGGGCCTCCACCGCATCGACTTCGGAAATGATGGTGGGGAAACAGCGCTGCAGGTAGCCGAAAGTGTCGCTGCGCACCCGGCTTATCTTGAGTTTCTCCTTGAGCAGCTCGGCCAGCCTGTCGCCCAGGGCGCCGATACCGGAAAGCTGGACGTTGCCGTGGCTGTCCTTTTCCACGTTCTTGACCAGGGCCTGCACTGTGGGCGTGCCGCTCTTGTCGTGCACCCCCTCGCTGATCGCCACCACGCAGCGGCCGTATTTCTTGAAGGTCTTTTCCACGTCCGCCAGGAAGGAATCGATATCGAAATCGGTTTCGGGGACGTAAACCAGATGCGGGCCGTCGTCCTTCTGGGTCCGGCCCAGGACGCTGGCTGCTGTCAGGAATCCCGCGTGACGGCCCATCACCACGCCGATATACACCCCCGGCAGGCTCAGGTTGTCCAGGTTCGCGCCCTGGAAGGCCATCGCCACGAAGCGGGCCGCAGACCCGAAGCCGGGACAGTGGTCGGTCTCGCGCAGGTCGTTGTCGATCGTCTTGGGAATGTGAAAAGCGTGGAATTCGTACTGCGCGTCCTTGGCGAACTCGTTGATGATGTGCGCGGATTCTGCGCTGTCGTTGCCGCCGATATAGAAAAAGTAGCGCACCGCGTGCTTGCGGAAGTTCTCGAAGATCACCTTGCACTCTTCCTTGGTGGGCTTCTTGCGCACGCTGCGCAGGGCGCTGGACGGCGTGCGGGCGATCACCTCGAGGTTGTCGAGGCTTTCGGCGCGCAGGTTGATGAAGTTTTCCTTGAGGATTCCTTCGACGCCGTTGAGCGCGCCGAAAAAGTTGGTGATCTCGGGATATTTGCTCGCTTCCAGCAGCGCGCCGATCAGGCTCTGGTTGATCACGTTGGTCGGGCCCCCCGACTGGCCTATCACCGCAGCTCCGCGGTATGCGCTTCCCATGTGCTTCCTCCTCTTACTGTTCCAATTCCGATTTAATGGCTCATTCGCTGATACGGTTTACCGTCGCTGTTCCACCAATTAATAACTTGCAGCATTTATCCGTTTCTTCGAAGGGGCGCACCCCTGTGTGCGCCCTGGGCTCGAAATATTCTATGTTCGAGTTTTTTGTAGGGGCGCACCCGCGTGTGCGCCCGAATCCACCAGCGTTGGGCGGACACAGGGGTTCGTCCTTACTGGGAATATGATAATTTGTGAACAATCCGGTCTACACCGCTCCGGATCAGTCCACCGCGAACAGCGTCGGCTGCCCGGTCGCCTCGGTCACCGCCAGCCAGAGCTTGCTTTCCGGCTGTACTTTCTTCTTGCCGCTGGTCACCGCCCCCAGCGGGACGTGGGTCAGCACGTTGTACCACAGCCCCACCATAATATCCGTGCGGCCGGCCATGGCCGCGTGGACTGCGTAGCGGCCGAGGTCGTTGCAGAAGAGGGCGTCGTTGGCATTGGCCGGGACGCTGCGGATGATGTAGCTCGGGTCGATGTACTTCATCTCGACCTTCAGGCCCTGGCCGGCGAACCAGCTCTTGGCCTTGTCGCGCAGGAAGATGCCGATGTCCTTGGTCATCTGCGAATACTGGATGTTGCCGCTGGCATCGTAGCTCACCTCGCCGTCGCAGTGCTCGAGCCCCGCTCCCTCGGCCACGACAATCACCGCATGGCCCCGGGATTTCAGCCGTTCGGCGAGCATGGGCAGGACACCGCCCGGACCCTCGAGCTTGAACGGGATTTCCGGGATCAGGGTGAAATTGACCACCATGCTGGCCAGGGTGGCGAAGGAGGCGATAAACCCGCTGTCGCGCCCCATCAGCTTGACCAGGCCCACTCCATTGGGAGCGCCCAGGGCTTCGTTGTGGGCGCATTGCAGCACCCGGACCGCCTCGGCCACCGCCGTATCGAAGCCAAACGTCTTGTAAACGAAGAGGATGTCGTTGTCGACCGTCTTGGGGATGCCGATCACTGAGACCCGCAGTCCCCGTGCGAAAGCCTCCTCTGCGACCTGGTGCGCCGCCTTGAACGTGCCATCGCCGCCGATCACGAAGAGGATGTCGATTTTCCAGTTTTCGAGCGCATCGACGATCACTCCCGCCTCGACTTTACCCCTGGAGCAGCCGAGTATCGAGCCGCCCTGCTCCTGGATGCCATCGATAAACTCAGGCGTCATTTCGATCGGCTCCAGCCCGTTGGCCGGCTCGAAGCCCATAAATCCGTACGGCACGCCCAGCACCCGCTGGACGCCGTAATTGAAGTGCAATTCGAGGAAAACTGACTGGATCACGTTGTTCAGCCCCGGGCAGAGTCCGCCGCAGGTGACGATGGCGGCGTACACTTTCCGCGGGTCGAAATACAGCTTGGCCCTGGGGCCGGCCTTTTCGAAATAAAGCGGTTCCGCGGCCGTCTCGCCCGGCACCTGGATCACGTTGTACGGCACCCGCGCGCCGTCCGGCGTGTAGTCCGGCATGCCGTCATCGACCCGGCTCGAAAGCTTCAACGGCGAATTGAACCGGCATTCCCCCAGTGAGGAGACTGTCAAGTCTTTCTGTGTAAGCATTTTGGCACACTCCGGGCCCGCCGGAGATCGACCGCTGCCGGTCATCCCGGCGCCGGCCCGCTTACGGGACATGATTTTTTACGGGGACTCGCTCGGGCCTCCGCCGTTACCCTAAGTGGCAGGACGGTAACAGCTAAGATGAAGGCCGGTAAGGGTCTAAATCTTAGCCTAACAGCGGTCGAAAGTCAAGTCAGATGGAGGCTGCGGTCGAAGGTGGGTTTGGGGAGTTACTTCCGGGTGAGCAGTTTCAGCAGCTCGATCAGGTCGAAAATCTCCACCCGGCCGTTGCCGTTGAGGTCCATGGCTGCCAGTTCACGGCTGGAGGGCGTCGCCCGGCCGCTGATCACCTTGAGCAGGGCCAGCAGGTCGAAGATGTCGATCCGGCCGTCCAGGTCGCCATCCCCGGCCAGGACCGGACTGTAGCTGAAGACGAAAAGGCTGTCCGGCGCACCCGGCGGATCGGTAGCCAGGTTGCCCGCGCTGTCCAGCGCCGCCACGTAGTAGGAGATTTCCGTGCCCGCCTCGAGACCCATCACCAGGGCGCTGAACCGGCTGCTGTCGGACTGGACCAGCGGGAGGGTATCGGCGGTCGCGCCGGAGCGCAGGAGCACGGCGAAGACGCGGTCGAGATTGGTGTCGGTGACTTTGGCCGAAATTTCTATCCCCTGGCTGTCCGCGGACTGGACCGCGGACGTGCCGCTGATCCGCGGCCGGGTGGTGTCTCCCACCAGGAATGAATAGTAGCCGGCCGGGGACTCGGCCGGGGAAAAGCCCTGGTTGCCCTGTTCGTCTATGGCCCGGAGGAAATATTGCACCCGGGTGCCCTCGGAGCGTTTCGGCAGCAGACCCTGGAATAAGCCGTTTAACCCGCCGCTCGAGGCCTTGACCGCGGACCAGGCGGCCAGGCCCTCGTCCCGCCAGAATATACTGACTTCATCCACAGTGCCGCCTGAGTCGCTGGCAGTGCAGGGTACGTCGTAATTGCCGCGATTGGGATGCTGGTTGGCGATCGGCGTGAAAACTATGACCGGTGGTTTGGTATCCAGGCCCCTGGCCGCGGCGATCTGGGCCCACATCTGGCGGGCGGCGGCGGCATTGGCCCGCAGCTCCTGCAGCCCGACGCCCCCCACCACTGCGAAAGCCACCGTAACCTGCCGGCCGTGCGGCAAGTCGATCGGGCCGGCGGCCAAAATCTCGCTCCAGTCAGCGGCTGCGGTCACCACCGTGTCCCGCGGCCAGACAGTCATGGCGCTGAACTTTTCCGCCCCGGTGAAGCCGTCCTCGACCTCGTTTCTGAAATTGACCGGCCGGAAGCCGCTCACTCTTTGAGTCAGCAGCACGTGGCCCACGTAGCTGGCCGTGGGCGAATCGAACATGTAGGCCAGGGCCGGACCGCTTTCGTAGGCCGCCAGGTCGTTATCCGCGCTGCCGCCGACGTCCCAGTCGAGGAGCTGGCCGACGTAGAGGCCGGTCAGGGTGGAGTCTTCGGGCCGCTCGAGCGTGTACTCCACGATCACGAAGTCGTCCCATTGAGCGCCGACCCAGGCATAGCTGCGCTGGTCGACCTGAACCCCCAGCGGCGAGCTGGCCCGGCTGTCGTTATAAGCGCCGGTGATCTCCTGGTCCGCATACTCGCCGGGCTGCCGGACCGCCAGGTTGCCTCCGGCAATCGCGGCGAAATCCCGGTCATTGGTTACCGAGTCCCCTGACTGGTTCGCCGAATAGGAGACGTCCGAAACCGCGGCTGCGCTGTTGCCCACCAACAATGCGCCGTGGAAAAGATGGTCCGGCGAGGCTGAATTAATCCTCGGATAAACGAATCCGCCGCCGGTATCGCCTTCCTTGCCGAGCATGCCGAAATTGGTCACGGTCAGCCAGGCCCGGCCCACGTCATGGGTAGCATAGGATTCCACCGCCGGTATCGGCACCTCGCCCACGTTGAGCGCAAAGCTGAGGTTCTGGAAAATGGAATCGCCCGAAGTGAAACTGACCTTGAAGGTCCGGATCGACTTCAGCGGCACCTGGGCGCCGAAAGTCAGCTCGAAAGGCGGAGTTGAATTGGCCGCGGCGGCTCCGGTGACGAGGTTTCCGAATGAGGCGGCGGAGCTTTTGACTGCAACGTCCGGGCTGTTGGAGCTGATCGAGGCGGTTACCGAATTGACGGCGGCGCCGTTGTTGGTCACGGTGAGCACCACGCTTACTTCTTCGCCCGGAGTTATCACGCCGTCGCTGCCCGCCTGGAGCGCAATCCGGGTGATGGCGAGGTTGGCCCGGCCGGGTCTGCCGGCCAGCGCCACCGCGGAGTCCCCATTGACTGCGCCCCAGCCGTACAGGGTATCCGGGCCGGCGACTCCCAGGTCGGTGGCCGAATTGCGCAGGGCGGTGTAGACCTGGTCCGGAGTCAGCTCCGGGTTGGCCTGGAGGATCAGGGCCGCCACGCCGGCTACCAGCGGAGCGGAAAAGGAAGAGCCGCTGGCGTAGTCGTAATATCCCAGAGCCGTTCCATCGTAGCCGCGGAGACTCCGAATCTGGTACCCGGGGGCCATCACATCCGGCTTGATTACCTTGGGGTCGCAGGCCCCGGGTCCGGGCATGGAAAAACTGACGCGCCGGTTCAGGCTGTCCACGGAGGACACCGCAAAATATGTGGGACGGTTGCCGGGTGAGCCTACCTTGTTCCCATGGTCGGGATAGTTCCCGGAAGCGAATATGGGAACCGTTCCCAGCAGCTTGAGGTTGTCGACAGCGCTCCAGTACGTCTGCAGGCAACCCAGAGACGCATTATCGGCAAAAGACATGTTCAGGACGTCCGGCACATCGGAGACCGTGGCCGGGTCGCCATCCGGGTCCGCCATCCACTCCATGCAGTCCAGGATACGATCCTGACTGGGATTTCCGTTTCCGTCGAACGCCTTGGCCGCGATCCACTGGGCATCCACTGCAACGCCGACCGTGTCCGTACCGGTCTGGCCCACCATACAGCCCATGACCTTGGTGCCGTGCGTGAAAAGGACTCCGGAATAAAGATCATCGTAAGGGAAAGTCCGGCCGGCCACCGGGTCGTACCAGCTTTCGGTGGCAGTGGCGCCGTTGGCTCCCCGCCATTTGGCTGCCAGCGCCGGGTGGGTGCCGTCCACGCCGGAGTCGATGTTGCCCACCAGAAGGCCCCGTCCGGTAAGCCCGCGCTGCCAGAGCTTGCGCACGTTCAGGTTCTTCAGGGCCCAGTTGAAGACGTTGCCGGTCTGAGCCAGTTCCGGCCCGCCCACAGCCGAAAGTTTACCGGCCGGGGCCTGCTGTTTGATTTTCTCCTGTCCGGCCAGGCTGATCTTTCTGTTTTCGAGGACCTCGGCTGCATCCGGCTGCGCGGACAGCTCCCGGATGGTTTCCGGGTCGGCGCTGACCGCAATCAGGTTGGCAATCCAGAAGCCCCGCCAGGAAGCGACCCGGCCGGAGGACTGCCGGCTTTTCAGCCAGGCGCGGAGGTTCTGCTGGGAACGTTCAGTTTCGCGCCGCAGGGCTTCCACCACCCGGCGGTGGCGCTCCCCCCGGGAAGCCCGGCTGCGGATGAGGTCGGCTTCGAGCTGGGTAAGCTCAACATCCAGCGCTGGCCGGACCAGGACGGTCACGATTGAATCCGGGGGGGCCTGCCTGAGAATGAGCTCCAGGGACGGCTCGACCGGCGCGGCCGCCTGGAGTCCGGCCAAATTCAGGAGCAGGCCGGCCGCGGCGAGATGAAATACGGCTTTATGCACAATATCCATAAGTCAGATAAGATTGCTAATCTTGATTATTCTTAAAAAACCGGCCGTTAAGATTTGGGGAATCCCCCTCGATCCCCCCACTACAAGGGGGGTCAGGGGGGATTTTGATATTTGTTCTCAAATTTGCATCATAACGGCCGGTTTTTTAA
>Ga0214473_10004219_pt1 | contig 17313 bp, 15 predicted proteins | sample RVTome_7_FD_203509 | JGI IMG/M metagenome (GOLD analysis project Ga0214473, IMG submission 203509) | Soil microbial communities from uranium-contaminated site in the Upper Colorado River Basin, Wyoming, United States - RVT98D197 | ecosystem: Environmental > Terrestrial > Soil > Contaminated >... | reverse complement strand
GAAGCAAAGGGGAGACAGGTAAAGAATCCGAAAATAGGGTTAACCCATTGCGCGGGAGGGTTCCAGGAGAGTCTTGAATTAGCAGAAGTCTCATCCTGCACGGTCTTGTTATTTAAAAAATAGACGTTTTTACAAAATGGAAGAAACGACTCAAGGCAAGTCTCAAAAGTTCTTAATCCGATGTCATCAATGTGGGAGGGTAATCGAAACTCCGTATAAATCGTATATTCTGAGCTTGGGTGATTGTTGCGGTACTGAACTCTTGGATTTTTGTTCCGAAGCGTGTTTTGATAAATACAGAAAAGGGAATTCATGATCTCCTTTTCCATTTCCGAATAAAACATCAAGGAGTACTTCGTGAATATTAGAGAATATTTAGAATCAAAGGTAGGGAAATATCCCGACAAGGTTTATCTTACTTTTGAAGATCGATGGTGGACCTATCAGCAATTCAATGACCGGGTGAATCAAGCGGCCAATGCATTTCTTGAATTGGGTATCCAGAAGGGGGATCGTGTTTGCCTGATGTTACTAAATTCTCCCGAATTTCTCTTTTCGTGGTTTGGTCTAAACAAAATGGGGGGGATTATGGTCCCCATCAATACCGCCTTTAAAGTTCCTGAGACGCTCTATATCGTTGAACATTGTGGAGCGAAAGGAATCATAGCCCAATCTGAAACCCAACCCACAGCCCTTTCTGTACAAGAAAAAAGTTCTTCCTTAAAGTGGGTTGCCCTGTTTCATCGAGATTCGAAAGAAAAATCGATTGCCCTGTGGTCGTTATGGGACAAAAGTTCTGCTTCATTAAAAGAGATTCCATTACAGGATCAGGACATCGCTTCCATCATTTATACCTCTGGTACAACGGGTCCTCCGAAAGGGGCCATGCATACCCATCAAGCTTATGTTCTTTGCGGTCAAGCAATGACGGTGCGGGCAGGACTTTCTTCACAAGATCGACTGATGGTTATTCTTCCTTTATTTCATGCTAACGCTCAGTTTTACAGCGTCATGGGAAGTTTGGCAGCAGAGGCCAGCGTCATTCTTGTTCCACGGTTCCATGCAAGTCAATTTTGGCGTCAAGCGAAAAAATATGGGGCGACCCAATTTAATTTCATCGGGGCGGTAGGGAGGATCTTGGCGGCTCGTCCTAAGGAGGAGTTTGAACCAGGCCATTCGATTCGGGTGACCAATGGGGGTCCAGTCCCATCGGATGTTTACCACGCCTTCACCGAACGATTCAACATTCCCTATGTCATTGATGGATATGGGCTTACGGAGTGCCCCTGTGTTTGTCAAAACCCGATTTACGGGCTCAAAAAGGTTGGAAGCATGGGCCTTCCAGCTCAGCATCCGGATCCCTCCATTCCCTTCACAGAAATGAGGATCGTTGACGATGAGGATCGTGATCTTCCGATCGGGAAAGTAGGTGAATTGGTATTACGAAGTCCAGTCCTGATGAAGGGATATTTTAAAGACCCTCAACAAACGACAGAGGTGATGCGGGGAGGATGGTTTCACACAGGGGACGATTGCTATCAAGATGAGGGTGGATATTTCTTCTTTGTCGATCGTAAAAAGGATATCATTCGGCGAAAGGGAGAAAATATTTCTTCTGTCGAAGTCGAAATGGTAATCAATGCCCATCCCAAAGTTTCCGAGTCAGCAGTGGTCGCCGTCCCTTCATCTCTAAGCGAGGATGAAGTGAAAGCATTTGTCGTGTTGAGGGAAGGGGAGGACCTTCCACCCGAAGAGATGATTGACTGGTGCAGAGAAAGATTGGCCGATTTTAAGATTCCCCGGTATTTAAAATATCAAAAAACGCTCCCTAAAACGCCCTCCCAGAGAATTGCAAAATACCTTTTGAAACAAGAGGGCGCTGAAGAAGGGAGCCTTGACATGAGCGGGTATATTCAAGAGATTTTGAGTGAAAGGAAAAAGATTTAGAGCTTGCGTTCAAACGAGAGACCCATATGCCTATCCCTGTCTATCATTTCCTGATAGTATTTGCCAGCTAAAAATAGGTCGGGACGCACCGTGTCAAATGACATCCTTCATTATGTGTTTTCAAGAACACCTTGATCAGTTAAAGTGTGTTGGAGAAACGGGAGACTCTATTGAAAAAACTACTAAAGTGTTATGGAAGGAGACGTTTGTTCTATGAAAATAAGAAACTGAGAACAAGGCCAGTATAACGATGGTGACAAAAGAGATATTCAATCGTAATTTTAACCTTATTTTTTTGGGGCAGTTTGCTTTCAGTTTGGCCTTTCATATCCTCATTCCCACCCTTCCCATCCATCTTTCGAGATCGGGGTCTGCGGAAGCAGAGATTGGTGTTTTGATAGGGGTTTTCAGCGTTTCTTCGTTAATTATCAGGCCGTCTGTAGGGAGAGCTCTCTTAAGGATTCCTGAAAAGAACTTTATGATCGCCGGTTCGCTTCTCTTTGGTTTGAGTTCCATTGCTTATCTTTTGGCTCCCCCTTTTTTGCCCTTCTTTATGGTGAGGATTTTTCAAGGGATTGGCTTAGCCTTTTTTAATACGGCATCGATCACATTGGTTGCGAATATCAGCCCGGACGCTCATCGGGGGCAAAGCTTCGGTTATTTTTATCTGGCTTTCAATTTTGCTTTTGCCTTAGCCCCCTCCTTTGGAATGTTCGTTATTAACAACTTTAGTTTTACCGTCTTATTCTTCATCAGTGCAGGCCTATCGTTATGCTCTCTATTCATCACTACTCAATTAGCAAAAAGAGAAATTGAGTTGCCGATAGATTCATCCATTACGGATGATTCTTTTCTTAGCCGCAAAGCTCTTCCGCCGGCCGTTATGGTTTTCTTTGCTCACATCATCTGGGGAACGTTAACTGCATTTTTTCCTCTCTACGCCCTAAATCAAGGAGTGAATAATCCCGGGTTCTTTTTTACTGCTTATGCTGTCGTCCTTATTTTAGGGCGCACTTTGGGGGGTAGGATCTTGGATCACTACAGCCGAGAAAAGATCATCTTCCCCTGCCTCACGACCTATATCCTTTCCATGGTCATCCTTGCCTTCTCCAAAACGCTTCCAATGTTTATTCTCGTCGCGGTCATCTGGGGGATTGGGAATGCGTTTCTAATTCCTACCTTAGTCGCCTATACGGTCGAACTCGCGGGTTCTTCCCGGGGGCCGGCCATGGGGACGTTTACTGCTTTCGCTGATTTCGGGACGGGAATTGGGCCCATGGTCATGGGTATCATTTTGCGAATGACCAGTTATCAGACCATGTTTCTCTGTTTAGCCTTCACAGGTTTGTTAAATCTTTGTCTTTTTTACAGAAGGAGCAGGAGCCGGCTTCATCCGGTTGCTGAATGAGTTTGATGAGTTGTGGAAAGCTCTGGATTATTTTCACTAATGTCGGATGGCACTTCGAACAGAAGAAAGGAAAGTCCAACATCTTCCATGTGGAGAATCGGCGGGAGAATTCGGACAAGGAGACCTGGATTTATTTTCTTATCAGGAAGTCGTCTTGCGAGAGATACCAGGGAGGCTCGAGGGGTATTGAGAAAAGACTTGATATCTAAACGTCGTTTAGTATATGATGCTAAAGCTTCTAAAAACAACCTAAATGATGTAAATCCATCATAGTTTGTGTATGGGAAGATTCCGTAAGGTTGTCGTCAGAAAATCGTAGCGCGGGTTGAGGACCAGCCTGAAAAGCTGGAGGAGGGCCATTCGTAAAAAGGGGGTGATGGAGATCCACCATGACTAATTTTGCGAAGCTTTTTGATCCAATTCAAGTCGGAAAAGTATTGCTAAAGAACCGTATTGTCATGGCACCTATGGCGACCAATTTGGCAACGAAAGAGGGCACTGTCACAGACGACCTCGTCGACTATTACGTGGAAAGGGCAAGAAATGGAGCGGGTCTGGTGATTATTGAGAGCACATGTATCGATTCGCCGGTGGGGAAGAATATTGCCCATGAATTATGTGTGGATCGGGATGAGTGCATCCCGGGACTGAAGCGCCTCTCATCGGCAATTCACGAAGCGGGCGCTAAGGTTGCACTTCAACTCCATCATGCGGGCAGCCTCGCCAAATCTTCCATCACCGGCATGCAGCCGGTTTCATGTTCACCAGTGGCAAGCACGGTCACTGGAGAGGTTCCAAAGGTTTTAACCCTGGAAGAAATTGAAAGAATTGTGGAGGCCTTCTCAGAAGGGGTGAGGCGGGCGAGAGAGGCAGGAATGGACGGCATAGATTTACATTACTCCCATGGCTATTTGATCACACAATTTCTGTCCTCCCTGACCAATCTCAGAACCGATTGCTACGGTGGAAGTTTAGAGAACAGAGCGCAATTTCCATTGGAGATCCTTAGAAGATGTAGACGGAAAGTGGGGAGGGATTATTTGATCATGTGCAAATTGACAATTGATCAATTTCTCCCCGGAGGTTCGACTCTGTTAGAGACCGGGCCCGTTGCCAAAATGCTCGAAGATGAGGGAGTGGATGCCATCCATGCCACAGCTGGAGATCCAAATTCGTTAGAAAACCTTCCCGTGCCACCTATGTTTAGTCCACGGGGGTGTTATGTCCCGCTGGCCGAAGGATTGAAGAGGTATGTAAAAATCCCTATCGGGGCCATCGGTCGAATTAACGAGCCGGAACTAGCTGTCCGGATATTGGAAGAAGGAAAAGCTGATCTTATTAACATCGGTCGTTCTCTTCTGGCCGATCCCGAATTTTTGAGCAAAGTGAGGGAAGGGAGGATCGAAGACATCCGGCCGTGCATCGGATGTAATCAAGGGTGTCGTGGAAGAGATCGGACCAAATATTTTACTCTCCACTGCTCTGTGAATCCTGACATCGGAAAGGAAAAAGAATTTAGGATCAAACCTTCATCTCAAAAGCAGAAGGTTTTGATTGTAGGAGGAGGCCCGGCCGGAATGGAGGCCGCCAGAGTGGGCGCATTAAGGGGGCATGATGTCACCCTCTGTGAAAAGGAGAAAGTATTAGGGGGACAGCTTCTCCTCGCTGCAAAGCCTCCGGGGAGAGAGGAGATTGAAAACCTAACCCGATACCTTGTCAAACAAGTTACGAAATCGAAGGTGAGGATATTACTACAACAAGAGGTGGATGATGCCTTCGTTAAAGAATTTGTTCCTGATGCGATCATTTTTGCCACAGGTTCCGTTCCCATGACTTTTGTAGAAAAGGAAGAAGCGAGTGACCGGCTCTATTTCGCCCATCAGGCACTGAGGGGTGAGATAGAAATCGGTAGAAAAGTAGTAGTCATAGGAGGAGGCTCTGTGGGGAGCGGGACAGCTGATTTCCTTGCTGAGAAAGGTCACGATGTTACGCTTCTCCTACGACGAACGGATATCGGTTCAAAATTGGAATCTTCCACGAAGACGGTCATAAAGAAGAGACTTGAAAAAAATGGAGTGAGAATCATTCTAAAAGCACATTTTGAGAGTTTTAGGAATGGAAGGGTGAGAATTGAACGGGAAGGGATGGGGGAAGACCTTGAGGCAGACGATGTTATTGTTGCAATTGGTGCGAAGCCAGAAAATTCACTTTATCAACAAATAAAGGGGAAGGGAAAGCATGTTTATGCCATCGGAGATTGTGTGGAACCAAGAGGTATTCTGGAAGCAATTGCAGAAGGAGCCATGATTGGAAGAATAATCTGAGAAGGGAAGTGCCATGAGTAAATTATTTAAGGTGTTTGTCCCTGAACTTTTTCCTCCAGCGTTAAATCAAAAAGAGATGCTGGAAGAGATTGCAGAAGTTAAGATCGGCCATGGGAGGGTCTACAGTGAAGAAGAATTGAGCCATGAAATCAAGAAGATGGATGGAATTTTAATGACATCGAAGGTTAGGATGACCCAAAAGGTCATCGATGCAGGAGGGAGGCTAAAAGTCATTAGTAAATATGGTGTAGGGGTGGATACCATTGATGTGGAGTATGCAACGAAAAGAGGGATCCTGGTATGTTATACGCCGGGTGTAAACAGCGATGCCGTTGCAGAACATACCTTTGGGCTTATTCTCGCCACATTACGAAAAATTCCCCAATCGATGGCCTCTTTAAAAAAGGGGGGATGGAGGGAAGAAAAATTTTTAGGTGAGGAGTTAACAGGGGCCACCGTGGGAATCATAGGTTTTGGCAATATTGGATTCCGGTTGGCGAAAAAGTTAGCGGGATTTGAAATCCGGCTCTTGGTCTATGATCCTTATGTTCCAAACGAGAGGATTGAAAAAGCAGGAGGTGAGAAAGTTGACCTTTCCGATCTACTAAGGCAGTCTGAGATTGTAAGCCTAAACTTGGCCCTCACCTCCGAGACCTTCCATCTCATTGGAGAAAATGAACTTCGACAGATGAAATCAACGAGTTATATCATCAATACAGCCAGGGGACCCCTCCTTGACGAGAAGGCTTTATATCGTGCCCTTCAAGAGGGATGGATCGCAGGGGCGGGGTTGGATGTTTTTGAGGAAGAACCCGCAAAGATGGATAATCCCCTTTTTTCTCTCGATAATGTCGTGGTGACCCCCCATTTAGGGGGAAGTACTTATAAAGCCAGAAAAAGGCTCGTGATCATGGCTGTGGAGAACCTCCTTCGGGTTTTAAAGGGAGATCTTCCTGAAAGGGAGAACATGATTAATCCAGAGGCTCTTCACATTTGAATTCATTTGAGGAGGCAACATGTATTTTATTACCGATTGGGCTAAAAGGATCGATTTTGATCGAATGAGGGAAATGCGGTTAAAAACTCTGAGAGAAAAAATGGGTAAGAATGGGTTGGATGTATTAATAAATCTGCGACCAGAAAACATCCGCTATATCACAGGACTTCATCCCAATTGGTTTCCCTATGTGCAATTTAGAAACCTATCCATTTTTACAGAAAAAGGGAATCCACTTCTCTTTGTTGACGAAGGAGATTTTCCTCATCGTAAAAAGTTCATGGATTGGATTGCACCTGAATGCATCTTTCCGGTCCCCCTTCTTGAAATTCCGGAAATGCTTCGGTCTACACTAAAAGTCATAAGAGAAAAATTGTCTGAGAGAGGGGTCTCGGAGAAAAGAATAGGCCTGGATTTGTTAAATATGAATATCCTGGAAGGGTTGCGAGAGATTCTCCCCAAGGCCCAGTTCGTTGATGGAGATGAATGTGTTAAAGAGGCCAGGATGATCAAGAACGAGGAAGAAATAAAAGCGATGAGGGTCAGTTCCATTTGCGTGGAAATGGGGTTTCATTCTGCCATTAAGGCCATCCAGCCGGGAAAGAGGGAATGTGAAATTTTGGGCGAAGCCAGCCGTACCTTCACATCCTTGGGAATGGAGATTGCCCAATGTCAGTCTATTGTTGCTTCTGGAGAAGAAAATTTATCCCCTCTGGCTCGGTTTGCTACGGATAAGATGATTCAGAATGGGGAACTTGTCTTCATGGACATGGGAGGATGTTTCAACGGGATATTTGCTGAAGCCACTCGTACGGTCGTCTGCGGTAAGCCTCATCCAAGACAGAAAGAGATCTACAAGATTGTCTATGAAGCATTACAAAAGGTCTTTGATCATATGAAGTCTGGAAAAACCTCCGAAGAAGCCTATCACGCACAGCTTAAGGTTTACCAAAGATACGATATGGAGAAATTTGCTCATCTTACCCTTTTAGGTCACAGCATCGGTCTTGGAGGCTCCGAGCCACCCAACTTCGGGGATCCCACCATCAGTGGGAATGTCTTTGAATTTAAGCCAGGAATGGTCTTTTCGGTGGAACCAACCCTAATCGTCCCAAGTGTCCCAGGGGGCGGGGGTGTGCGGATTGAAGATGAAATTCTTATCACAGAGACAGGAAATGAAATCCTAACGAAAATCCCCTACGATGAAGCACTCCTCAGTTAGGATCAACGGGTCATTTGAGATAATTTTATTTTTTAGGGAGGCATTATGTATTTCGTGACCGATTGGATTAAACGAGTTAATTTTGATGCACAACGGGAGCAACGCATGGCAAGGCTTCAAAAAAAGATGGAAGCCTTCGACCTGAATGGGCTTCTCCTTTTTAAAGTCGAAAATATTCGGTTTGCGACAGGTATTCATCCCTCTTGGTTTCCCTCCATCCCCATTCGAAATACCGCGGTTCTCAAACTTGGGAGGAAAGATTCTGTGAACTTCGTTGCCAGTGGAAATCTGAAACACAGGCAAAAGACCACCTATTGGCTTCCTTCAGAGGATATTTATCCACTCCCTTATATGGAAAACATTGCATTGGTCAAAAGAGCCTCCGAGAACTTTAAGAAGGCCTTTGCGAAGATGGACCTTTCTGAAGGAAACGTAGGGATAGATCTTTTCACCCTTTACATTCTCGCGGAGCTACAACAGATCTTCCCTAAAATGAGGTGGGTGGATGGGGATCGGTGTGTGAAAGAGGCCATGGCCATCAAGAATGAGGAAGACCTCAAATGTTTGAAAATCTCTTCCCAATGTGCAGATGTAGCCATGGCTCATACTTTGGAAAAAGTGGAGGTAGGGAAAAGGGAATGTGAGATCCTGGGAGAAGGAGTTTATGCGCTTTATGCTTTGGGGGCCTCTATCCCTCAAGGGCAACTCACGGTTGCCTCTGGGGAAGAAAACCTTTTTCCTCTCACCCGATTTGCAACGGATAAGATGATTCGTTACGGGGATTTGGTTTTTATTGATATAGGTGGCTACTTCAACGGGATGTTTGGCCAGGTGAAGAGGACTATCGTTTGCGGAAAACCCAACCCTTGCCAGAAGGAAATTTATAAAGCAGTTTACGAGGCTCAAGTTGTTGCCATGAACTCGATGAAAAATAAAATAAGAGCTTCTGAGATCTTGAAGGTAGTCCAGGAAGTTTATGAGAAAAAAGGTTTCAGGCAATATGCAGATTCTAAAGTATTGGCTCATGGTATTGGAGTGGGGGGATTTGAAAGTCCTTTTATTGGGGAGGGATTGCCAGATTTTGAGTTGCAGGAAGGCATGGTTTTCTTGCTCGAACCCACTCTGGTTGTCCCCGGAGTCCCTGGTGGGGGAACGGTGAGCTTGGGGAATATCGTAGCAATTACACACGATGGAGGTGTCGTACTAAATACGATTGGTTATGATGAGAATCTTTTGAGTTAGGTTTGTGTGAAGCCTATATGCCTGATCCCAGACAAATACCAATGGATGTATGTGTGGGGTACATCAGTTACTATTCCTACTTCGGGGGTTAATTCTATTGCCTCCCTTATATAACAGGTAAGCAGACATATTGTCTGCCTACCTGTTAGGTTCTCTACTTGAGCATTCCCTTTTCCTTAAAGTACTTCATAGCTCCAGGATGCATTGGGCTAGGTCCCGGAACATTCAATGTCGTCTTAACAGTCTCTTTGCACTCACCAATCACCTTAGGATTCTGAGCCGCGGCCTCATCGATATTATCCCAAAAAGTTCTGCATACCTCATAGGCCACTTTATCAGACATCCTCTCACTTGCCACCATATAACCACCTTTCGCCTGACATAACACCTCATAGTCTTGCAACCGATAGGTCTTCGCAGGTATCGGCAATCGCACATAACCTAACCCGAGTGCCTCCAATTTGTTCCAGGTTTCGTCGTCCATTGGAATAAAGTAGCAATCGTTCATCGTGGCGAGGTCTATCATTAGTGGAGCACCTATTGAGTAGGTATGGATTACTGCATCGACCGTCCTGTCCTTCAATGCAGAAGCCATATCTGTATACGCCATGTAAACTATCTTCTTTGGCTCAAACCCTAATGCATCGAAAATTGCCTTTGCGTCCGTCTCACCCGCGGAGCCTGGCAAGCTAATCGCTACCCTAGCATTTCTGAGGTCCTTAAAAGTGCGGAATGGTGAATCTTTCCGCGTGGCAACCGTGGTTCGAGGAAACATAAAAGGCCATAACCACCTGAGCCCGGTATACTGTTTTCCCTTAAAATGTCTTATGCCTTTCATCATGGCAGTGATGTCTATCGATCCAGTTCCGGCGATATCTGCCCTACCTTCTCCCACCATCCTGCAGGAATCAATCCAGCCAGGGGTAGGAATTGGAGTTGCTCTCAGCCATTTAGAATGTGCAGCAATCATTGCTGACATAGCAACTATATTGACATAAGTGCCCGAACCAATCGCAGCAGATACTATCTTAATGTCAGTCATCTTCTCTTCTGCCGGTGCTGGCTTAGCGTAAGCTAAGATCATGGACAATATCAGTGCCAGAACCAGCATTAACCCCACTATCTTCCCTTTTTTCATCGAGGTAACCTCCTTCCTTAACAAGATTGACTCATCCCATTTTATATTAATTTATTTATCTTGATTGGCTCATTGGTATCACCTCCCCTTATTGATTTGTGCTATTAACTTCTGCCACACTGTCAATTGCTCAGACCCACCTTCGTCCCAGTAGAAAATGAGAGGCTGTTGCAATTCCAACAGCAATAATTCCAATTGTATCTGTCAATAGACCAGGGTAAATCAGAAGAAGCCCACCCGCACCGAAGAGAAACCTTTCGGGTTTACTTGTTTTTCTTAATAGATACCCATGGAGCATAACAGTAAGGCTAAGAACACCGATGATTGCAGTCGCAAAAGATAGAGCTACCGTGACTATATCTGCCTGGAAAATAAGGGCTGGTTCATAAACAAAGAAAAAAGGCAGAATAAACCCGACGATAGCCAAACGCCAAGCAAGGAAGCCGGTTGCCATCGGTTTACTCCCAGCCAGAGCCGCTGCAGCATACGAGCCTATACAAACCGGTGGGGTGATGGCAGAAAGACATCCAAAATAAAGGATGAAGAGATGGGCAGCCATTGGTATCACCCCCATCTTAATAAGGGCGGGGGCAGTGATAAGAGCAAGGAAAATATAGCAAGCAGAGGTAGTTAGTCCCATACCGAGGATAATATCAGCTATCATGGTCAGTATCAAGAGTATCAAAAGGTTCCCCCCGGAGATCTCAACAAGCAATGCAGACATCCTCACCCCAAGCCCGGTCATGTTGATGATGCAAATCATAATTCCAGCAGCAGCACAGACAACGGTTACCATCACTGAATCCTTTATGCTCTGTGCTAAGGCATCAAATATCTTCCGTGGACCCATCCTAGTTTGCTTGGAGAGCTGGGAAGCAATGACAGTCCCTATTATGGCGAGAAAGCAGGCTTTCATTGGCGACCACCTGATGGCCATGAAATAAATTAGAACAATCACTGGGATGAGCAGAAACCAACCGCTGGCAAGTGTTTTTCTAATGCTGGGGAGCTCCGTTCGTGGAAGCCCTTTGAGGTTCATTTTTGCCGCCTCTAAATCCACTGTGGCAAACAGTGAGATATAGTACAGGGTTGCAGGAATCGTAGCCGCAACACACACACTCCAATAGCTTGTATTCAAAAACTCTGCCATAATAAAGGCAGCTGCTCCCATCACTGGCGGCATAAACTGTCCCCCAGTTGAAGCCATTGACTCAACAGCCCCCGCCATCTCCGGCCTATAGCCGGTGCGCTTCATCAGTGGGATGGTGAATGTCCCTGTGCCTACAACATTGGCCACCACGCTCCCTGTTAGCGTTCCCAAGAGGCCGCTGGCCACCACTGCCATCTTGGCAGGCCCTCCCCTCATCCAACCAAAGGCTGCATGAGGGAGGTCAATGAAGAAAAATTGAGCCCCTGACAGGCGAAGGAAGGCGCTAAAGATTAAGAAGATGATAATCACAGTGGAGGCCACGTGTAACGGCAAACCGAAAATACCCCCCTCTGTTGAATAAGTGGCAATCGTAATCAAGAAATCCCAATCAATGCCGGCATGATGTAATGTGCCGGGTAAGTATGGCCCAAGGATAGCGTAGATGAGGAGGAGAAAGGGCATTATTACTAGTATCCAGCCAACCAATCGCCTAGTAGCTTCAAGAACAATCAGTAAAAAGATAATTCCCACAACAAGAGCAAATGGGTTGGCTATTGTCATCTGATAAGCAATTCGTGTTTCGTTTAAGATTATATAGACGAAGATGCCTGCGGACACCATCGCTAACCCACAGTCTATGAGGAATGTCCAGCCCCAGGGGGTTCTTTTGCGTATTGGGTAGTAAAGGAAAGTGAATACCAAACATACAGTGAGAAGAAAAGCTCGTTGCTTCAGTGGGGGGAGCAATCCCCACCATGCCGTATAAATATAAACAAGTGCAGTCACGGCAGCTAGGATCTTCAATCCTATCTCTACCGACTTGCCAAAGCTTCTTTGGGCACTTTCTATGGTCGTTGTTTTGGGTCTTGGTTCATCATTCATAAGCAATTTTTAAAAAGAAAGTAATAAAACTTGCAAAAATTACACGACATCACTACTCATTTACCTTTAAGTGGGTGAAGTTTCTATTTTCAGAACCGATAGCCATCTAATCACCGCAATTTGTAGTACCTCATCCATTAATCCACAATCAATAACCTAATTCATAATGTCTTTATTCAACTGTCACTCAAGTCTGTCTTCTCACATATAATGCAATAATTCTCTGTTATAAGATCTCTTCACTGAAAGGAATATTATTAGAATATTGGGTCACCAATCAGCCACAATTCCATGGTATCTTTTTATAAAGCAGGCGGAAAAGCTAATGCGCTATGGCTTAATTTGCTTTTTACTAAAAGCCTGGCTCCCTCCACTGTCATTGGCGCTGGATTTATTAAAGTACTTCAAATTCTTGGCTTTTTAATAGTCTATCCAATTCATCAGCCATCCCTAAAAAAGCTCCACAGCCAAGGGTTATCGCTTCCGCACCATCTTTTTCTATTGCCTTGATATACTCACTCAGTGAGGGTTCAATGATATGTTCAGGTATGGGTCTGCGCATTGTTTCGCTTTAAAATCCAAATGATTATTGATAATGAAGTATTTCCACCATTTTTTCCTTTTTTTGAGCCCTTATACATCGTAGCGATTGGAATGTCAAGGGAAAAAACTCAGGAATCCCCCGGTTATGGGGTGAAGAAGAAACGCTTACGTTCTTTCTCACGGTGTGTTAAGCAGGGGTAGGAAAGGATAGGTCAGATATCGGAGAAAGACTTATACCTTAAGGGAAATTAATAGCAACCCATCGAGGAAGTTAACTCACCGAATCTGGACAATTGAATCAGAATACTTTACAAAATAAATGTCTTTTATAATTCAATGTGTAGTATGATATAAGCTAAAATTTGACTTACCTGTTAGGAAGAAATATGAAAGCAAAGATCCAAAGATCCAGACATGGTTGAGATTGCTTTGGTTCGGCATAAATAAAAAGTACTAAACCAAACCAAAGAGGTGAAAATTGAAACCGGAAGGAAAATGGTGGCAAGGCAACTTAATAATAGCAATGTTTATTTTCGGCCTCCAACCGGGTGAGAATGATTCAAGAAAGGGGGTGGATCAGTATGGAGACTTTAATTAAGGCTATGGGTTGACCGGATCTTAAAACGAGTCTTCAGGATCAGATGGCAGATATTGTCATTTAATTTCTGAGGTTAACAATGGAAGATATCACCTATTCGGATCACCGTGAAAACAAAAGGATTGACATAAGATTAAAATCTAATTCTAAAGAAAGCGAGGATTAGAGATGAATAAGAAGATTTCGGTCTATGCTGATAAGTGTACAGGATGTCGCTTGTGCGAGCTAGCATGTTCCTTCAAGAAGATAGGAGAGTTTAATCCAACAGCTTCGAGGGTGAGGGTTTCCATCTTTGGTGAGGACGCATTTTATACTCCTATTGTTTGCACCCAATGTGACAGGGGCTGGTGTCTGAAGGCCTGTCCGAGTGGTGCCATTTCCAGAGACTATGGAGCAAGGGCTGTTAGGGTCAATCCGGAACGATGTGTTGGTTGCCGTATGTGTACGCTGGTCTGCCCTTTTGGAACGATTACATATTTCACACCTGAAGGAAAGGCGATTAAGTGTGATGAATGTGATGGCCAACCTGAGTGTACCCTTTTTTGTCCTACTGGTGCTTTGGTTTATGAGGAAGAATCGACTTCGACAAGGTTGAAACGGATGGAGGTTGCGAGAAAACTTGAATCTTCCTCAAAGGAGATGCAGCCATGGAGGGATGAATTGGAAAATTGTTAAGAGTCTATCTCACCAGAGCTGGTGTGAAAACTAAAGAGTTAGAGCGGAATGCGGCAGTGAAATTCATCGGCGGAAAGGGACTCGGTTCAAAGATCCTCATCCATGGGGTAGATCCAAAGGTCGATCCTTTCAGCATCAATGGAGTTTCGGCAAAGGGGAGATTAAAGGAGTTAGGATTAGAGTACAATAGGGAGGGGGACCAGGGGTCCCTCCTCCAATCTTTATTACTAAATTACTAAATTTTATATCAATAGTAATATTCAAAGATAGTGCGATCACCGATAAATAAAGTAGCTAAGATTTGAGAAGTTGAAAATGATAAGGAAGAGAAAAAAGCGAGTTGTGATTATTGGGAATAGTGCAGCAGGCCTTTCAGCATTGGAGGCCTTTAGAAGGAAAGATCAGGAATCCGAAATATTATTGATTGACAGAGAACCGGTTTTAGCTTACTCCCGCGTGATTACTCCTTACTTCATCATGGGAGGAATCAAGAATGAAGAGGGCCTTTTCTTAACGACAGAGGATTTTTATAAAAAAAGGGGTGTAAAAACACTCTTTGGGAGAGAGGTTCAATCGATTGATACTCAATCGAGAGTGGTAGCTTTTTATAATGGAAAGAGAGAACCTTTTGATCTCCTCTTGATTGCAACGGGTGGATCTCCCGTTCGTCCAAAGATTGGAGGGGCCAACCCAGAGGACATCCTTGTCCTAAGAAGCCTACCTGATGCTATTAAGTTGAAAGGGATGAAACCAAAAGTTCAGAAGGCCCTTTTTCTAGGGGCAGGTTTAGTGTCACTCCAAACCCTTCAAGTTCTGTACGGGACAGAGGGTCAATATACCCTTGTGGTTAAGTCAGATCGGATTTTCTCTCAAACACTCGATCGTGAAGGGTCCGAGATCGTTGAAAGGTATTTAAAAGGAATGGGAATTAAAATCATTAAGGGAAGAGACGTTGTTCAATTGAAGGAGGTAAATAGCTCAAAGATAGCTATTCTCGATAATGGGGGAGAGATAGAGACCGAATTTATTTTCGCGGGAAAAGGTGTTAGGCCCAATATTTCTCTTCTTGATGGGAGTGGTATTAAAGTTCAAAATGGAATTTTGGTCAATGAGTATATCGAAACCAATGTGGAGGGAATCTATGCGGCTGGCGACGTGGCCCAAACCAACGATTTTTTCTCCGATGAAAAGGTCAACTACGGACTCTGGCCATCTGCGGTGGAACAGGGGGGGATCGCCGGCAAGAATATGGCAGGGTTAAAAGAAATCTATCCTGGGAATTTGAAAATGAATGTGACACAAATTTTTGCGATGCCTATTGTCTCAGTCGGTGATTTTGGATCGAAGAGAGTAGCTGAGATTTTAGTAAAAAAGGATGAAAAAAGAAATATTTATCGCAAGCTCTGTCTTGATCAGAAGGGGATCATTATCGGGGCCATCTTGATCAATCATGTGAGTGATTTAGGGGTAATCCACGGGCTCATCCGAGAGAGAAAGGATGCTGCGGTTTTGAAGACAAGTTCGATTTGGAAATCTTCTATAAGTTATGGATTTGTTTATGATAATATTCTTCAAGGTAGGCTATAAAATTTTAGAAATCCAAGTTCTCACCTTCGAAGGAACAAAAAACAACTTATAAATGGCTCCCCATAGTGGACGAATTTTGCAACTTTCTAACGAGCAGAAAGTCGGATATTATAACAGAACAACTAAAAGATTTTTAGCACAGTCATCTTTGGTTATTCATGCCAAAAGTTGCACAGTTATCTGTCTTCTTCCCAACATAATTTGTATTTAGAAACCGCATGCTCAAGCAAGCATGAATTTACAACTAAGCCATCATTGTTCTCTTAAAATTTCTAATATTGTGGGGTCCGCTGGTGCTTTTGCCTCTAAGGAAACGGTAGACCTCAACCCCTTACGGCTAACTGAATGAGGCATGTTAGGCAGGTTAACTACCGCTTCGCCATCCTTAACCACGCGCCCATCCTCATACTCGAGATGTCCCTGGATGAGATAAAGGATTTCTTTTTCTGGATGTTTAATACTTTGAAACGTTGATCCCGGTTGACTTTCTATCATAACAACGGAGAAGCTTTCTGTCGCTACCCATAACCGGCGAGTACTCATAATCCTAGCATCATAAAACATCTTAACATTTTCCTTCCTCATGACTTCACGCATTAGATCATTGCTAAGCACAGACTTTCCTTCTTCTGGAAACACTCGGATGCAGATTAGCTGTCCATTATACTTGCCAGCGTGTTTTATATTGGGAAGATTAAAAACTGCTTCACCGGCCTGGGCAACTCGCCCATCATCGTATTCTAGATGCCCCCTCAGAACGTAGATGAACTCTTCTTCCTGATGGTAAAAAGAGGGAAACTCAGCTTCCTCCTTACTTTCGAAAATGACAACTGATAGATTGCCCACCATTGTTAGCAACCATGCTGTATGCCCAGAGGGTAATGCCTCAAATGGTTCAATATCTGCTATTCTGAAGACCTTCTTCATCAAAGCCAGTTCCATTCTATACTCCTTTGTTGTTGAGATGAAATTTTATTATCTATTGACCTTAACTTCTTAAGACTTAACATACGAGTTAAGCGGAGTAATCATAGTGCAGGGCTACCGCTGGGTGTTAGCCGTGCCGGGAAGCAGGAGCGATGGACGGGGGAAGGATTTTAGGCCTCGGCTGCATGCCTTATAAATGTTAGGCTCGGCTTGAGCGTACATTCAAGATTACCCGCCCTATTGAAAATGCCATAGCTACTTATGCGCCATTGCAATATTTGTTTCATCGGGAACTGATACGCCTTCACCGTTGGCATAGGATTTCAATATCATGCTGACCTCCCTGGCCAGGGCTGCGCGCACCCCCTCACTCAATGCAGCGACGGCGCCAGCCACCGGTGTGGAAGCAAGATGATCCAGGACAAACGCTTCGACTGGGGGCAACCGCACTGTCATTGCACACGGATGAATATGCACCTTTACAAACCCTGCCACGACAAGAAAACTACGTAGCTCCTCGGCATCTAGAACTACCCGTGCAGTACGATACCGCACAGCGGCCTCAACCCCCACATACCGCTCAAGTGCCGTGCCAACGGCAATACTATATGGACTTACGGTTTTCCAAACACTGAGGAGCACACGTCCGCCAGGCACGAGGACCCGATGCATC
>Ga0214473_10004218_pt1 | contig 17314 bp, 15 predicted proteins | sample RVTome_7_FD_203509 | JGI IMG/M metagenome (GOLD analysis project Ga0214473, IMG submission 203509) | Soil microbial communities from uranium-contaminated site in the Upper Colorado River Basin, Wyoming, United States - RVT98D197 | ecosystem: Environmental > Terrestrial > Soil > Contaminated >... | reverse complement strand
CGCCGCCCGCAGCGCACGGAAGCCGCGCGGAGTTTGCGGCTGAAGGCGAGGACGGCGACGGGGCGGGGTGGGCGGGGGATAGAACTCCGGAATGGGCGCCCGCCGCAGCCAGCGTAAGCCGCGGGGGGTTTGCGGCTGGAGCGCGAGGCGGGCGCCCCTCCTTACGCGGAGCGCTCCCCAGCGGGGGGTGTTGGGGGGGCTCCCCCAACTCTCCGGATGCTGCCTGGCAGCCCAGCTAGCAGCGGGGGCAGTCTAGCGGCGACGCCTCACCAGCCGCCACACTGACCAGTCCGCTGCAGGCTGCGCTGACTGGCATACCTTGCGGGTGCACAACCCCCGGCAGGCCTCTGGCGCCCGTCCGGGGGCAGGCACGCCGGCGCGAGGCCGGGGCAGCCCGGCGGCGCCGCGCTGACCGGTCGGCCGCCGGCCGCCGTGCCTGCCCCCGGCCACCGATGCGGCCGGCGCGCCACCGGGAACTGCAGCCGCCGAGGGGCAGCGCCGCAGGCAGGTGCCGTGCGCGCGCCTCCGAGAGGGCAGGAGAGCCGCCAGCGGGACGGCTGGTCGATGGAGGGCTCATGGACACCGAGGATGCGACCAATACCGCGGCGATCTTGGCGCGGATCCAGGCGCAAGCTGCGACCGAGACCCTGCGCATTAGCGTCCACGCCCGGGACGAAATGCGGGATGAAGACATCACGCTCGACGAGGTCCTCGAGGCGATTACGACCGGCGCGATCCTCGAAAACTATCCGGAACACCGCCGGGGTGCCTGTTGTTTGCTCTCCGGGCGGACGGCTGGGGCGCGGCCGCTGCACCTGGTGTGTACGTCGACCCACCCTATCCTGGTGTTTATTACGGTGTATGAACCCCAGCCCCCGAAGTGGCTGACGCCCACCCAGAGGAGGCCCCAACCATGCAATGCACGATTCGCGGATGCCCTGGCACCTATGAAACGCGGGAGACCGTGTGTGTCGAGCGCGCCGGCGGCCAGCTCATCGTTATTGAGCATGTTCCTGTGGACGTCTGTGATGTCTGCGGCGATATGCTGTTTTGGCCGGAGACGGTCCGCCATCTGGAAGCGCTCCGGCGCGCGGACACCCCCCCGGCCCGCACCGCGCCGGTGTATGCCTACGCCTGACCGACGCCGCGCCGCTGCCGGCCCGCTGCCACCGACGCGGCGGGCGCGCCAGCGGCACACCCCTCGCCCGCAGCCGCCGCCCTGCAGCGCGCAGGAGCACCGCCAGGGCAGGCCCGGCCTGACGCGAAAGTCGCACCGCGGCACGGCGCGTGCCGCGCCGCATGCAGGCGCCGGGCGCGCGCCCCCGATCAGCCGTCCGCTCCAGCAGCGCTGAGCGGCGGCGGGCCAAGGCTGATGCGCCGCTTGGACTTCCAGGAGCGCCTGGAGACTCGCGACAGGAGAAGGAGACGAAAACCATGGGACAAGTGAAGGTGCAAGTGCGGTTGACCAATGCACGGGAAGCAGTGATGGCACAGCTCGGCCACCTCCAGGCGGCGCAGGTGCATCACGCCGACACGGAGGCGTTGATTGATACCGGGGCCGTGCGTTCGGTCTTGCCGCCTTTTGTAGCCGAGCAACTGGGCTTGATCCGCCTGGACCGCACCATGGCGCTCTATGCCGATGGCCGCGGCGAGGAGGTGGAGTGCACCGAACCGTTTATCGTCGACATTGGCGGGCGCCGGATGACCACCAGTGCGATGGTGCTGGGGCAGCAGGTCCTCCTCGGGGTGACGGTCCTTGAGGAACTCGATCTCCTCGTAGACTGTCAGCGCCAGCGGCTCATCCCCAACCCGGCCCACCCCCCGCAACCCGCGGTTCGGGTGTGAGGCGCCGCGTGCCGGGTGCCGGCATGGCCGCAAGGCGCTGCCGCCAGCGGCCCACGCTCCGCCAGCGCGCCAGCGCACCACGCCGCGCACGCCACCGCGGGGTAGGCGGGCGGCTCGCGTGATGGTGCTCCCGCGGCCGTGCCCCAGGCCTGCCCGTGGCGCAGGTGCCGCAACGTGAGGCATGACGCGGGGGAGCGGGGGGGAGACGCCTTGTTGGCTGGAGCTTAGCTCCTTCGAGACGTCACTCTTGTTCGGCTTGTTGGAGCAGTGCTCCGCAAAGGGAGAAACGCACCATGGCGGTATGACAGACGAGCACACAACGGCACGTCCGCTGCTTTCTACCGCCCGAGATCCATCGTGCGGCCCGCATTGCCGCGCTGCACCAGGGCACGGCGGTGCATGTCTGGGGCACGCGACTCGTTGAGCAAGAGGGACCAGAGAGGAACAATGCACACGAGGATACGCGGCCAAAGACTGCGGAATAAGGGAAGAAGCGCGGAAGGATTGCCGGGCCCGATGGTTGCACACCGGGCCTGGCCGAACGGAGGGACAACAACCAGGTAGGGTCATGTCCGTAATACCACTAACGGTATCTTCATATACTACCCTACCTCGACGCGCTTTGCAGCGCTTTTGTGTTGCTCCCCACGTTCGGCCACCGGCTTTCCTTTCGACTCGAGCCAAACACACAGCGCCTGGCGGTGTCGTGTCTGCCACGACCACCGCAGGCGCCCAGGTCGAAAGGGATATCGATGCCAGGGTATACTGCAGACCATGTCCACAGGACACCAGAGACTGACCCCTGCCGGCACTGCGGCGCGCGCGGTCCGCATGTCGAGCCCCCAGGCACCGGCCCGCACCACGCCCGGCTACGCTGCCGCGCGTGCCACGGAGTCATGCGTTGGCTCACGACCCCAGCGGCGGTGCGACGTGCGCGTCACTGGGACCACCTGGGGGACAGCCAGCCGACCGCCACGCAGCTGAAATTTCGGCGTCGGCTAGGGCACACCGGCGCACTGACCACACGGGTGCAAGCCTCACCCGCGATCCGGACGCTCCTGCAGCGGCAGGAGGTGGCGCGATGAGCACGCCACAACAGACCGGCAACCCGCTCCTCGAGGCGGCCTTGGCACAGGCGCGACTCGGCTTTCACATCTATCACGCCCGCCCGGGCACCAAGCGTCCGCAGTGGACCGGCTACAAAGCGCGTGCGACCACCGAGGAAGCCACGCTGACCGCCTGGTGGACGCGCTATCCCCACGCGAACCCGATGGCCCTCATTCCCCCAGGCGTCGCGATTGTAGACGTTGATCCGCGCCATGGCGGCCATGACGGACTGCGTACGCTGGAGATGCAGCATAGCGCCCTGCCAGGAACCTGGACCGTCAAGACCCGCCACGGTGGAACACACCGCTACTACCTCCTCCCGGACAACGCCCAGCTGGCGCAGAGCACACACATTGCCGCCGGTGTGGAATTGCTGGGACCACAGTGCCCCCTGACGATCCCTGGCTTTGTGCAGGACGATGGCCATGTCAATCGCTGGGAGGAGTTCTGCAACCCTGCCACCATGCGCTGTACGCCCATCCCGCTCTGGCTCCTCGACCTCGCAGGTCCCCGCACATCTCCGAAGCCTACGCGGTCACGACCCTCCACCGTGCCGACCCCACCCCCGACCACGGCAGAACCGGGCACACCTCTCTCGCAGAGGGATGGAAAGACAGCTACGCATAGGGGGGGGGGGACAGAAATTCTTACGTCGCGCGCGCTCCCTTCAGAGAAACTGACGGCGGGGGCGGTCGCGGACCTCTTGCGCGAGCATGCCCCGGTCTGTATCGGGTACCTGGCCGGCGTGCTCGACCGGCCGGCGCCGCCGCTCGGGGAAAGTTTCTTGGCGTGGTTCCGGGCCGAGGGCAAGCCGAGTGCGGCGTTTCTGCCTCCGACTGCCCCCCATCCCCACGTGCTGTATGTCGACCATGGCGACCGCAACGAGGCCGACCAGCCCCGGAAAGGGCAGACGCTCCCGAGTGTCTACTACCGTGTCATCACTGGGGAATGGCCTGGCACGCTGAAGCCCGCAAGCTATCTGATGTGGGCCGTGCGGCTCCTCCTCGACAGCGGGGTGCTGCAGGCACCGGACGGCCATTTTCCGCCGCTGCCCGGCGATGCCCCGCCCGAAGCAGCCCAGGCGTATCGCGGCTTTCAAACGCTCTGTCGCGTGCATGCCCTGTTACCCGCCGAGCATGACGACCAGCCCTATTCGGAAAGCTTCTGCGCGGCCTGGATACACGTCTCGGCACGCACGGCCCATCGGGCGCTGATGTGGCTCCTGAGTCGGGGCTATTTGTTGGTGCATCGCTGCAAAGAGCGGCTGTATTACTTCCTGAAAGGCACCAAACGGCTCATTGCGCGTCTGGGCGCGGGTCGTATCGCGACCAATCAGCAGGACGCCGTCGTCCTCAATACGGCGGCGCAGACCGCCGTCCAGAGCGAGCCTGTCGCTCCACGCCGCCCCGGCCAGCGCGCCGCGACCGACCAGCCGCAGGTCTGCCCGGCGTGCGACAAGGACGGCTTTGCACCGGTAGGCGAGGGCTGCGAGTGGTGCGTGATCTTGCTGCCCTTGCAGGCCCGGATTGACGCCAAGAAGCGGCTGTACGGGAGCCCGCCTGTGGTGGAGCTGCCGCATGTCGGGGGAGGAGGCCCAAACCCAACACTCGTGTCACCAGCCGCAAACGCATTTGCCCTGTGAGTCATACAGCTAGAACAAGGCGAGCTGCTGGGCTTTCGCGCGGCGGCTCCGGCGTGTGTGCGAAGGCGGCGGTATCTCCGGGGCAATGTGCTCCGTGTCGCTCCCGTATCCAGCCTCCAGCGGCGGCTCAATGTCGAGACGCGTCTGCATGTCCAACTGGGAGTGCCCATAGGGACTGACATGGCCATAGATCAGCGGGGTCAACGCCCGTAGATCCTCGACAGTCAACCGCGTTTCCCAGGCCGCCTCCCTGAGGACCCGTTGCAACATCAGGGTATTGATGTAGACCAGAGCGTTTTGGAGGAGATGCAGGGCGAGCATCGCCAGTTCCTGGTCTTCCCGCCGATTCGTCGCGATATCCCCGCCTTTGCCAAAGAGGATGAAATCATTGGCGCTGTTCCAATTCTCGACGACATTGAGCCCCTCGTGAATCTCGCGGCGGAGTTCGCGCAGCCGCAGATAGCGGCAGAGGAAGATCGTCCGGCGCGCTTTGCCGAGTTCCAGGAGGGCGGGGTAGGTCGGATGTTGGACATTGTGCCGCGTAAAGCGGCGCAAAATCGCATCGGTTTCCGCCGTACCCAGCCGCAAGGCGGTGCTATATTTGATCATGTTGTCATACTCGGGCGCGACGAGGTTCCAGTTGATCGGGCGTCGGAGGACAGCCTGCAGGTTGGGATAGGCCTCGGGGTGTCCGGCTTCGGGGCGGTACAGGCGTTGTTTGTGCATGGCCTTGAGCCGGGGCAAGAGCTGGAAGCCCAGCAAGTGGCAGAACGCAAACGCCACGGCGCTTTGCCCATGGCTATCGACGTACTGCCGGTCCACTGCCATGGCCGTGCAGTGGCGTACCACGCCTTCCATCATGGCAGCGACTTCGGAGGATGAGCACGTTTTCAGCTGCGAGGAGATACACGCGGCCTTGCGATCGACATGCCAATAGATCATGATGCCCGGCTTCCCATACCGCGCATGCCATTCGGTGAGGAGATTTTGGTCCCACGCGCGGAAGTGGCGCGAGTCGGAGGCGCACGCCGTGCTGTCTTCGCCCCAGAGCTGGGGGAGACGCGCCTCAAAGAGCCGATTGACGACCGCTGCAATACTCTGTCGCACGGCCTCTGGGGTGATAAAGCGACGCCGGACGTAGAGAAGCTCTTTGTACGCGAGCCCCTGGTTCCCCATGTGGACGCGCTTCAACCCTGCCCCGGTTCCAAGCCCATACAACGCGAGGAGGAGCCGGTACTGGAGGGTGGCCCGGTCGAGGTTTTCCCAGGCCGTCGGACTCCGGAAGAAGCGGGTAAAGTCCACCCGGAGGTCGGTTTCTTTGAGGACATCCAGGAGACTCGTCATCGGCCATCGCGTGCTGATCTCCGTCTTGAGGGCCAGCAAATTGGTGGGTTCTGGCTGGGGAGCAAGGGGAGAGAGCTTGATCCACCCCTTGGCCTTCGGGAGAATCTCGACGTCGGTATTGCGCGGCAGGGTGCGATCCAACGCGGTGAGTTCGTCGCGCATCTCTTGCTGAACCTGCTGGATAAAGTCCTCAGCCTGTGAGGGGAGATTGAGCGCCGCATAATAGGTCGGCCGTTGGACCGCAAAGTCCCGGGGAACATCGTCATCAGGGTTCCGAGAGCGGTCCGCCCCGACGACCCAGATTTCTTTGCAGCGGAGCTGGTCGCGGAGGGCTTGCAGCACACACATCTCATAGGTAATGCGGTTGACCCGCTGGCGCCCCTGGGCATCGGTTTCGACCACCGCCTCGCGCCAGTGGTCCCGGACAACTCCGTCAAGCGGGATGTCCTCGTCCACCGGATAGGTGCGCATACGACGCTGGAGGTGCTGCTGCAGAAGGGCTAAGGCCCGGATGAGCGGCTGATGCATGGCGTTGTTTGAGCGAAATTCCAGCGTTGCGAGGAGTGGGGGCAGCATCCGGCGATAGTGCGCGCGGTACGAGCGACGCATAACCGTCTGGACGTGCGTACGCTAGAAGGGTCCCGTGGCTTTCCACTCTTTGACCACATCGCGGAGCGTCGCGTCGCTCACGACGGGAAAGATCACCTCTTGGACCACGCCTGTGGGGTGCTCGAGGGTCGCTTCCGCTAAGCGATAGAGCATCCCGGTTTTCCCATGCACCCGCTTGAGATCCTCGATGAGTTCTTTTTCGACCTTCCGCTCCGCTTTTGCCCCAAGGCGGTGGACAAGTTCAAGCAGCACATCCACCAAGATATCTGTGAGTTCCCGCCCGCGCAGCAGACAGAAGGCAGCCAGGAGGGTCATCCGGAGCGGCACGGTATGCCGGCGGAGTTCATAGGGTTCTTCGACCGCAACCCGTTGGCGGTACGCCTGGAGCACGGTCGGAGTCATGTCGTCAAACAGGTCCGGGGGCAGTTGCAGTGCCCGGACCCGTTCGAGCTTGGCGATTTCCTGGAACAGGTTGGCCAAAGTCGCGCGCCCGGGGTCCGCCCGGAGTTCCTGGAGCAGGGCGCGTTCGAGGGTGGGTGCGGAGGAGGAGTCAGGGTCGGAGGGAGGAGCCTCAGCCGGACCTAATAAGGCATCGAGTTGCCCTTGCGTCGTCGCCGACAGCCGGTGCAGTATCCCGTTCCCCACGCGCGTGTCCTCGCGATGGACCGCCGACCGCATGAGGCGGTCAATGCGCTCTGGGGTCGGGGGCTCGATACGCAGGTCACGGCAACGCTGCATAACCGCCTCCTTGAGATATTCTGGGCGCCGCGTGGTGGGCAGGTTCTGCTCACAGAGCCATGTTACTAGCGTCTCACCATCGGCGACGGTGGCGTCGCGGAAGCCCAAGTGTTGCCGAATCTGCGCCCGGTGATACTCGATGGTCCGACTCTCCCAGTCATACTGCGCCCACGCGTCAGCGGGAACGCCGACTTGCTGGGCGAGATAGTCCACCACCGTGAAGGGCACATCTTGCGGCGCACGCGGGAAATACCCGGCGTACTGGAAGAACTTGAACAGTACGGCAAACCCCAAGCGCGTAGCGCCATGCTTGTGCTCGATCAGCGGCCATTCCCCAGGGACGATCGTCCAGTGTTCCACCAATGCCTCAGGATGCCACGCACGTTTCATGCTCTCCATCCTCCTCGTCGGAGTGCCTCGCACGACGTCCCCCTCTGCCAAATAGGGTTCCCGCCATGCGGACGTTTGTCACCCCTGAAAAAGCAGTGCTTCTGAGTCCCCTCACCTGTGTCAGATAGGCTATAGCCTATCTGACGCACACAAGAGGAGACAGGAGAATGATTGCGTGCTATTGCCGCGTCTCGACGCGGCGGCAAAAGGTCGATAGCCAGAAAGCGGACATCCTGTGCTGGCTTACGGGCAATGCCGTGACGCCCGCTGTAGTCCAATGGTTCGAAGATGTCGACAGTGGAACCACGCTCAGACGTCCTGCCTTTGCCCGCATGCAGCAGGGCATCTTTACGGGCACCATCAAAACCGTGGTGGTCTGGAAACTCGACCGGATTTCGCGGCGGCAGCGCGAGGGGGTGAATCTGCTGGCGGATTGGTGTGAACGAGGGGTGCGCGTCGTGGTGATTACGCAGCAGCTCGACCTCAGTGGCGCCGTGGGACGTCTCGTGGCCAGTGTGCTCTTTGGCCTAGCAGAGATTGAACAGGAGTATCGCCGGGAACGGCAAGCCGCTGGGATTGCGGTGGCCAAGCGGAAAGGGCAGTATCGTGGTCGAGTCAAAGGGACGACGAAGGCCCAGCCCGCGCGCGCCCGGATGCTCTCTGAGCGTGGCTTTACCATAGCGGAGATTCGGAGCGCCCTGCAGATCAGTCCGCGGACTGTCTACCGTTATCTGGCCGCAGGGGAGAAAGCGTGAGCTGTTCACAAGTATGTCACTACTTGTGAGTTTGCGGCTCGTGACACGAGTGTTGGGTTTGGGCCGAGGAGCCGCGGAGAGGGCCTAGCCGCGGTTTCGCTGGCGCGCGACCTCTGCGACCGCGGCGGTCGGCGCGGCGCTAGCGGCGCCGACCGCCAGGCCTGGCCGGCTGCCGGTCTGTCCGGGCTGGGGCGTCGATCGCGCTGGCATCTCGGTGGACAGAGGGAGAAGACGCGGGAGTGGAACAGCGGCAGCGCGACTCTCACCGGCTGTTAGCCAGCAGGCAGGGGTTGGAGGGGTGACCCATGGTGGAGGGACTCCGCACACACCATCTTAATCCATGCCTGGCGCGTGATGCCGATACGCCGACATTCGCTGTCAATCTCTCGCAGCAGTGCCAACGGGAAGTCAATATTCACCCGCTGTTTGGCGCTATACTTCTGGGTAAAATGTGCGGAGACATCTTCGCCACGTTCGGCACGTTCGGCGATGTCTTCCATATCTACCCGCTCATGGTGACTGGATTTCGCGTTCATAGGCTTGTTGCTCCTCGCTTCCCGGTAGTATATGTCAACGCGCTGCACCTGGTCCGCGAGCATCGCGCCACACTGCGCTACTGTTGGCCCTGGCATAAGTGGCTCGTCTGGACTGGGACCCACTGGCAGCAAGATAGCAGTGGCGCCGTCCGACAGAAGGCCAAGCAGACCATCAAGCGACTTGCCCGACATGCTGAAGACCTCGATGAGGCTGGGGCAAAAGCCCTCATGACGCATGTCAAGAAATCCCTCAGTACGGCCGCCATTAAGGCGATGATTGAAAGCGCCCAGGATGAACCTGGCATCCCCGTACAGCCTGAAGACTTCGATGCACATGGCTGGTTGCTCAACTGTGCCAATGGCACGTTGAACTTGCAGACCGGCGCCCTGCAGCCTCACTTCCAGGCCGATCTGCTGACCAAGTGTCTGAGCATTCCCTATAAGCCTGACGCGCTCTGCCCGACCTGGGAGCGCTTCTTGTGGCGCATTATGGGGGGCACGGTCACGTCTGACGATCCGGATATGATGACGGAGGCCGACCTTGACGCCCGGCAAGCGGCTGATGACCGGGCACAACGCCTTATCACGTTTCTGCAACGCGCTATCGGGTACAGCTTGACCGGGAGCACCAGCGAGCAATGTCTGTTCGTGTTCCATGGGAGCGGTGCGAACGGCAAAAGCACGCTCCTCGAACTCCTGCAGGCCCTCCTCCTCGACTATGCCCAGAGTACCCCGAGTGCTTCACTGCTGGCGAAAGAGCGCCATGATGGGATTCCCAACGATATTGCGCGGTTGCGTGGGGCACGGCTGGTGACTGCGGTGGAAATTGGGGAAGGCAAGCCGCTGAACGAAGAGTTGGTGACGCGGCTCACTGGACAAGACACCCTCACCGCTCGCTTTCTCCATGCGGAGTTTTTTGACTTTACGGCGGAATTTAAGCTCTACCTGGCCTGCAACCATCTGCCGCAGATTCGTGGGACGGATCATGCCATCTGGCGACGTGTCAAGCTGATCCCCTTCGATGTGACCATTCCTGACGATCAACAAGATAAGACCTTGCCTGCCCAACTGCTGGCGGAATTGCCCGGCATCCTCACATGGGCAGTGCAAGGCTGTCTCGCCTGGCAGCAAAAAGGCTTGGAAACGCCAGAGGAGGTGACCGCGGCAACGAAAAACTACCGTGCATCCATGGACGTGATAGGACGTTTTATTGAGGAGTGCTGCCTTGTCGACCCGAGCGTGCAAGCCAGAGCTGGCGCACTCTATGACGCCTTCAAACAATGGTGTGAGGCCAGCGGAGAATTTGCCGTGACGCTTAGCGCGTTTGGGAAGCGCCTGGAAAAGCTTGACTTTGCCAAGCACACCAGCGGCGGTGTATGGCGCATGGGTATCGGCTTGATTGATACAAAATACGAGGGGAAAGCGAGGAAGAGTTTGGAACACTTGTAATACTTGGAGCACTTCCTACAGGTTTTTTTGCTTTCATTTTCTTACGAGAGATAACCTGTAGAAGTATTACAAGTGTTCCAAGTGTTCTAAGCCCAGTAACGACGCGGCAAAATGCCTCTCACCATCTGTGAATATCAAGAACTATGCGGCAGAGCGCATATAGACACAGAGAAAAGCATGCGTGACGTCATGAAAAGAGGTGATCGCATGTCCATATCGACCACGCCCCCGCACCCTCTACAGGCTGGCGCCCCGTGCCCGACCAGGGAGTGCCCCGGAAGAGTCAAACAGGATGGCAAGGCGCTCTATTGCCCTGTCTGCCGCTGGCGTGGGTGGAGCCCGTCCACCCAGCACGGGAGCTGACCTATGGACTTGAACCACTGTGTCTTGACGGGAGCGCTGACGAGATCGCCGACCACGCGGACGCCCGAGCATGGGACGCCCTCCCTAAGCTTTACGCTGCGAGTCAACGAAGCTGGACCTGCAGGCCAGCTCTTGACGCTCTTCGTCCCGGTGGAGTGCTACGGCACCACGGTGGACCAGACCCGGGAGTTGGTGGCTGGCGAGAGCGTCCTGGTGGCTGGCAAATTAAAATTTACCTCGACCACGACGAAGGACGGGAGCAAGAAAACCAGTCTCTGTGTCCTGGCGCGGCTGGTCCAGCGGCTGGCGCCAGCCCTGGCGGCGATTACCGGGGACGGCGCGGTGTAACGCGGAAGTTTGTTCCCCTGTTCGTGCACTAAAATGGCAACCTCATGATAGACGAAATACCCCATGAAAGAAGCACCCCTGTCCGGGTATGGACCACGTAAGGGGACATTATGGAGGATCGCCATCCCGTGAAGCGTCCACCACAGTGTAATCAGTGTCACGGTGCAGCGTGATGAGGAAGACGTCTCCTAATGGCTTTGTTTGGCGAAAATGCCCCAGAAAACAGGGGAAAATCGGCAACGCTGTTTCAGATGCATTTCGCCGCGTCGTTCCTAGTGATAAACGCCTTGAGAGGGGTGGAAAGCGGTGCGTTTTTCCTAATGATTTCGACCAAAAACCGGCAGGAGGCTGTGTATGGGTGGTCCTGGCTCTGGGACGTGGTACCGGTGGAAGGGCACACGCACCACGCTGGAGGAAGTCTGTCGGCTCGATGTGCGCTGGCTCCATCGGCATGGGTACCTCGATGGCCGACCGCGCTGGCTGACCTGGTCCCGTGGGGAACGTGAGACCGGCTCTGCCAGTGTCGCGCTGGTAGACGGCGATCTGATGGTTGCGTATCGCTACCGGGCCCGGGGTAGTAAGGATTGGGAGCCCGTGCGGCAAGTCATCACGCTGGACTGGACGCCGTGCCACTATGGGGGAGAGCGGCCCTGGTTTCGGTGCGCTGGGTGTCGCCGGCGTGTTGCAGTGCTGTGTGGTGAGGGAAAATGGTTCTTGTGTCGGCACTGCTATGAGCTGCCGTATGGCTCCCAGCAGGAAACAGAGGAAGCTCGGCTGCTACGGAAGGTCCGCACACTGCGGGCGCGGCTGGGTGCCAGCATGAACCTCCTGGAACCTATCTGGACCAAGCCCACAGGGATGCACTGGCGCACGTTTGACCGGCTCTTACAGGAGGTGTTCTCGCACCGGCGTCTGCGTGTCTCGCAGCCTGACGTTGAGGTGACCACGAGCAGCCCGCGGACGGTACTGGCGGAGTTGCACGCACGCGGCTATCGGCGTGCATGGCTCGTGGGGGGCGGGCAGCTGGCGGGGGCCTTCCGTGCCCAGGGCCTGATCACAGAGTACATTTTCAGCGCGATGCTGATCGGTCGACCTGCCCAGTGGCGCATGCGCGTGCTGCTTGCTCTCATGGTCTGGACGACCGTGGTCCTGTTACCGCTCGCGCTCTTACTCTGGGCCCAGCTACGCTTTTTGCCTTATCACGATACGGCGATCACCTGGAACCATCGCGCCGCGGTCCTGGTGGACCTCGCGCTGCTCTGGCTGTTCTGGCCGCTGATGCTCATGCCAGGGCAACGCTGGTCGTCTGCAGCGCATACCATCGCCCTGTGGAAGGAGGAGCAACGTGCGGTGCGGCGCACAGCATGGACTAGGCGCCTCCGTTGGGGGACCGGCCTGCTCTGCTTGACGCTGATAACCGTGGTGTTTTCGCTGGGTACCGCCGTGCTCCCCGAGGAAGGTATGGAGACTTGGATGGCCGCCCACCTGCCTACACGCTGGCGGCACGTCGATCCACCCCGTGGTGGTAAAGGCGTCTTTAAGCTGACCTACTGGCTGTTTGAGACGCCAGGAGCCCCTTTTCACCGCAATCTGTGGCTCCAGGAGCAGGTGCTGGTTGCTGGTGAACCCTCGGCGGAGGTTCTCACAGCACTTCTCAGTGGGGACGAGCACAAGCGGGCGCAAGGGCTGGAAAAGATCGCGGGGCTCACCTTTACCAATCGTGACCTGCGTGGTGCCGATCTGCGCGATACCCTCTTCGTCAAGGGAGATTTGCGCGGCGCCAATCTCAAGGGTGCGAATCTTGTTGGGGCCAGAGTATTCGCTGCCAACCTTTCCACGTTTCCTATTTTCAAGGGCTGGCGTTGCGTTGAAGGTGTCTACCGGCAGCATACATCTGTCACGCAGACGGTTACAGTCACGCGGTCAGAGTTTACAGACGTCCAGCAGTCAGAGGTTGACTCCTGTGGCACGAATCTTCAGGGCGCTAACTTGTGGGGCGCTGAGCTTCACGGCGCTAACTTGCAGCACGCCCAGCTTCAGGGCGCCGACTTGCAGCACGCCCATATCAGAAGTGCAGACTTTACGGGGGCTGATCTCATGCTGAGTAATCTGCAGGGCCTTTCGCTGTCGCCGTTGGATGAGGAAACGTACAAGCAGCTGGAGCAGCGTCTCACAGACACTATACGCGATGAAAACCGACGTGCCGACGTCCTTAAGCAGCTTAAAGCGGCCGTTGGGCGACCTACCCAACTGAAGCCCGTTCGCTCTGATCAGGTACTGTGCAATGAGGTCAACCTCCTTCCTTCCTGTCTCACGCAAGACAAGATCGCAGTCTATGCCCGCGCGCGCGCTTGGTTCCTAGTGACGCTTGGCTGTCAAGACGCTGCGATCGCGCGTGGCGTGACTCGGCAGATGCTGGTGAATACGCAGGACCCAATGCAGATGGCGTTTGCGAAGCGCTTCACAACGATACAAGAGAAGGATTGCCCAGGGTGGGCCGCCTTGCCAGGGGACCTGAAGGACGAGCTTCGCAAGCAGGCTGCGGGGAAGCCCTCGGCGCCCTAGTGGACTAACCCAGCTAATATGACATGTAGCCACAAGCTCCAAAGCAATCTGGGTGTCTACCGTTTCATAAGTTGCTTGTCAAACGAGGTGAGTCAGTCCACTAGTGTGCTGGCGGCTGGCGCGATGATCGCAGGCGTCCTTAGGGGGCCGGTGCCAACGACCGTTCCGCTGACAACACTTCGAGAGATCGGTATGGCGCGTGGACGGAAAACCGCCCTCACGATCCGCCTCACAGCAGACGACCGCCAGACGCTGACGGCGTGGTAGCGGTCAATGATCATCCCTGCGGGACGCGCCCGCCGTGGGCGGATTCTGCTCTTGCTGGCTGATGGCATGACCATTGTCCAGATTGCCGACACCGTTGGAATTAGCCGACGCTTTGTGTACAAGTGGGTGCAGCGGTTTCTCCAACACGGGATAGAGGGACTGAGGGACAAGCCAGGTCGCGGCAAGGGCCGGTGGCCGCGTCAGCAGGAGAGGCTATAAGGGAGCAGCATGGGGAGCATGTCATCCAGCCGCTAACCGCAATTTCGGAGCCTAGATACTGAGGATGCGATACATATTGGGTGACCGTTTGATTGCTTGACGATAGGCTAGTATGGACGTATATTTATATATAGAGGGAGGAGGAAAAAGGGGCTTCACGAGAGGCCCAAGCGGTGACTTTCTCTGGAGGGGGTATGTGGGAAGTATCCGACATGGAAGCGCGAGGCGGTACAAGCCCTGTCAGCGGGTGGCTCCCAGGGATGGATGGAGGGGAGACCGCGACAGGCAACACACCAGGCAAACGGCCTGGCAGACGATCCCGGCAAGGGACGTCATAACGACTCGGTGAGAGGGATGGAATGCAGGAACGGTTCTGTCCCTCTTCGTGTTTTGCGGCACGTTTGTCTCATCCCAGACTCTCTCTTGTCCAGAGGGGGTCAGCGGCAGCCGTCCAGCGGCCTGCCGGTCGCACTGCCAGCCCCCTCGCCGCTGGAAAATGCCGTTTGAATTTCCTACACTCCTGTTGCGGAGCAGATGTACCGGGAAAGCCTGCTACCAGAATGGGACTAGGAACGGTTCAACCTCGTCTCCGACATAGCGGACACGGTATTTCCGCTATGCCATCACCATCACATCTATCGCACCCTGTACCTCCCTCTTCATCTCGTCTTCCTTCGCATGCGGGGCATACTTCTTCGATTACTCCCTCTCCCTTACACCGGGGACAGTCGTTATCTTCATCAGAGTCTTGTTTATTCTCATTCTCTATTCGGTTCCTCTCAGGTGGATAATCTACACCTCCAATAGTACAGCCTTCACAAAGGTATCTTTGCCCTATCCCCCCAGGAGAATCCTGTACCCACGAATCCTGACATTGTCGGCATACATGTTAGTTCACAGACGTCGACACATCTAACTCACAGTGCTCAGAACACACGACATCCACACGCCATTCCCCTGCATCGTTTCGGTAGAGTGGGAGTGTGTCGGTCAGCATTTGGAGAAGCGCGGTCACCTCCTCACGGTCACGGATAACGTACTCTTCACCATCCACAGGGCACACGAGCCGAATACGATCTGCCTTCATCGCTTTGTCTCCCTCAAAACTGTGCATACCTGCGCCTAGACTTGTCTGGGCCGCCTAAACTTCGATTTACGGCGGGTTTTCCGGCGAGGTTTTTCAGTTGTGTGTGTGCTATCACGCGACTCTCCTTGGGGAGTTCCAGGCGGAAGCCTTCGGGGTGACCACACATCGACGGTTGTATGGTTGCGTCCGCCCGTGATCCATATCGCGGAAATCGGGTTTCAGAAAAACACTTGTCAGGCAGCCGACTTTCTGGTATCTCTCTGCAGGCATGCGGGGAGGAGGCGCGGCGGACACGGCCCAGGGGAGCGCAGCACGTGGCGATTATCGCGGTCACCGGCCGCAAAGGCGGCATTGGTAAGAGTACCCTGACGGCAAACCTGGCGGCCGAACTCGTCGCCCTGGGCCAGACCGTGGCCGTGCTCGACACGGACCCCCAACAGAGTCTGGTGGCCTGGGCCGGGCTGGGCACGGGCTTCCTCGCCACCTGTGTCCGCGCCGTCGAGACCACGCACCCCGAGCGCTTCCAGGCCGCCGTGCGCACCGCCGCGCAGACCGCCACCCGCGTCCTCATCGATACCCCGCCCGGTTTTGCCGATCCGGCGCTCCTCGCCGCGCTGCTGGCGGATCTGGTGCTGCTCCCCGCCGGCCCCTCGCCCCTCGATATGCTGGCCGCGCGCGAGGCGCTGGCACTCACGCGGGAGGCCCGCACGCAACGCGGCGGGCACCAGCCCGTGATCCGTTTTGTGCCGTCGAAAGTCCAAGCGCAGACCACGCTCAGTCGCGACCTGGGCACGTCCCTGGCCGGCTTTGGGGAGCCCGTGCTGCCGGCCATTGGCCAGCGCGTGGCGGTGGCGGAAGCGGCCCTGCATGGCCTGACGGTGCGCGAATATGCCCCCCGCTCAGCCGCCCACGCGGAATTCATCACCCTGGCCCACGCGGTCGAGGAGGTCTTGAGCCTATGTCCAGCAAAACCCGACTGACGCACCTGGCCGCCCGGCTGGCCGCGCCCGCGCGGCCCCCCACCGCCCTCCCGGCGGGCTTAGAGGCCAACCCGCCGCATGGCGCGCGCGGGGAGTTTGTGAAGGTGACGGTGACGCTCCCGCCCGAGATCTATGGCCTGATCGCCCAGGAGGCCATGCGGCGCAAAATGGCCAAAGCGCGCGATCCGCGCATCTCCGCCATTGTCCGGGAGGCGATCGTGGCGTATTTGGAGGCCGGCCGGATGACCCCGTGAGGCGCGGGCGGCCCCCTGGGCGCCGCGTGCCAGGACTGTCCCGTGGCTGTCCCACTCGCCCCCGGCGCGCCCAGCTGTCCTAGGCGCGCTGAAAATGGCATATTTTCGGCGCCCTGGCCCCTGGAGGCGAGGCGACCACGGAGGAGCGCGCCCACCCCATGGCCACTATCGAACGCCGCCCGCAGCGGGACGGGGCCCTGCGCTACCGGGTCAAGGTGCGGGTGTACGGCGCGCGCCCCCAGACGGCGACCTTCCCCACGCTGGCCGCGGCGCGCCGCTGGGCCCACGCCACCGAAGCCGCCCTACGCGAGCACCGCCACTTTCCGGCCCCAGAGGCGGCGCGCCACACGGTGGCGGAGTTCCTGGCGCGCTACACGCGCACGGTGCTGGTGCGCAAGAGCCCGGGTTCGGCACGCACGCAGACGCCGAAGCTGGCCTGGTGGCACGCGGCGCTGGGCGCCCAGCGGCTTGCGGACGTGACGCCGGCGCTGCTCGTGGCCTGTCGCGACCGGCTGGCCGAGGACCACGCGCCCGCCACGGTCAACGGCTACCTGGCGGCCTTGAGCCATGCCTTCACGGTAGCCGTGACGGAGTGGCAATAGCTCGACGACTCCCCGATGCAGCGCGTACGGCGGTTGCGGGAGCCCGAGGGCCGTGGGCGCCTCCTCACGGAAGACGAACGGCACTGCCTCCTGGCCGCCTGTGACGCGAGTCCGAACCGCTTCCTGGCGCCGGTGGTGGTGCTAGCGTTGAGTACGGGGGCGCGCAAGCAGGAAATCCTGGGGCTGACGTGGGCCGATGTCGATCTGCGCCGCG
>Ga0214473_10004217_pt1 | contig 17316 bp, 13 predicted proteins | sample RVTome_7_FD_203509 | JGI IMG/M metagenome (GOLD analysis project Ga0214473, IMG submission 203509) | Soil microbial communities from uranium-contaminated site in the Upper Colorado River Basin, Wyoming, United States - RVT98D197 | ecosystem: Environmental > Terrestrial > Soil > Contaminated >... | reverse complement strand
GTGCCAAAGAAAGTTAAGATTAGGTATGCTCTGCTCGCTGATGCCGCGCCGGCGCCAGCTGACATCTATGCCCCAGCCGTCAACAACGACCATTACCAAGGGTTTATATATGGGTTTAAATGTTTGCATGAGCTCGTGTATTGGCTAATAAACTATGTCCCGTCATACCCGGCGGCTGCCCAAGACCCAGGAGAGCAAGAACAGTCGGGGCTATATCCGACAATTTTCCCTCATCATTGAGTTTTACCGAGTTGAGACCTGGCTGGGCGGTGGGTGGTACGACAATAAAGGGTACCGGGTTGTTGGTATGCGATGTATCCGGCTCATTGGTCATAGGGTCTATCATTTGTTCCGCGTTGCCGTGGTCCGCCGTCACCATCACCGCGTAACCCCTCTTTGTCGCGTCGGCAACCACAAGCGCAACCTGTTGGTCAACCGTATGGCAGGCAATTTTAGTCGCATCGATGTTGCCGCTGTGTCCAACCATATCGGCGTTTGCGTAATTTACCACCACAAAATCATAGGGCTTTTTACTTATGGCGCTCATTAGCTTGCGAGTAATAATATCGGCCGACATTTCCGGTTTTAAGTCGAAAGTCGGCACTTGGGACGATGGAACTATTATGCGGTCTTCGCCGACGTTCGGCTGCTCCATAGTGCCGTTAAAAAAGTATGTGACGTGGGCGTACTTTTCCGTTTCCGCTATGTGGAGCTGTGACATATTGGCCTTGGCGAGAACGGCGGACAGCGTCTCGCGGATACTGTCCGGCTCAAAAGCGATATTCGGCTTAACGCCGATGTCGTGCTCGTAACCGTAAGGAATCATACTGACAAAATATAGGTTCCGCAATATCTTATGGCGGCGGTACGCTTTAATATCCGGCGCGAGGAATGCTAATGTCAGTTGGCGCGCCCTGTCGGAACGAAAGTTCCAAAAGATAACCGAATCACCGTCCTTAACCGGCGGGGGCGGCTGACCGCCGGAAGCGACAATTATCGGCTCTATGAATTCATCGGTCTGTCCCGCCTGGTACGCTTCGGCTATGGCGCCCAAAGCGCTTGCCGATGGCCGTCCGAGACCTTCGGTCATGGCTCGGTAAACTTTATCAACGCGAGTCCAGTGCTGGTCTCTGTCCATAGCAAAGTAGCGGCCGGAAATAGTCGCGACTTGTCCTATCCCGAGACGCGCCGTAACTTTATTGAGACGGTAGATATAGTTTTGAGCGGCGGTGGGCAGTGTATCGCGGCCATCGGTAAAGGCATGGATATATACTCTTTTGAGACCCCTTTGGCGCGCCAGAAAGAGTAGAGCGATGGCGTGGTTAATGTGTCCGTGAATGCCCCCGTCGCTCAAAACACCCATTATGTGCAAATTTGTGCCGTTGGTTTTCGCGCGGTCAACCGCTTGAGTTAATACCGGATTGCGAAAGAACACACCGGAAGTGATAGCGTCGTTAATTTTTATGACATCCTGATGGATAAGTGTGCCGGAGCCAATATTTAAATGTCCCACTTCCGAGTTGCCCATCTCGTGGCCCGGCAAACCTACCGCGCGCCCCGAAGCAGCCAAGAGTGTGTGGGGACACTTACGCCAAATACTGTCAACAAAGGTAGTGCCGGCCAAAGCAATAGCATTACCACCCCACGGCGGCGCGTATCCCCAACCATCCATAATTATTAATATAACCGGTGTTTTCATTGATTTGGTACCAATTCCTCCTCTATGCGTAAAAGGCGATTGTATTTTGAAACTCTCTCCCCGCGCGCCGGCGCGCCCGATTTCATATATTCCGCGCCCACACCGACCGCGAAATCCGAAATGAAGGTGTCCTCGGTATCTCCCGAGCGATGGGACGCGATTGCTTTGTAATTGTTTTTGTGAGCCAGCTTCACCACATCAATCGCTTCGCTGATAGTACCGATTTGATTGGGCTTAATGATAATGCCGTTGCCGGCGCCCGTCTCAATCCCCTTCTTGAGCCGTGTCGCGTTGGTCACAAATAGGTCGTCGCCGATAATCATCACTCGTTCGCCCAGCTCTTTGGTTAGTTTTTGCCAGCCCCCCCAATCATCCTCGCCCAGCGGGTCTTCAAGGGAAACTATCGGATACTTTTGGATGAGCTCGTGGTAGCTCATATCGGGGAATTTCTCGCCGGCAAAATCAAAAGCCACATGTGTTTGACCGGCCGCGAGGATAACATCTATCGCTTCGGCGTCGTTGTGGAGCGAGGGCGCGTAACCGCCTTCATCGCCAACCGCGGCTGTCAAGCCCTTGTTGTGTAATATGTCTTTTATGCCGTAATATATTTCCGCCGCTCGGCGAAAACGTTCGCGGAATGACGATGCTTCGGTTGGTACCAACATAAACTCTTGGGTGTGCAGGTTGTTATCGGCATGGGCGCCGCCGTTTATGACGTTAAGCATCGGTGTCGGCACGCGCAGATGGTTTTGGTTGCCGGCGAGCGCGGCGAAGTGGCGATAGAGTGGTTGACCCTGGGCCAAAGCGCCGGCTTTTGAGATGGCGATGGATACGGCGAGTATGGCATTGGCGCCCAGCTTGGTCTTATTTTCCGTACCGTCAAGCTCTATCATCAGTTCGTCAAGCTCTTTCTGATTCACCGGGTCTTTGCCCTTGAGCGCCGGAGTGATAATATTGCCAATATTATGTACCGCTTTTAGTACGCCTTGCCCCTTAAAGCGGTTTTTGTCGCCATCACGAAGCTCGCAGGCCTCATATTTGCCGGTTGACTTGCCGCTGGGTGTTGCCGCCAAAACCTTCGCCCCGCTATCAAGCGTCAGCTCGGCTTCAACCGTCGGCGACCCCCTCGAGTCCAAAATCTCCCGCCCTTTGATACTCCTAATAATCATCGCCCTCCTTTGAGTGAGTCAATACTTCAAATTCATCATAGCAATATTTGCGATATTTATGAATGGAATAAATAAACGGCGTTAATGTATTTAGGTATTAAGAGGCGTCATGAAAATCTCTCGTAGGCCACGCTTTCCTGCCCGTCCGTAGCTTTAGCGAAGGCGGGAGCGTGTCACCCACAAGCTGAAGCTTGTACTATGATACCCGTAGGTCACGGTTTACCGTGATGCTTGCAGCATTCGCGCGCAATTCGAGACCCATTCGCGCGCATTCGCGTGATTTATTAGTACTCTTCACACTTTACCTGATAGAAAGCTCGGGGGTGGTCGCACGACGGACACTTCACGGGCGGGGTTTTACCGAAGTGGAGATAGCCGCACTCACGGCAGACCCACCATACTTCTTTGGGTTTCTTAAATACCGTACCGCCCGCCACTTCTTTGAGTAACTTAGTGTACCGCTCGGCGTGGTGTTTTTCAGCGAGCGCGATATGGCGCAGACGAGTAGCGATATCCCTCAACCCTTCCTTTTCCGCCACATCGGCAAACCCGGGGTACATTTCCTTGTATTCGTATGTTTCGCCGGCGATTGCCGACTTGATATTTTCCTCCGTCGTACCGCGTGTGGTTGGCACTGGCGCTTCCACTGTCAGTGTATCAATGCTCTTGTCTTTGTCTTTCAGCTGATTTATGAGCTTCATTGCCCAACTGGCGTGCTCCCGCTCATTGTCAGCCGTCATCTGAAATATATCGGCAATCTGCTCAAACCCTTCTTTGCGCGCGATACTCGCGTAAAAGGTATAACGGTTGCGCGCTTGGCTCTCGCCTATAAACGCCTTAGCTAGATTGAGCACAGTTTCTTTCACAAGACCTCCTTATTATTATTCGATAACCGTGCGACCACCTCGTAGGTGGACTTGCGGTTATGTTTTCCACGCGCACTAAAGGTCAATTCTTAACTATTTCAACTGTGGTGGACTCACCGAGAATCGAACTCGGAACTCAGCAATGCGAATGCCGCGGTATACCATTTACCTATAAGCCCGCAAGACGCACTATAATTTCAAAAATTCTAAAACCCCTTGATTTATTTGCCGAATAAGATTATAATACTTTCTTGAGTCCTAACTTTCAAGGTCAACAATGATCATTCTCACAGTCACCGCCAAGAATCGTCCGCAAACCACTAAAAAAGCAGTTAATCATTTAATTGTCGGTGGGATAGTGGCGGCAAAAGCAGACACTTCGTACGCACTGCTTGTCCTGCCCCGATTTCTCGAAAATCATCGCATCTTAAATAAGATTAAAAACGCCCGCCACAATAAAAAATATTCGCTCTTTGTGGCAAAAAAAGATGACATTATCTCAAAAATACCCGAGCAGCATCACGCGCTGGCCCACAAGCTCCTGCCCGGCCAAGTTACAATTGTTTATGACAATAAACGTCCCGGCTTAAGGATGATTGACTCCGAAACCATCACATCTCTCATCGCGGCCCTCAAGACACCTCTGACCGCGACGTCGGCAAACCCTTCAGATCTTACTCCCGCCCGAAGCGCGCAGGAAGTTGAGACGTATTTTAATCACCTGCCGATACTAGTATTAGACGAAGGCGAAGTGCCGGCGCAAAAATCATCAACTGTCATAGATCTCACCGGACCCAAGCCCAAGATACTCCGCAGAGGCGCCTTCTCCTTGTCGAGCTTGGTAAAATAAAGTAAAATAAGCTTACGGGCGGATGGCGGAACTGGTAGACGCGCTGGACTCAAAATCCAGTGATCTCAAGATCGTGAGGGTTCGACTCCCTCTCTGCCCACCAAGTAAAATTACTTCCTGCAAAACGAACTACGTTCTGTTATTGCGGGAGCGTAACCACTTGGCGCGGCCATATAGGGAAGTAATTTTACGCATAAAGGAGGTTCATGCTCTTTGACGAGCGTGATTTGGATAAACTATTCAGACCCAAACCTTCTCTCCCCGGAGATGAAGAATTTTTTAAGGCACGTGCCGAGGCCGGATGGTGGCCGTCACCTAAAGCCGCAAAGTACCATCCGCCAACACTCAAGGAAATTGCCGAACTGCCGGAGGCACAGAAAAACACTGTCAGCGAAGATGAGATCAAGGGTGAAAAAACAGTATATGTATTTGTTCGCCCCAAGAGGAAGCTCAACCCCCTTACTATTGCTCTATCAACTCTTTTTCTTATCTATCTGGTCCTGAACGGACCCTCTCTCTTCCAAAATATCAGATGGTGGTTTATTACGGATTACAGAAACCAGAATATTGCCATAACGCCCAAACAAGCAGTCGCCGAAAGCGACTCAATAGTCATAGAGAAATTAGGTATCGCGGCCCCTATCATATGGGGGACAACCGAAGAAAATAGAGACCAGGCCCTCAAAAAAGGTGTCGCCGCGGTTGACGAAACACGGCCGGGCAACAACGGAGTTGTAACGCTCATAGGACAGGCCAGTGATTATTGGTGGAATAACCCCGAATATGGCCACGTCTTTTCTTTGCTCGGGCATATGGTTATAGGCGACAAAATTATTATTCAAACCCGCGGCCGTGAGTTTTCATACACTGTCACCAACATCCGCGCCACAGTTCCCGAACAAGAATTTTTGACCGGCGGCGATACCCTTGTTCTCGTCACCTCATCCCCGCTCGGCAACACCAACCGCCGCCTCTTTATTATAGCCCGTCAGGACTTAGCGAACCTTTAGAGCGCGAATTATTCCTCCTTTTTTATAGACCAGTGTCATACCTTTATTGGTAAAGAGATAGTTGTCATTTTCATCTAACTGTACTGGCGTATAATCATTTGAGCCGTCAATGTCGATGATGTGCAGCCACCCGCCACTCAAAAAAGAAATGTGTTGGTCGTCTTGATAGGTTCTCGGTTTATAAATAGCTTGCGAAACTCTTGTTACTAGCTTATTATCTCGCCAGAGCTCGTTGCCGTTGATAATTTTTATCTTCGAATCCGATTCCAACTTATCAAGGTTGGCTACTAGACCGTCCTGGTTATCGGCATCGAGCGGAAGCTCGGTTGGCGCGGTCAGATATAGGATGGGCTCCTCAACCAGCGCCGTTTCTCCGGGTGAAAGGTTAATATTTTTTGACCATTTATCGTACCCCTTTTTTGCAATCTCCAGCTTGTGGACACCTGACATAAGGCCGTTCAGGCGCCAGGGCGATTTACCATCCTGCATTTCCCCGTCAAGCGAAAGCGTGGCATCAACGGGCTGGGCGCTAACAATAATCATTGAGGTCTGAACTACCCGTCTTTCTTTTAATTCTATTTTTAGACCTGCCGCGGAGATGATAACCAGGGTAGCAATGGTAAAGAAAGCGATTAAGAATGCAACTCTGCCAACGACAACCCTTACCCAATGTCTTTTTTTGTACATAGATGAATTATAACACTTCATACTTAACACCGCCGTGGCGGAGCGGTTGAAATGCGCGAGCGATGAGGTTATGATTAAAGATATGAAATTCATTATTAACGGTGGCCGTGAACTTAGCGGCAACATTACAGTCGGCGGCTCAAAAAATACCGCACTAAAATTAATAGCCGCGACTCTTATTGTCGATGGCACGACAACACTTCTTAATGTTCCAAAAATCACCGATATCGAGCGCATGCTTGAAATATTGTCGTATCTCGGCGCTAAGACCCGCTGGAGCGGCCACAAACTCATTATCAACACAAGCGGCGCAAACCAACAAACTCTTCCGGTCAGAATTAGCCAAAAATTGCGGGGCTCGATTGTTTTTATCGGTCCCCTTCTGGCTCGTTTCGGAAAGGCCTTTTTACCTTACCCGGGCGGCTGCGCCATCGGCGAGCGCCCTCTTACCGCTCACCTCGAACTGTTCAAAGACGGCGGCGTCAAAGTTCGCGAAATAGGCAGCGGTGACAGCAAGAAATATTCGTTTACATTATCTGGACAGCTTAAAGATAAGCTTCGCCTTACCGAACGCAGCGTGACGGCGACCGAAAACGCCATCTTTCTTGGGGTAGGGCTCAGTAAAAAGCTCACAATCGCCAATGTCGCCGCCGAGCCGGAAATCGATGACCTAATCGACTTCCTCCGCCGGGCAGGAGCCAACATTGAGCGGTTAAGTCCCACCGATATCGTCATATTGCCCCACCAAAAATTGTCGGGCGTTACTTATGGCATCAAGGGCGACCGCATCGAGGCCGGCACATGGCTGGTTGCCGGCGCACTTCTAGGAAAGAAGCTCGTCGTCAAGGGTTTTGACCCCGCGTACCTAAAAACCCCATTATTCTTTTTGAAAAAAATGGGCGCCATGTTTAGCGTCGGCCGTAATTTCATAACCATTTCGCGAGCACCCAAGCTAATAGCGCAAGACCTTACCACCGCCGTCTACCCGGGTTTTCCCACAGACCTCCAATCCCCCTTTGGCCTCCTGCTTACCCAGGCCACCGGCACCGCTACGGTCAACGAAACACTGTTCGACAATCGCCTTCGGTACCTGAAGGAGCTCGAAAACATGGGGGCCGCCGTACGCCTAAACTCATCACGCGAGGCGGTGATTTCCGGACCGCATTATCTCCACGGCACAAGAATCGATTCGCTCGACCTGCGAGCCGGCGCGACTATGATTTTGGCGGGGCTCATCGCGCGCGGACAAACGACCGTCAACAACGCGGAAATCATAGACCGCGGCTACGAAAATGTTAATCAAAAACTCAAAAAGGTAGGGGCTGATATAAAAAGGATTGATTAATCATGCCCCGTTTAGCGATTGACCTAGGCACAACCAACACTCGCATCATTCGGCCCGGCAAGGGAATAGTTGTCAATGAGCCGTCAGTGGTCGCCCTAGACGCTGCCACGCAAAAAATAATGGCTGTCGGCAGTGAAGCGAAAAAAATGATTGGACGAACGCCGGACAGCATCATTGCCTCGTATCCTCTGCAAAACGGCGTTATTGCTTCCTTCCGCACTACCGAAGGCATGCTCCGTTACTATTTCAATAAAATACTGGGGCGTTTCCGGCTCATCAGACCCCAGGTTATGATATCGATACCGGCCGGCGTAACTTCCACCGAACAGCGCGCTTTCATAGACGCGTGTTTGGCGGCCGGCGCCCGCGAGGCGTATGTCATAAAAGAACCATTGGCCGCGGCTCTCGGCGCCGGCGTTTCCATTTCTTCGGCGAGCGGGAATTTAATTATCGACATCGGCGGCGGCACCAGCGAAGTCGCGGTAATTTCTTTGGGTGATGTGGTCGCTTCCACAAGCATAAGAGTCGGTGGTAAAAAAATCGACGCAGCCATTGCCCAGTATTTGCGCAAAAAAAAGGGTATGATTATCGGCGACCAAACGGCCGAAGAAATTAAGATTCAAATAGGGTCGGCTCTCCCCGAGAAAAAAGACAGGTCAATGGAGGTTTCGGGCAGCAATACGATTAGCGGCTTGCCGGAAAGTGTAATTCTAAAAAGCAATGAGATTGTTTCGGCTATCCGCGTTGAGCTAAATGAGATCATCCAGGCCGTGAAAGCGGTTTTGCAGAAAACTCCGCCGGAGCTGGCGAGTGACGTGATGGATAAAGGCATAATAATGACCGGTGGCAGCGCCCTGCTCAAAGATATCGACCATCTTATGACAAAAGTTACCGGCATTCCCGCTCAAACCGCGGAGGAGCCGGAGCTCTGTGTCGTAAGGGGCGTCAACGTCGCCATTGAGCACTTAAACGATTTCAAGAAAAGCATACTATGGACGAAATAATTATCGGCATAGACGTGTCGCGAGGCGCCAAAACTCACTTAAGCGGCATAGAATATTATTCTCGCTCCATCGTGGACGCCATTTTAAAATCCGCGCCCAAAGATAAAGTAAAGTTTCGGCTCTTCTCGCCCCAGCCCGTGGATATCGATGCGCCTCACGGCGCGCAGGTCGAGATAAAAGTTATGCGCTTTCCGCGGCTTTGGAGCCAGCTGCGTTTGGCAATCGAAACCATCTTGCACCCCATTGACGTTCTTTTTGTGCCCGCCCATACCATACCGTTTATAGCCCGCGGCCGTGTAGTGGCTACCATTCACGATTTGGGCTTCCTGCGCTACCCCGCCCTTTACCCCTTGCTTCATCGTCTTTACCACCGAACCTGCGCTCGTTTTTCGATTCGCCGCGCCCACCGTGTTATTGCTATTTCAGAGTTTACTAAACGTGATATATTACATTACTACCCCAAAACCGACCCTCGCAAGATAACCGTCATTCACCAGGGACTTGACCATGCTCGTTTCGGGCCACTAACCAAAACGGATTCCCTAAAATACCGCTCCCGCTACGGTGAGTACATCCTGTTTCTCGGGCGCTTGGAATACAAAAAAAACATTCATCGCATTGTGGAAAGTTACGCTTCCCTCCGACAAAAATATCCGGTAATTTCCCATACGTTAGTATTGGGCGGATTGCCGAAGTACGGTTTCCGGGCAGTGGAAAGATACATAAAGACACTACCGTCCAATATCGCCAAGGATATTATTATCACCGGCTATTTGCCGGACGCCGATGTGCCCAAGATATTGCGCGAAGCAGACCTATTTTTATTCCCGACGCTCTTTGAAGGGTTCGGCTTGCCGATCCTTGAGGCCTTTGCCTCCGGTGTGCCGGTGGTGGCATCAAATACCACCTCGCTCCCCGAAGTCGCCGGCGGCGCGGCAATATTAGTAGACCCCACAAATATCGAGGAAATCACTAGGGCCTGCCGAAAAATTATTACAAATCGCAAACTGCACAAGATACTGCAAGATATGGGCCTCGCCCGATGCCGGCACTTTAGCTGGGATAAAGCCGGCCGCTTAACCCTCGGGGTTCTTCTAGGTTCGATTAACAATTCTCGATAAACCCGCTTACACCTCCGTGGTGTAAGCGGGTTACAGGTTTATTTGAATATGTCCGATAACTCAACCATACGAGTCATCAATCAGAACATCGACAACCTCACCGCGAGCGAGGCGCTCATGCGTGCCGACAACGCCATCCACAGCCGCCGCTATCTTTCCATCGCTACAGTCAATCCGGAAATTATCGTCTTATCCGCCCGAGATAAATTATATGCCAGAATACTTGGCCAACTTAACCTACGTTTGCCCGATGGCGTTGGCCTAACGATTATGAGCCGATATTTTGGCTATGCCAAGTTCAAAGAAAGGATTCCCGGCGTCGATTTCGTCAAAAACTTGCTGGTTTTATCGGAAAAGAAAAATTATAAGGTAATGATGCTGGGCGCCGCCGCCGAATCGTCTCTCGATGCGGAAAGGATTTTAAATCGGCAATATCCCAACCTGGCTATCAAATGTTTGTCGGGCGGTGTTATTGACCCTCACAATGCCGACCGGAACACTATTGACAAGATAAAATCTTTCAAACCCGATATTTTGGTTGTCGGCCTCGGCGCGCCCAAGCAAGAAACCTTTATTCTTAACTACCAGAAGAAACTCGGCGCCCACGTTGCTATCGGCGCCGGCGGCACCATCGACTTCTTGGCGGGACGCGCGCGCCGCGCGCCAAAAATCATCTGCCGCCTTGGTCTCGAATGGCTCTGGCGTGTAATTCTTTACCCCGGCCGGTGGCGCCGCATCTTCACCGCCACGATAGTATTCCCTTTCCTCTACCTCAAATGGCGCGCCAAACATTGACAAATTGGCCGTTTTGTAATAATATAAGTATGTCGAAGATGGGTGGCGTATGCCGCCCATTTAATCTAAAAGGTTCCAAATAAATAAGGAGCATAATGTCTGAATCTGTAACTTATGTCGCCGCCGTTAAACAACTTGCGCTCGAAAAGGGCTTAAACGAAGCGACTGTTTTTGAAATTATCGAGTCGGCCATCGCCGCCGCCTACCGCAAGGATTATGGACGCCCCGGCCAACATATTGCCGCAAAAATTGAGCCGAAAAACGGCGCGATTAAGATTTGGCGCGTCCACAAAGCCGTCAAAACCGAGGAAGAAATCGAAAATCCGGCGGTTGACCTGCTCTTGCCGGATGCCAAAAAACTGAAAAAGGGCGTCAAGGCAGGCGAGGAGATAGAGGTGCCTCTGCCTTTTAAGGAGGACTTCGGCCGCATTGCCGCTCAAACAGCCAAACAGGTTATTATTCAACGCATCCGCGAAGCCGAGCGGGAAATCCTCTACAATGAGTTCAAAGAAAAAGAGCATCAAATCGTCAATGCCGCCGTTCAGCAGAATGAAGGCCGCACGGTAATTGTCAGTTTAGGCAAAACCAGCGGCGTTCTCCTGCCAAGCGGTCAGGTTCCGGGCGAGCCGTACGGTGTCGGACGGCGTATGCGGGTAATTGTTCAGGAGGTTGAAGAGACCATTCGAGGCCCTCGCATCATCGTCAGCCGTTCAAGTGCTGACTTCATTAAACAGCTTTTCGCGCTGGAAGTGCCTGAAATAGCTAACGGCACTGTAGATATTAAAAATGCCGCCCGCGAACCGGGCTCACGGACCAAAGTGGCGGTATGGTCGGACGACGACAACATCGACCCGGTCGGCTCCGCCGTTGGACAGCGCGGCGCGCGCGTGCAGGCGGTCCTGTCGGAGCTCTGTGAAGAAAAAGTCGACATTATTCTCTACGACGAAGACGCCAAGACATATATCGCGAGCGCCCTGTCGCCGGCCAAGGTAACGAAAATAACTTTGCGCAAGGGTGACAAGCGCGCCAAGGTTGAGATACCCGAGGACCAACTGTCGCTCGCCATCGGCCGCCACGGCCAAAACGTTCGGCTTGCCTCACGCCTGACCGGTTGGGAGCTTGATATCGTCGAAAGCGGTACGGTAAAAGAGACACCGGCATCACAAGTTGAGAAAGAAGCTCCGACACCCCAAGAGGAAGCCGAGGAAGCAAAAATCCAGCCCAAAACCAGTGAGAAAAAAGATACGGCCAAATCCCCTGCCAAAACTAAAAAATCCACCGCGAAGCCAAAAGTAAAAAAGACCGTAAAAAAGAAAGCAACTGCTCCCAAAAAATTAGACACAAAGTAAGTAAGACGATATGTATTTGTCACGAAGGAGTTAATATGCCCCCAAAAGCCGACCCGTTCAATAAATTCAGCGACTCGGCTCGCAAGGTCTTGAACGGCGCCCAGCGTATCGCGCTTAACATGCGCCAACTCTTGAACTCCGAACATATCCTCTTATCTCTAACCGTCACCCACGGCACTCTTTCCTATGACATCCTGCGCGACAATCTGGTCTCCGCCGACCAAATCAGATTGCTTCTCAATATGCGCGCCGTTCAGTCGAACAAACCGGGCGACTTGAGCGCGGAGGCCAAGAGTATTATCAAACGCGCCATCTCCGTGGCGGCGGTTTTCAACCATACGAGCGTTGATGCCGAACATCTACTTATGGCGTGCCTCGGCGACGCTAGATGCAAGGGGTACATACTCCTCGGCCAACTGGGCGTTGACCCCGAGCGCGTTAAATCACAGCTCAACAGTTTATTCCGCGATTTAGCCGAAATGGATGTGATGATTCAACAAAAGGTTGAGCAGTTCAATCAGCATAATAAAAACGCGCCTCTCACAAAAACATCAACCCGTAAAAGGAGCAGCCAAACACCGGCTATCAATTACTTTACGACGGACTTAACGCGCAGAGCGCGCAAGGGGCTTCTGGATAAGGTTATCGGCCGCGCCGCCGAAATCGACCGCGCCATACACATTCTGGCGCGCAAGACCAAGAATAATCCGGTTTTCATCGGCGAGCCGGGTGTCGGCAAAACCGCTATCGTCGAAGGCATAGCCCAAGCCATCGCCTTCGGCCGGGCGCCGCGAAACCTGCTAAGTAAACGGCTCCTAACCCTTGACCTTCCGCTTCTTGTGGCTGGCACTATGTACCGAGGCCAGTTCGAAGAAAGGGTAAAAAAACTGCTTGATGAAGTTTACCGCCAAAAAAACATCATCCTTTTTATCGATGAAATTCACAGTATAGTCGGCGCCGGCAGCGCCGAGGGGTCGATAGACGCCGCCAATATCTTAAAACCGGCCCTCACCAGAGGAAGTGTTCGCGTCCTCGGCGCGACGACGCTTGAGGAATATCGCAAATACATAGAGAAGAACTCCGCCCTTGAACGCCGCCTGCAACCGATTATCGTCAAAGAACCCTCGGCCGATGAAACAAAAGCCATTCTGCGCGGACTGCGCGGAGATTACGAAAAATTTCACCACGTTACCATCACGAACGCCGCGATTGACGCCGCCGTTGATTTCGCGGAACGTTATATAAACGACCGCTATATGCCGGATAAAGCCATCGACTTGATAGATGAGGCCTGCGCCGGAGTGGCTATCGCCCATCACTCAAGCAACCCATCGACCGAGTTGTCCGGTACGAATCTCGTGGCAAAACTAAAAGAAGTCGAACAAAAAAAACGCTCGATGGTAGAAAAGGAAAAGTACGACGAGGCGCTAAAGCTCCGACTGGAGCAACAGATGTTGGAACAGAAAATACATGCCACTCCGAGGAAGAAAAACCAACCTAGTTTGGGTACGGTCGACAGAGACCATGTCGCCGCTGTCGTCGCGAAGCTGACTAGCATCCCTATGACCGACCTTGTCGCAAGCGATAAAGAAAGGTTGCTTAAACTCGAATCTACTCTAAACGCTTCTATCATCGACCAATTTGAGGCCACGCGCGATATTGCCCAAGCCATTAAACGAAACCGCACCGGCGTTTCCGACACCGTTCGCCCTATCGGCTCCTTTATATTCCTGGGTCCAACCGGTGTTGGTAAAACCGAGCTCGTCAAGGTACTCGCCCGCGAGCTTTATGGCAGTAAAAACGCGCTCGTGAAAATCGATATGAGCGAGTTTATGGAGCGCCACAACATTTCGCGCCTTGTCGGCGCGCCGCCGGGCTATGTGGGGTATGACGAAGCCGGCAAACTGACCGAAACTATTCGCCGCAAACCATATTCGGTAGTTCTTTTCGATGAAATTGAAAAGGCGCATCCTGATGTTTTTAATCTTTTGCTGCAAATCCTTGAGGACGGATATCTTACCGACGCCCAAGGCCGCCGTGTAAACTTCCGCCACACGCTCATAGTTATGACATCGAACATCGGTATGAAAGAAATTAGCAGTTTTGGGCCTATCGGCTTCAATAAGAGGTCATCGTGGCAGTCGTTCGATGAGCTAAAGGAGAAAATACTGCAGAAACTAAAAGGCCAGCTAAGTCCCGAGTTCATCAATCGCGTTGACCGCATTATTGTTTTTAAGACACTCACCGATACATCATTCCGCAAAATCGCCCAACTCGAGCTCGACAAGCTGGCGGCGCGCCTCAAAAAACAAGAGGGCGTCAGAATCCAATTTTCAGGCGATGTCGCGGGGTGGATAGCCCGCGTGGGCGCGAATCGGGAATTCGGCGCCCGTCCTCTGCGCCGCGCCATCCAGCACCATATAGAAAATATTATCGCCGACGAGATTCTCCGGCGCTCGGGCGATGATAAAAAGGCCATATCTCTTTTTGTTAAAAATAATAAAATCAGTTTAAGGGCAGACACGCTAAGCCTGTCTATGGTGCGATAGGTAATCTTGACAATTATCTGCGTAGAACTTGTGTCATTCCGTGCTTGACACGGAATCCAGTAATAAAATTCACTGGATGCCGGATCAAGTCCGGCATGACAATTGCTGGTTTGAGTTGTTTAATTCACATATTTTAGTAATTTCAAAGTAATAAGTTAGAGTCATGGTTAAAAATATTTTAGGCAAACTCAATCAAAAGATAAAATATCTCAAGCCGAACGAGATTGCTAACATCAGACGCGCCGTCGACTTCGCGGAACATGCTCACGACGGACAGAAACGGCTCACGGGCGACCCCTACTTTCGCCATCCTCTCGAGGTTGCCAGCGCGGTCGCCGACTTGAAATTGGACGCTGACGCCATCACCGCCGCCGTTCTGCACGATACGGTTGAGGACACCGGCATCAATATTAACGAAATAAAGAAAAAATTCGGCGGCCATGTCGCGCAACTGGTTAACGGCATTACCAAACTCGGTCAGGTGCGCATCAGTAAAAGCTGGTTTACGCCCTTCAGGCAGAAAACGGAACAAATCACCAAGTACGAAAGCCAAATTGAAACATTGCGTAAAATGTTTGTGGCGATGAGCAAGGACCTGCGCGTTATTCTTATAAAACTAGCCGACCGCATTTGCAATCTCCAGACCCTCTCCTACCTGCCGTCCGACAAACAAAAACGCATCGCCCAGGAAACTATGGATATTTACGCGCCTATCGCGGGACGTTTGGGCATTGGTGAATTTCACGGACGTCTTGAGGATGCCGCCTTTAGTTATCTTGAGCCGACGGAATTTAAAAATCTGCGCAAGCTTGCCATCCCGGTTATTGAGGCGCGTAAAGAATACTTGAATACCATCAGTAAAAAACTGCTTGACCTGCTGGCAAAAAATGGCATCAACTGCTATATCACCTACCGCGCGAAGACCTGGTACAGCTTATATCGCAAACTTCTAAAATACGACCGTGATATTAATAAGATTTACGACATTGTCGCCATGCGCGTGGTGGTGCCGGCCATTGATGACTGCTACAACGTTTTGGGGCTTATTCACTCTGTTTGGCGCCCCCTGCCGGGCCGGATAAAGGACTATATCGCTCTGCCCAAACCAAACGGCTACCAATCCATCCATACTACCGTTTTTGCCGATAACGGCATAATAACGGAAGTTCAAATCCGCACCGGCGCTATGAACGAGCAGGCGGAATTCGGTGTTGCCGCCCATTGGTACTACAGTGAAAAAAAGATTTCGCGCCGATTTCCCAAACAACAACTGGCGTGGGTTCGCGAGCTGGCCAAGTGGCAGTCCAAGATTAAATCGGCAACCGACTTGAGGCAGGCTCTCAAACTCGATTTTTTCAAGAATCGCATCTTTGTCTTTACGCCCAAAGGCGATGTTATCGACCTGCCCCAGGGCGCCACACCTATTGATTTTGCTTACGCCGTCCACTCCGATGTCGGAAACCAGTGCCATGGCGCGCGCGTTAATGGTAAATATGAAAATATCACCAGCGAACTAAACAACGGTGACGTGGTTGATATCGTTAAAAAAAAGAAGTCCAGGCCTAATAAGGACTGGCTGAACTTTGTTAAGACCGAACACGCTCGCAGCTGCATCAAAAAATCCGCAAAACAATAAATCACTCGAATACACGCGAACCATCACGCGAACCTAGCAAATAAGGAGGTGTCATTGCGAGCCCCGACCCTTGCGGGGTCGTGGGCGCGGCAATCTCATTGCCGTCACCCTAAACTGTGGCCTACAAATCCCGTAGTACAAGGTTTACCTTGTCGGTTATTTAGTGTTTATCCATTTGGTCAGGGCGCCAAACGCTCTCATGAGGGCTTCGTAGATAACAACGATGATGGATTTGACCTTTTCTGATTGGGGCACGTTGTAGGACGCCTCCTTGCTCGTCGCGGTTTGCTGGCTGTTAGAGGTGGACGACGCTTGGAAGAAGTAGGTCTTGGCGGGGTCTAGCCCATTGACGATGACCTTATGGGCTTCATCGAGAGATTCTTTGGTCTGCTCTTGGGTGTAAGAGCCCGATACTACGCCATAGCGCACCTTGGATGACGAGGCCACGCCGGCCGTGAGCCAGCTAATCTCTACGCTGGCGCTCGTTTGGGTTATGGCAATGCTCTTGACTTGAAGCTCGGTAATGTTGGGATTGCCGCCGGGTATGGCATCGACGATGCCGCCTTGGCTTTGATTAGCCGCGTAGCGGTATTGGACTGCTTCCTGGGCGGTCAGGTCGAGGTACCTGTTGGTGGTGGGAGCCGCCAAGCTGACGCCATCGCGCTTCAAGTTGTAGCTCGAAGCGATTTCCGGCCAGTAGAGGGTATTGCCAATATACTTATTATTCTTGTCGTAGGTTTTGACGGCATGGAGCTCTTTGATGCTAGCGCTCTCGGCGGCCAGAGCTCGTGTCGGGCTACCCATTGAGAAACCCTCCCTGAAGAAGTGCCTAATAGATTGCCAGATGGTAGTAAAGAAGCCGGATATCCTATCCCAAATAATCTCGAACAAGGATTTGCTTTCTTCAATGCTCGGGGAGGTCTGGGATGCCAGGGCGGTGGCCGAGCGCGAATTCTGGTCAGTAGCATTGGCGGCAAAGAAATAAGTGGTTTGGGGCGTGAGGCCGTCAATGGTGAAGGTGTGGGAGGTATTGAAGGCGCCAGCTTCTTTGTCGGTGCCTTTGGCGATGGAGCTCAAGCTGTCACGGTTAGTGCCGTAGCTAACGGAACCGGTGGCGGGAGCGTCGGTCTCAAAGGTGACGATGGCGACCAGAGTGGGAGTATCTTTACTTTTTGATGCGCCACTTCCGCTCTGCTGTTTGAACTCGACCTTGAGGTCGGAAATCTTAGTAAGGGT
>Ga0214473_10004216_pt1 | contig 17319 bp, 15 predicted proteins | sample RVTome_7_FD_203509 | JGI IMG/M metagenome (GOLD analysis project Ga0214473, IMG submission 203509) | Soil microbial communities from uranium-contaminated site in the Upper Colorado River Basin, Wyoming, United States - RVT98D197 | ecosystem: Environmental > Terrestrial > Soil > Contaminated >... | reverse complement strand
CAGGCCTGTCCTTATGATGCCATCACCTTTGATGAAAAAATCGGGAAAGCCAGTAAGTGTAACCTCTGTTACGACCGGGTGACGAACGGCCTCTATCCGGCCTGTGCCGATAATGTCTGCCTCGCCCACTGCATCTACTTCGGTGACCCGGCTGAGATTGAACAGAAAATTCTGGAGAAGAGAAAGCTGCGAGGCGGCTGGTGTGACATCCTCCCTAAGGATATCAGTATTTCGAGAGAATGAAAGATAGGTGAGGGGGTGAGGAGATGAGTGGGTGAGGGGTCAGATTTGACAAGCGGTTGAATAAGAAGATACACCGTTGTGAAGCTCCCCGTCCGCGGGAGGGGCACTCATCGGTCAAAATTCTCCCTCCTTTTTAAACATGCCCTGTACGAGCGTCCCTCATATTTCTGGTCGAAAATGAATCTCTTTCAGATTTCAACCTTGGGACAATCCCACGTCCTTAGGATCATTCATGCCCATAGATGGAGCTCGAAATAAACCTTGGAGTAATAAAGTTCAGGATGGGACAGTGAGATCGGAAAGAATTCTTATTATCCCACGTGGAGGTTATCAATACAGGAAAGAATACCCAATGTCAAAAAATGCAGGATTGAATCCAAAATCTTCTTAGTGTGAGCCCCAGGGTAGGAAAAGGAAGTACAGTCAGTGACTGAATTGGAGTAGCATTTGGACTTAGAAGTTGCAGGGGTGAACAGAGCTTTAAAGCGGACGGAGCGGATTCTTGAGAAAACCACCAGTTTTAGTTATCATTACAACAACAGAAGACAAAAAGCGTATAGTTTAGCTTTGACCCAATTCTTTTTAAGATGGTGGGATCTTTAACATTGGGCTCCAGTCCCTCTCCGGGGCTCCGGAGAGAAACCAAAATTTCATCTATACCCGTAACGATAATGAGGTCTAGATGAATACAGGCACCCAGCGGAGTTCAGCAACTCCGTTCCTGGCTTGGACCATGAACACTCTCAGAGATCGGCCCAAGGAACATTTGAAGAAAGATCTCATGACGATCATGGCAGATCACAGAACCCCCTCTGCGGCGACTGTCACCCTTGCCTATCCAGAAGACCTCTTTCTAAAGATTGAAAAAACCAGAAGGATCGAAGGGACCCGGTGGATCCCTATCTTTCCCCCCTGTCCCCCCGGTTGGTGGATTCCATCAAAGATTACAGGGAAGATCGCAAGGATAGCTGTTCGGTCCGGGGTCTTCCCCCTTTATGAAATCGAGAACGGGGATTATACCGTTCAGGAAGAATCCCTTACCGTTTCAGTGAAAGAATATTCGGGTTCAAGGGCGTTTCAGCCATCTCACCAACCCGGACATGGAAGAGATTCAGGAGATGGTTGACGACGAATGAGACCGCCTCTTGAGAAGGGCTCGTTGCTGACCGAAAACTTTTTTCGTGGATGAGCCCAGGCGTGAAGATCTTTTCCGACCGCCTTTAATATTATCCTCACCCTTGAAAAAAAATTGTCACTCATTCCACGTTGGAGGTTAACGTATGGGAAAAGTCAATCTCCTTATTCTTCGACATTTGAAGAAGGAGTACGTCGATCAGATTTCCAATTTAGACTCCCGGGTGAATGTATTCGACCAGTCTGATCCGGATCATTTGGGGGATTATTTGCCTATTGATCAGGGGAAGAGAATAGACACCTATAGAAATGCGGAGATCATTCTTGCCTATCGAGTTCCGTTCAATTTATTTGAATTAGCACCAGATTTGAGATGGATACAATTATCAAGCGCAGGGTTTGAACATCTGGACTCATCCATTCTAAAGAGTCATGTAAAGATCACAAATTCGTCGGGTATTCACGGAATTGCGATGGCGGAACATATCCTCATGATCATGCTTATGTTCTTAAGAAAAGGTCCGGAGATGTTGACGTGGAAGAATCATCGTCAATGGAATCCCTTTATCCCGTTAGAGTTAAGGGGAAGAACGATTGGAATCATTGGTCTGGGGCATATTGGTTTAGAAGTGGCGAATATGGCAAGGGCTGTTGGGATGAGGATATTGGCGACGGATATCCTATTCCCAAGTCTTACCAAAGGGGCTGCCGGTATCGAATCGATTTCCCCTCCCCATCTGATGCATGAGGTGCTGTCGAAGAGTGATTTTATCATTATCACTGTTCCACAGACGAAGAAGACCGAAGGCTTGATTGGAGAAAAAGAGCTGAGGTCAATGAAAAAATCAGCCTATGTGATCAATGTCTCCCGAGGTCCCATTGTTGATGAGAAGGCACTTGTCAAGGCATTGGAGGAAGGATGGATCGCAGGAGCCGGTTTGGATGTTTTTCACACCGAGCCCTTACCCTCGGATCATCGATTATGGGACCTGCCGAATGTGATTCTCACTCCCCATGTGGCAGGAGTGTCTGATCAGCACGATAAGAGGTTAACCGACCTATTCTGCGACAATATCATGAGATATTTGAATGGAGAACATCTCTTAAATACCGTGAATGGGTAGCTCGCATAACGCGTTCTTGCCATCCAGGACATTTGCGGAGTGGATTGAAAATTTGTTATACAACGTTTTATTACAACGTTTTATAAGGTAAGAACGTACTTGAAACAAAGGGACAAATGATGGATCATCTGCCCAGGAGAAGTGTATGAAGGCGATCTTTCAACTGACACCCTCTGAATCGAAACGCCTCATCGCCAAGGCCGTCGTTCAGCTAAAACAGGTGAAGGAGGCATGGGAAAAGGCCTATATCATTATCGCTGGAGGGACGACGACCTCTTTCGTCATGGAGGAACTCCTTTCAAAGACGATTGATAAAGGCCGCTGTACCGCCGGCATCAGTGTCAGGGGAGTTTTGTGTGTCACCTCAGCCCAGGACAGGTTAAATCCAAGACAGCTGGTTAGCCCAGGGACAGAGATCGAGCCGACAAAGGCTGAAGCATTTCAGGCCCTCGTCTTTAAGAAAGGAATACCGGTTCCGGTGACGATGAAGGAAGCATTTGAAGACTTCCATCCCAAGACCGTCATGATCAAGGGAGGAAATGCATTGGATCCCGAAGGAAATGTTGGAATTGCCATGGCCGGCTTTACAGGCGGCACCATTGGCGAGGCCCTGGGATATGTCTATTCGAACGGGATCCCCCTTATCGTTCCCATCGGTTTGGAGAAGTTGATACCCTCGGTTCGGGAGGCAACAAAGGCAACGGGTGCCAAAACCTTTGATTATTCCATCGGATGTTCCATAGGAATCATGCCACTCGCGAGGGCAATTTTAGTCCATGAGGTGAAGGCTCTGGAAGTGCTGACGGGCGTTAAGGCAACCCATGTGGCCTCTGGCGGTGTATCTGGCTCAGAGGGCGCTGTCGTCTTAGTGGCCGAGGGTGATCAGGAAGCTGTTGAGAGGACGGTGAACATCATTCATTCCGTCAAGGGAGAACCACCCGTTCAAGCCACGAAAGGCCGTTGCGGCGAATGCCCCTATTTTTGCGTATTCGCGGGGAAAGAAGAAGCCGAATTGCCCCCTTACCTAAGATCCTAACAGGATACAAAGGATGCATGCGTTTCTCGTGCATAGTGATCGAACTCCTCCCCACCAGGAAAGTGAGATCTCTTGCGTGCACCTCTTGACGTTGATAACACCCCTTTGAAGGAGAGTGGACGAATGATCGAAATTGCTGTCGATATTGGGGGGACCTTTACAGATGTGGTCCTTCTCAAGGATGAGCGCACCACCTTTTCGACGAAGGTCTCCACCACCCCACCTGATCTGGTGACGGGGATACGGGAGGGTGTTGAGAAGATACTGAAAATCGCTGGTTGCCTCCCGGCTGACATCGGCCGATTTATCCATGGAACCACGGTGGCCACAAATGCGATTATTGAAAAAAAGGGGGCCACTCTCGGAATGTTATTGACCAAAGGTTTTGAAGACACCCTGGAAACGGGGCGACAGCGGAAAGAGCGGATGTATGACCTCTTTGTCGATCCGGAGGTCCCGTTGTTTTTGTGCCCTCGAAAAATGCGCATCGGTATTGACGAGCGGATCGGCCCCAATGGCGAGGTCTTGTCTCCGTTGAACGAAGAAGAGGTGATCAAAGGTGTCCGAGATCTCAAGAACCGGTTTGGGATACAGGCCATCGCCGTCTGCTACCTTTTCTCATTCAGAAATTCCACCCATGAGCGAAGGACCAAAGAGATCATTCGGAAGGAATTTCCAGACCTATCGGTTTCAATCTCTTCAGAGATTGATCCCGTTTTTCGTGAGTACGAGCGGCTCTGTGTCACCGGTTTCGACACGTACCTCCGGCCGGTGATCGAGAAGTATATCGCCAACCTCGATGAGGAGTTACAACGGATAGGTATTTCAGGCAGGCTCCAGATCATGCAGAGCAGAGGAGGGATCACCTCTGCGAATGTCGCCATTGACAAACCCATCACCACTTTTTTGTCGGGTCCTGCCGCAGGCGCCATTGCTGGCAAATTTATTGGGGACCAGATAGGGCGTCCGAATCTCATTACGATGGATATGGGCGGGACCAGTTGTGATGTAGCCCTCATCAGTGAGGGGAGATTAGGGGTCACCACCGAGGGAAAGATTTCGGGTTATCCAATCCGTGTGCCCATGGTGGATGTCGATACGATCGGCGCGGGCGGTGGGAGCATTGCCTGGATCGATGCGGGCGGCGGATTGCGGGTGGGTCCTCAAAGTGCTGGGGCGAATCCGGGTCCGGTCTGTTACGGTCAGGGCGGAAGTCAGCCCACGGTCACAGACGCCAGTCTGGCGTTGGGATACTTGAATCCGGATTTTTTTGCCGGAGGGGAGAGAAGGCTGGATCGGGATGCTGCCATGAGGGCGATCGAAGGATTGGCCAAAAAGCTCGGTTTGACGACGATCCAATGTGCTGCGGGAATTCATCGGGTCATCAATGCCTCCATGGCCGACCAGATTCGGCTGATGACAGTCTACCGCGGCGTCGATCCCAGGCGGTTCTCCCTTCTTCTTCTGGGTGGAGCTGGACCCGTGCACGGGGGTTCCCTGGTCCGTGAACTGCCGATCTCCACCCTGATCGTGCCTGAAACCCCGGGTGTTCTTTCGGCCTTCGGTCTGCTGGTCGCCAACATCGAGCACGACAGTTCCAAGACATTTGGGATGAGGTCCCGAATATTCGACTATTCGAAAGCGAAGGAGATCTTCCAAGAACTGGATGGCCAATGTCGGAAGAAGATGGAGCAGAACAACGTAGAGCTGGAGAAAGTCGGGGTGATTCATTCCGCGGACATCCGGTACGTTGGGCAGTCGCACTCGCTTGAAATCCCTTTTGATGACAGGACGGTGACCCCGGAAGGTTTGGAAAAGGTGACCTCAAGATTTCGAGAACGGCATGAGGAGATATTTGGTCACAAAAGCATGGAGGACGATGTCGAATTCGTGAATCTTCGCGTGGTCCATTCATTCCCCTTACCGAAACCGATTGAACAGAGAAGGACGGCTGGGAATTCTACTCTGGACGACGCCCGAAAAGGGTTCCGAAAAGCCTATTTCCGGGAATATGAAGAATTTAGGGAAATACCCGTCTATGATCGCTCTCGGCTCCCCGTCAACAAAGAAATCGAGGGGCCGATGATTATCGAACAGGCTGATACGACGACCGTTGTCTACCCGAATCAAATCTGTCAATGCGATGAAACAAATAACCTCATCATTCAAGTGAGGAGGTCCTAGCGGCATGAAGATCGATCCCATTACCCTGGAGGTCGTCAGAAACCGGTTAGACTTTATCGCCGACGAGATGGAGATGACTCTTCTCAAAAGCGCTTACTCCGCGATCATCCAGGAAGCCCTCGATGCCTCTGCAGCCATCTTCGATACGAAAGGCCAAACCATCGTCCAGGCCACTGCACTTCCTGCCCAGCTTGGCATGCTGATCCCAGCGGTCAAGAGCATCATCGACGCTTACCCTCCGGATCAGATGAAAGAGGGGGACGTCTATTTGATGAACGATCCATACAATGGGGGGACCCATCTGCCGGATATCACTGTGGTCGCCCCTGTGATCTATCACGGAAAGACCCTTGCCCTGAGTGTCAACATGGCCCATCATCAGGATCTCGGGGGGAAGGTGCCCGGGAGTATTCCCACCGACGCCACAGAGATCTTTCAGGAAGGGCTGATCATACCGCCCCTGAAGCTCTACGACCAAGGGAGACCGAATGAAACCCTTCATGCCATCATCAAGAAGAATGTGCGAATCCCTTACAATACCATGGGGGATTTCCGAGCCCAAATCGCCTCGTGTAACGTAGGGATTGACCGTCTGAAGAGGCTTTTCAATGAGTACGGGGCAGAGGATATCCTCTTCTATGTGGAGGAGCTCTTCAATCGAGCCGAAAAGATGACCCTCGAAAAGATCAAGGAGATTCCGGATGGCGAATATACATTTGAGGACTACATTGACAATGATGGGATCGATCTTGACCGGCGGATTACGTTGAAGGTGAAGCTGACGATTCGGGGATCGGAATTTATCGTTGACTTCACTGGAACCGATCCCCAGGTGAAAGGACCGATCAACGCAGTCCCCTCGGCGACCATGACAGCAGTCTACTTTGTCGTCAAGGCGATCACCGATCCTTCCATTCCAAATAACGCAGGTTGCTACCGATCGATTCGTGCGATTTTGCCAGAAGGGAGTCTTGTCAACCCCCGTCTACCTGCTGCGGTCAATGCTCGGGCCATCACTTTCAAAAGAATTGTTGACCTTCTCTTCGGAGCCCTGGCCAAGGCAATACCGGAGCGCATTACTGCGGCCTCGAGTGGCAATATCCAGGCTATCTCCTTTGGGGGTATTGATCCTCTTACCGGCAAGGCTTTTGCCACATCCGATGTCGGAGCAGGTGGGATGGGAGCTCGGCCGACGAAGGACGGGATCGATCGAATTGACACGGACGTCAGCAACTGCATGAATATCCCCGTTGAGGCGATCGAGATGAATTTCCCTCTTCGGATCATCAAAAATAACCTGTGGGATGGCTCAGGGGGGGCGGGGAAATACCGGGGAGGCTTGGGCTTTGAGAAATGGTTTGAAGCGATCCGAGGAGAAGTGGTTGTCTCTCATCGAGGAGATAGGAACTTCACACAGCCTTGGGGCTTATTTGGTGGCAAGGCGGGTCGATCTTGGGAATCGTATATCGTTAGAAAAGATGGGAGTAGGGAGAAGATAAAGGCGAAGAAAGAGTTTCGCCTGATGCCTGGAGATCAACTCCACCTTTACGGCGCCGGAGGGGGTGGATATGGCGATCCCCTGGATAGGACGGTGGACGTTGTCTTGGAGGACGTCCTCGACCGCAAGGTCTCGATCGAGAAAGCACGGGAAGAGTATGGCGTCGTGATTGAAGGGTTGCCCCTTCGCGTCAACCTTGAAGAGACCGCGCAAACAAGAAAACGTCTCAAGGAGAAGAGGGGCCCGATCCGATGGACCTTCGATCGGGGAAATGGATTAGGATGTGAGTAAGGATCTTAAGTTTTTACCTGTGGATGATCTGCAAGAGAGTCGGCTCGTACCAGAGGATTCAAGGGATCGAGGGAAAAGCCTAAGATAGTGGATGCTCAGGCCACTTATAAGATTCCTGGAAAACAAACAGTTGACTCTTGGAATCCTTAATATGGATAGAGAGATTTTCTCCTATGGCCAGTGTTAGATTGGTGAATGTGACAAAAAGATTCGGTGACGTCGTAGCCCTCGATCGGGTTGACTTGGTGATCCCGGAGGGTGAGTTCGTTGCCCTCCTGGGCCCCAGCGGGAGCGGGAAGACGACGTTGCTTCGAATCATTGCCGGCCTCACTCAACCTTCCTCCGGTGATATCTTAATTGGCGGTATCTCCGTAAGAGATATTGAGGTTCGAAAGCGAAATCTGTCCATGGTCTTTCAAAACTACGCCCTTTTCCCCCATCTCACCGTTGCTGAGAACATCGGCTATGGTCTCAAGGTGCGGAAGGTGGCCCCGAAGGTCATCGATCAAAAGATCAAAGAACTCCTTGAGATGGTGAATCTCCCTCACATCGAAAAGAGATTCCCTCATCAGCTCTCTGGTGGCCAGCAGCAGCGAGTTGCTTTGGCCCGGGCCTTGGTGATCGGCCCCAAAGTTCTGTTGCTCGATGAACCGTTGGGTGCCCTGGACAAAAAACTGAGAGAGAGCATGCAGATCGAGCTTAAGCTGCTTCAGCAAAGATTGGGAATTACGACCATCTTCGTAACCCATGACCAGGAAGAAGCGCTGACGATGTCAGACCGCATCGCGGTGATGAACGAGGGAAGAGTCGTTCAATTTGATTCACCTTCGAATATCTATGAGAGACCCGTTTCGAAATTCGTCTCCGGTTTCATCGGTGTATCCAATTATTATGAATGTCATATCGTCGGGTCTGAAGAGCGTTTTCTCATCGCAAAGACTCCGCTGGGATCGTCAATTTTCATCTGCCAAGATCTGGTGCCAAATCAGGGAGAGACGGGTGAACCCATCGTGCTTGCCGTTCGACCGGAAAAAATCATCCTCCATCGCAAAAAACCTCAGGGATCGAAGAACGTTTTTCCGGCAACCGTCCAGAATGTTGTTTACCTTGGATCGATGACCCATTACTACCTTCATACCGAGAACGGAGAAAAGGTGGTGGTCCACGAACAAAATCTGAATAGTCTCGATGAAAAAAGACAGTTAATCCGGGGCGACGAAGTCTTCATCGGCTGGCCCCCCGAGGCCAGCCAAGTGGTAAACCTTTAGGCAGTCTTAACAAGATGGAGTTCGATTCCGGTTTTAAGATGGGGGGAGGAAATATAGCCTAGAAAGGAGGCAAGTCATGAAGAAAGAATTGGAGTTTGATCGTAGGCGTTTTCTGAAGGTATCCGCATTGACATTGGGAGCCACGATGATCGGAATACCGCAGCACTCTTTTGGACAGGGGAAGCCGCCAGACTCCATCGTGAGCATGGCGGGTGGCGGGGATTGGGGCAAGGTCTACAAGGAGGTTGTCTGTGATCCCTGGACCAAGAAGTCGGGAGTGCAGGTCATTTTATTTACGGGTGAGCCTCCTGAAGGGGTCGCCAAGATCCGGGCAAACATTGAAAACCCGCCCATGCACCTCGTTTTCATACCTGAGGCCATGGTCCCTGACTCGGTCAAGTGGGGGATCTTGGACCCGATGAGCCTGAAGACAGTCCCCAATCTAAAAGATGTGAAGCCATGGTTCCATGACAGGTTCGATAACTACGTCTGCACGAACAATTACATCTTTTGCGTACTCCTTTATAACAAGAAGAAGATCAAAAACGTTCCGAAGACATGGGTGGAGACCGTGGATCGAACGATCAAAGGCGAATTCGGCAGGCGTATCTCATTCCCCTCTCTCTCTTATGGATATGCCTACCCATTCTTCTGGGCCGTTGGCAAAGAACTGGGCGATAAAGTTGAAAAGATGGATGCAACCTTTGAGAAGTTCAGGCTGATGAAACCTTACGTGCCGAAATTCTGGACGACGGCTGTGGAGGCCCTCAACCTCATCGAGGCAGGAGAGGTGGACATTGTCGTCTACTGGGAGCACCGGGGCTGGAAATTTGTCGATCAGGGCCATGAAGACTGGGATATCGCCATCCCTGCTCCCGGGGTCTATGAAGGCACGGTGATGGGAAAAGTCAAGAACGCTCACCCCATCGTCTTCGACCTGCTCAATTTCATATTGGACAAAGAGATACAGAGCAAGTGGGCTGAGGGGATATCGACTCACCCGGTCAATTCCAAGTCGAAGACCTCTCCGAAAATGCAGGCGAGATTTGATAGGACAACGCCGAAGGGTGACCTGTTTACAGCTCCCGCAGCAGAGATCGCCAAAGTCAAGCAGGAATGGCTGGATCGGTGGAACAAGGAAATCGGAGGTTAGAGGATTTGAGGTTTGGAGTTGGGAGCTTCAAAACGGACTCCCAACTCCGAACTCATCACTCCGAACGCCTAATCAACTCCGGATGCGATGAAACTCTTCAGATGGAAAAAATCAAGGGTTGGCAAATCGGCACTCCTCCTTCTGCCAATCGTTCTTTTTCTCATCCTCTTCTTCGTCCTTCCCTATATCGTTATTTTGGCTTTGAGTTTTCTGAAAGAAGGAGTGGCGGGTTTGACATGGGCCAACTATCGACGAGTGCTGTTGGATGTCTACTATTTCAAGGTTCTTTTCAACACCTTCCTTCTTGGGATTGGGGTAACCTTTCTGACCCTTATCCTAGGATATCCCTGTGGTTATTTCATTGCCAAGACGAGATCTTCTTTAAAAGGGTTCCTCATGTTCCTGGTCATCTCGCCCCTTCTGGTGAGCATCATCATCCGATCCTACGGATGGATGATCATCTTAGGAAGAACGGGGTTAGTGAATACACTTCTCGGATCGCTTGGCCTGATCAATGAGCCGTTGAAGCTGATGTACAACTGGACAGGGGTGGTCATCGGAATGACTCAGGTCTTGTTGCCCTTTATGATCTTATCCATCTCCAGCGTCATCGAGAATATCGGTCAAGAGTTGACAGAGATGTCGGAAATCTTGGGGGCGACCAAATTTCAAACGTTCGTCGGAGTCATCCTTCCCCTGAGCCTTGATGGCATTGCTTCCGGGTGCATCATCGTCTTTATGCTCACCCTAGGAAGTTTTGTGACGGTCATGGTCTTAGGTGGCAACACGATGGTGATGTCTCTGTTGATCTACCAACAGGTTCTAAACGTTATGGATTTCAATCTCGCCTCAACGATAGGAACAATCCTCCTCGTGACCACGTTGATCTTTCTTTATTTTCAGGTCAAACTGATCAAGAGGAAGGGAATAGGATATGCTGCCAAAACGTAGAAGAGGCGCTTTTCTTATGAAAGGCTACCTCGTCTTATTATCCATTTTCTTAGCCCTACCCATGGTCATCGTTGTAGCGGTCTCATTCACCTCAGCTTCCTACACTCACTTTCCTCCTCGGGGGTTTTCATTCAAATGGTTCTTTCACGTCTTTGAGGAACCAACTTTTGTCATGGGTATCTACAACAGTTTTCGCCTTGCGTTTGCCACCATCATCCTTTCAAACCTCATCGCCATCCCTGCTGCATTAGCACTGGTTCGTCACAATTTTCGGTACGGGAATACGTTCCAATCCTTTTTCATGTCGCCCTTGAGCCTTCCCATGATTGTTTTGGGTGTTGGACTTCTCCTCTTTTCGTCCAAACTAGGCATGGGATTATCTTTTTGGGTCCTGCTGGCAGGTCATGTGGTCATCACCATTCCGTACATCTTCACGACGGTTTTCGGGACCTACCGCGGAATCGAGCCGAATCTCGAAGAGTCCTCTAGAATCCTGGGAGCTACAAACTTCCAAACATTCCGTTATGTCACCCTTCCTCTCATTAAACCGGGTGTCATCGTAGGTTCGATCTTCGCTTTCATCATGTCGTTTGACAATGTTCCGTTGTCCATCTTTCTCACGGGTGTAACGTCTGTAACCCTCCCGGTAGCTGTACTGGTCTATCTCCAGGATAATTTTGATCCATCGGTTGCTGCACTCTCCACCATGCAACTGTTCTGTATCATTTTGGGATTGTACATCCTGCAGAAACTTTACGGCCTTGAGAAACTCTCTAACTTAGGGGGTTGATGAACCTCCATCATGGAGATTTCTAAAGAAGTTTCCTATTTTGATGTCGTATGTATTGGAGGTGGAGGCGCTGGTGCCACGGCGGCTGTGGTGGCTTCGCTCCATGGTTGCCGCGTGGCCTTGTTATCGAAAGAGCCTTTGGGCTATGGAACGACTAGGCTCGCTCTGGGTGCGATGGCGACGGTTGGAATGGCCGAAGGGGATTCCCCCGAGCTTCTTTTTGAAGAGATGGTGGAAGAAGGGGAGCACCTTAATCACGAGGGTCTGGCGAAAGTCCTTTGCCAGGGCGCTGGAGAATCGATCGCGGTGCTGGAGAACTTTGGCCATCTGTTCAAAAGGGATCGACAAGGCTCTCCCATCGCCTTCAAGATGGGCAGACATCGATTCGCGCGGACGCTGGTAAGCCCTGGAGAAGGAATCTCCATAGGATGTGCTCTCAGATCTGCCTGCGCTCGTTCAGGCATTGAGATCTTTGAGGAGACAGCGGCCACTAAACTGCTTGTGGAACACGGAGAGATCAGAGGAGTGGTCTGCTATGATCTGGTCGCAGGAAGACTGTTCGTTCTCGAAACCGATCACGTGGTCTTAGCCACTGGAGGAGCGGGATGGCTCTTTTTCCCCCATACCGATGTCGCAAAGTCAGTCACCGGTGATGGGTACGCCCTGGCACTGGCCGCAGGCTGTGAGCTTGTCGATATGGAACAGGTCATCATCACTCCCTTTGGAGTAGCCCCTCATGGTTCAGCCTATGGCTTCCATTGTGGGATCCCTGTGACAGAAGTTCCACAAGGGGTACTCAGGGATCGAGAAGGAAGGACATTGATCCAGGATCTCCGGGAAATGAACCAAGCTGAAATGTCGATGAGAATGCAAGAGGCAGTTCGGAGGGGACAGGGGACAAAGGAGGGCTGCCTCCTCCTCGATCTTTCAAAAACGGTGAGGACCGAGGAAGGAAAAAAACTCCACCAGGTCCTGAAAGAAGGCGGTTTCTTGGAGATCGTTCGATTTGCCCAGGGACAAAAAGCATACGACTGGGAGGTGCCGATCGAGGTTTCGCCGACCGTCCACTATAATATTGGTGGCATCCGGACGGATGAAAACCTGCACACCTCGGTGAGAGGGCTCTACGCGGCAGGAGAGGTACAGGGAGGTGTTCACGGCTTGAGCCGGCTCAGTTCGCTCGCATTGACGGACCTGTTCGTCTTTGGCAAAAGGGCCGGGGAAGTGATCGGAAAGGGTAGAAAGAAAGCGAATCGAAAAAGTGTTGCTTGGAATGAAGCCAAGGAAGAGATGGAGAAAATAAGCTCCATCGCCGGGAGGAACGGGAACTATCGCCCGATCGATCTGATTCAAAGGCTTCAGAAGCTCATGTGGGAAGAAGTAGGTCCCTCCAGAAGTAGAACCGGTCTCCTTAAGGCGCTGGCTGCCTTCGAGGAGATCGAGGAGAGGTCCAAAGACCTCAGCGTCGCGAGAGTCAAGACGTATAATCAGGAAGTCCTCGATGCCATTGAGCTGAGGAGCATGATTAAGGTGGCCAGAGCAATCGCCGGCTCGTCCCTTGCCAGAGAGGAATGTCGTGGCTCTCACGTCAGGATCGACTTTCCGGATGAGCAGGAGGGGCTTCGTCTGAACAGTGTGATTGCCTTTGAAAAGCATGGGAAGGTCAAAACCAGAATGGAAGAAAATTCCAGATGGAAGGCTCAACATCGATGATGAAGGAATGGGAGATCCGGATTCTGCGTTTTGATCCGGAGGAGGACAAAAAACCACACTTTACCTCTTACAGGGTCCCTGAGAATGCGAGGGCAACAGTGCTCGATGCCTTGATCGGGATCTACACGGAGATCGATTCAGGCCTCGCTTTCAGGTATAGCTGCCGTTACCATAAGTGTGGGCTTTGCAGTTGTATGATCGATGGCCATGCGAGCCCCTCATGCAAAGTCCGTTTGAAGGACAGGATGGAAGTTCGGCCCCTGACGGGTCTTCCGGTTCTCAGAGATCTAGTGACAGATAGAAAATTTGTCTTCGATTTTCTCTCCCGATACGAAATCTACTTACCAGAGCGAGAGGATTCCCGGATCCCGGCCAAGCTGACGGTCACCCAGACTTACCATCATCTCTCTGGATGCAGGGAGTGCCTCTGCTGCCTTTCCCACTGTCCCAAATATGATTTCACGGCGGCCCCCTTTTCGGGACCGTATTTTTATGTAAAACTTGCGCAACTTCATTTTGATCCGCGGGATGCAATCGACCGGGTGGCTCAAGCCCAAACGCTTAGCGTCTCTCAATGTGCCATTTGCAAGAAATGTTATTGCCCCTACGGCATCAAAATCTTTCGCCATGCCATCCAGCCCTTCCTACGATGAGGCAGGATGAGCATTCTACTAAACAATAAAAAGGTAAAGGAGGAAAGGGCTATGGAGTACAAAGTTACAATTAAGGTCATCGATATCAAGAAGAAAGGCGGGAAGTGCAACTTTCACCAATTGGGCGATACCATCATCATGACCGACAAAGAGCTGGATGCGACCAAAACCCTTAAGGGGGGTCTCTGTCCTGCGGCCACTGCTGCTATCTATCCCTATCTGTTGGGGTTTAAGTATGGAGCGGTCTACACCTGGTCGGATAATCCGGATCGAATTTTCGCATGCTGCTCTGATCCGATCGACCTGGCGACTTTCGAGATCACAAGAGAGCCGTTGAAGAAGTGAGCGACGATAGCGAAGACTTTCGAAGGTAGAGATCAGCCAAAGGAGGGAGTTAAAGATGACGAAGGACCAACTGATTAAGCAGATCAAATCCACTTCCGTTTCAATGGTCTTCGATGCTCTGATCAAGCTCGGTTACAAGGCAGATAAGGTTTTGATGTCCGATATCAGACCTATTGTTAACCTGGAGAAGCTCATGGTAGGGGTAGCGAGAACCATGAAATATGAGATATCGAGGGACTTCCCAACACTGGATGACCTTAACATTGCCCGGGAAGGGATCGATGGAGCCGTGCCTGGAGAGGTGCTTGTGCAGGATGGCTCAGGATATATGCTCGCGTTTTTTGGCGGCATCTTTGCTCGAGGAGCGAAGAACAGAGGCATGATCGGAGCCGTTGTCAATGGCTGTACCCGGGATGTGTTGGAGATCAAGGCCATGGGTCTTCATGTCTTCGCAAAAGGAGTCACCCCAGCAGGGGGCTCTCTCTATTTCAGGCCGGTTGCCGTTAACACACGTGTGAATTGTGGGGGGCTTCAGGTCGAGCCGGGAGACATCATCGTTGGCGACAGTGATGGCGTCGTCGTCATTTCCAGTGATGCCTTTGGGGCTGTCAGCGAGGCGTTAAGAAACATCTCGGAAAAGGAAGAGAAGGCGGTCAAGTCTCTCAACGGTGGGAAATCCCTCGTTAAATCCTATCCGACGATCGAAATTGGGAAGACCAAGGTTTGATCAAGGGATAGAATTGTCCGAGGAGTCTATCATGATCAATAAGTCCAAGGTCTTGGGGATTGTTGGAAATCCTCTCACCTCTCCCCGATGGGAGATGATCAAGGGATTTTTGAAGGAGGGTCAATTTTCGACAGTGACCTTTGAATCACCGAATGATCGAGAACTTCAACAGGCTCTCCAGGATGTGGAATATGTCGTGGTTGGAGGAAGGCCGATATCTGGCCAGCAGATTGAGGCCGCAAGAAAACTCAAACTGATCCAGATCGTGAGTTGGCAGACAGATCAGATCGATTTGACCACTGCTCAGAAGAAAGGGGCTCAGGTTGCGGCGATGCCGTGGCCTCATCTTGCTGCGGTTGCTGAGCATATCTTCATGTTCATGCTTGCCTTATCCCATCAGCTGCTCAGAGGCCACAAGGAGACCGTGGAGGGGGCATACGTCAAAAGAGGGCTGACTCCCATGGAGACGACTGAGACAAAGGTCGCTGGCAACTGGACTGAGATTCCGGATATCACTTTCCTCTATGGAAAGCGTTTGGGGATCGTTGGCATGGGCGAGATTGGACGGTTTCTGGTCAAACAGGGCCATGGGTTCCATATGCAGATCTCCTACTTTAAACGGCATCGTCTTCCGGAATCAGAGGAGCAGGCCCTGGGGATTGAGTATCGGGATTTGGACCAGCTCCTCAATGGGTCTGATTATGTGGCCCCTGCCGTGCCTCATACCCCGGAAACGAAAAAGATGTTCGGGGAGCGGCAGTTCTCCCTGATGAAACCTTCTGCATTTTTCATCAACTGCTGCAGGGGAGGCATTGTCGATCAGAGAGCCCTTTGCCGAGCGTTAAAGAATGGAGTGATTGCGGGAGCGGGATTGGATGTTTACGAGAAAGAACCAACCCCGATCGATGACCCTCTGCTCAAACTTGACAATGTGATTCTTACCCCGCACTCAGCAGGGACGCGGGAAGAGGTGGCCATAGGCTGCAAGATGGTCTGCGAGAACATCTTTCGTGCTGAGCGGGGAGAGGCTCCACAAAATCTGGTCAGGCTTTAGTTGACTCAAGAGGTTTTGAAGAACGACAACGAAGAGGGAGAGTATGTATAAGAAATGGGAGTTACTGGAGGAAAGAAGAATTGAAAAAATGAGGGGTGGTCGTGGGGTGACGTTGCTCAAGGAAATCTTTCTCCAACAGGATTTTGGCAGCTCCATGACCCATCTCTTTTTCGTGACGGTCCCTCCCGGCGGATCGGTAGGAAGTCATGAGCATTCCGGGGACGAAGAGATCTACTACATCCTCGAGGGACACGGAAGGGTTCAGGATGACGATAAGCAATATGATGTCGGTCCTTATGACGCCATCCTCACAAACTCAGGGCATCGTCATGGAATCGAAAACACAGGTCAAAAAGACCTGAAGATGCTTGCCATCATTGGCAAAGTCGTTTAATTTTAGAGAGAGGATTCAAGGGGTCGAGGGTTCAAGGATTCGAGTGAAACAAAGTGATGAATGAAGTGAATCAATGCCCAATGAACAAGCGCTTGAACCCTTGAATACCCGATCCTTCTTAATAGCGAAGGATTTACCGACGGAGTATAGAAAGATGGAAAAAAAAGGAGATCAGAGAGGAGAATCAGGAGATCCAGTATCTCCGTTTCTTTGTTGACCTCCCCCTCATGTCAATCCAGCAGAGTAACCTTTCTGTTGAAAAAACTCTGAAAAAAGAGGCCGGGTCTTGGAATCATACATATTTTTTCCTTAAACTCCAGCGGGAATCCAACCCAGAAACACTGGATTCCCCCGTATCAAGTACGGGACAGGCTAAGCCAAACCCGGAACGACAAATAAAGGAAAAAGATTTCAGAATCACTACAATAGGGATATCAAACATACCCACGTAATCTGGGCACCACTCTTCAAAACTGCACCTTCACCACCTTTAAACCTGCCTTCTTCGCAGCTGAAATCTGCCTGAGGTCGGAGGATACAAAAACTTCGGCTTGCCATTCCAGGGCGCAGCCTATATGTATTGCATCCGAGGTGCGGAGTGTATTTGTCTCAAGAATGTGAATCGCCTGCCCGATCACGGTAGGAGTAATGTTACAAACCGATATATCCTCAAAATCTTTCAACAAGGCGTCTTTTGTCACCTCATACTGATTTCTTGTTAAAACGGAATCCCGCGTCAATCTGCATAAGCCGGAAATAAT
>Ga0214473_10004215_pt1 | contig 17320 bp, 17 predicted proteins | sample RVTome_7_FD_203509 | JGI IMG/M metagenome (GOLD analysis project Ga0214473, IMG submission 203509) | Soil microbial communities from uranium-contaminated site in the Upper Colorado River Basin, Wyoming, United States - RVT98D197 | ecosystem: Environmental > Terrestrial > Soil > Contaminated >... | reverse complement strand
GAAACCGGGAGGTCACGATTGTCCGTCGGTCCAGTAACCGTAACCTGAGGTTTTGCTTCGATGTCGCGACACCTCGTTTGGCTCCTGTTCGCCGGGTGCACGTCCCTTGTGGCCCAGGCCCCCCCTCAGGTAGATGTCGCGGCCTGGCGGGCCGACGTGCGCACCCTCGCCCGGGAGCTGCCCCGGCGCCATCCCGCGCCGTTCGGCAAGGTCACCCGGGCCCAGTGGGACTCGGCCGTCACCGGCCTCGAGCGCCGGCTCCCCGCGCAGAGCCGCGATCAGATCCTGGTCGGGATGATGCGCCTCGTCGCCCTGGTGGGCGACGCTCACCGTGTTGGAGCCGGACGCCTCACTTGGCCTCCGGTACTACCCGCTGGAGCTGTACTCCTTCGACGATGGCCTGTTCGTGCGTCGGGCGGATTCGAGCCACGCCGGCCTGGTGGGGGGCAAAGTGCTGCGCATCGGCCGCGCCGCCGTGGAAGACGCGCTCACGACCGTCGGCGCCATCGTCTCGCACGAGAACGACTGGTGGGTGCGCGCCTGGGGGCCCATGTGGCTGATGATTCCCGAAACCCTGGGCGGCCTGGGCCTGGTGGCCGACGCGGAGCACCTGCCGCTCGTGGTCGAGCGTGACGGTCGCATCGATACGGTCGTCGTAACGCCCGGTGGGCGCGTTCGTGAGGGACATGGTCCCGTGCCGATCGACATGAGCGGTTGGGCGAGCCTACGTTCGGCCCCGGCGCCGCTCTGGGAGGAGAACCCCGATCGGCCGTTCTGGTGGACCTATCAGGCGGATAGCCGCACGGTCTACGTCTGCATGCGCGCCGTCGTTCCGGGCCCACCATCGAACACCAACCGGGCGCAATGGGATCAGGTGTTCGCCCTGGTCGACTCCGCGCCCGGCGCAAGATTGGTGATCGACATCCGCGAGAACCTGGGCGGCAACGGCGATTTGAACCGGTACCCGGTGCAGCAGATCCTGCGCCGGCCCACGCTCGATCGACCGGACCGGCTGTTCGTCATCATCGGGCGACGCACCTTCTCGGCGGGTCAGCAGTTCGCGAACCTGCTCGAGGCCTGGACCGAGGCGACCCTGGTCGGCGAGCCCTCGGGCCAGCAGCCGAGCCAGTACGGCGATCACCGGCCACTCGTGTTGCCGAACAGCCACGTCACGATCCAGATCTCGAGCGTGTTCCACCAGGCGCCGAACGCGTTCGATCGGCGCTCGTTCGTGCCCCCGGTGATCTACGCCCCGCTGACGGCGGCCGACTACAAGAACGGCGTCGACCCGGCCCTCGGGGCCATCCTGACCACCGACAGCGGGCCCTCGGTGACCGACCTGGTGGCCCGGTCGATCGCCACCGGGGATACCGCCGCCGCGGAGCGGGCGCTGCGCGCGGCGCAGGACGCGACCAGGAATCGCTTCCGGACCCTCGAGCGGGACGTCAACGCGCTCGGGTATCGTCTGCTCGGGGCCGACAGCGTCGCGCAGGCGGTGCAGGTGTTTCAATTGAATACGCGCGTGTATCCCCGATCGGCGAACACGTTCGACAGTCTGGGGGAGGCCTTGCTCACGGCGGGACGGCGCGAGGAGGCGATCGCCGCCTATCGGCACGCGATCGAAGTCGAGCCCGGCTTTCCACCGTCAGTGCAGGCGCTCGAGCGGTTTGGGGGTGCGGTAGCGGGCCTCGCCTTACGGCTTCCAGGTGCCCTTCGCCACCGCGGGCACGAAGCTCTCGATCCCTGCGGGCGGAAACGTCAGCGTCTTCCCTTGCTCGGCGCTCTGGTAGGCGGTCATCAGCACCTTCACGACCTCGAGACCGTCGTCGAAGGTGAGCTGGGGCTCTTCCTTGCCGAGGAAGACGCGTACGAAATGGCGGTCTTCCGCCTCGTAGCCGTAGGCGGAGGCCTCATTCGCCACCACCGGCATCAGTCCGATTTCGGCATTCTGCTTTTCGACCAGATCCTCGCCTGTCTTGCCCTGTACCTCGCGACTGAAAAACAGCTTCAGCCCCGCGTCGAGTGTGTTCCACGACATCGAGTACTCGGGGCCAAGCAGCTCGGCACTGAGCCTGAGTCCCGCGCCGATGAAGCTCCACGACGTCGTGGCTTCGCCCAGCACCCGCAGGCCGTCCGCCGTCTCAAACTCGATCATCACGCTGGCGAAGTCTTCCGACGGGTGTTGTGTATAGTCGACTTCTTTCCCCATGGTCTGCGCCAATTTCTTGGCGTAGTGCGGCCGCGACCACTTGAGGCTCGCGATGTGGCCGGTGACGCGCACGGGCTTCACGGTGGCCAGCGATTCGCCCGGCTTGGTGAGGAGATGCCGCACCACCAGCGCCGAGTGGCACATCATGTCGTTCAGGACGCCGCCGCCCTGCAGGTTGCCGCGCCAGAACCAGGGCGAGTGTGGGCCGGCGTGCTCTTCGGCGGCTCGCGCGAGATAAGGCCGCCCCGTGAGCGCGGCACCGCGCGCCCAGAGAATGGTCCGGCCCCGCTCGACCTGGGGGGCGAACAGCTGATTCTCCAGATAGCCGTGCTTCAATCCCGCCCGCTTCACGAGCTCGACGACCTGCGTCGCCTCGGCGACGTTGCGCCCGAGGGGTTTTTCACAGACAATCCCCGCGAGCGTGGCGCGACCCCGTTGCACGGCGCTGGTGATCTCTTCGACGTTCTCAAGGCGGGCGAAATTCGGGGCCGTGAGCCAGATGGCATCGATGGCGGGATCATCCACCATCTCGGTGATGGACGTGTAGGGTTTCGCATTGCCGATTTCGAGCCGGCGGGCCAGCGCGGCTGCGTCCGCCGCACGGCTTTGATCCGGATCCCAGATCCCCAGCACGTCCGCGTCCCGTACGGCCTGGAGCCCTTGGAAATGGAAGCGCGCGTTGAAACCGGCGCCGACGAACCCGATGCCCAGTCGCCGCTCGGCCATGTCAGTGTCCCCCAAGGCCGAGCTTGGCGAGCTGCTCAGGGGGACAACCCTGCCAGTCCATCACGAACACGTTGCCCTTGTACTGAATGTCCGCGACACCCATCTGGCTGGACCAGAATCCCGTGGCGGTCAGATCTCGGAACCGATTGAAGAAGTTCACGCCCTGATGCAGCGCGGCCGGCGCCTTGTCGGGCCAGGCGATGTCGTCGAGGATGGCGCTCCGCTGGGCATCCTGGGAGGCCAGGAAATCCGTTCCGAAGCGCCGACGCGCTTCGTTATCCAGCCACGCCAAGCCGCCGCGCATCCACAGCTGCTCTTCGGGATACTCGGCCATGATGAAGTCCATGAATTCCGGGGTTCCGGCGTCGGTGGCGCTGCCGGAATGCTCGTCCTTGGGAATGACCAAGTCGACCAGCATGCGTACCGTCTGCCATTCATGCTGGGAGAAGAACTTCGGGGCGTAGGTCTGGGCCGGAGTCGCGAGCAGCTCGCGCAGGAAGCGCGAGCCGCGCTGCGCCGCGGCCGGCGGCAGTCCAAAGGCCCCCACGAATGGAACCGCACCGAGCAGCTCAACGGCCTGGCGACGATCCATCACAGCGCCCCCTTCTTCATTTGATCGGTGATGTAGTCGCTGGTCCGCATCGACAGCGCCAGAATCGTCCACGTCGGGTTCTTGTCGGCCTGGGAAACGAACGGCCCGCCGTCGGTCACGAACAGGTTCTTCACGTCCCAGGCCTGGCAGTTCGAGTTGAGGACCGACGTCTTGGGATCGCTCCCCATGCGCGTGGAGCCCAGCTCATGGATGATACGCCCGCCGGGGGCGATGCCATAGTTGTCCTCGGGACCCGACTTGCCCCACAACAGGGTGCCGCCCATTTCGTGGATCAACGCTTCGAACGTGTCCTGCATGTGCTTGACCTGCTTGATCTCGTGATCCGACCACTTCCAGTGGAACCGGAGCACCGGGATGCCCCAGCGATCCACCGTGTCGGGGTCGATCTCGCAGTAGCTGTCGTCATTGGGGATCATCTCCCCGCGGCCCGAGAATCCCACCACCGAACCGTAGTAATGGCGGTACTTCTGCTTCAGATCCGTTCCATACCCGCCGCCGGCGCCGGGCAATCCCTGGATCCCGCCCATGAAGCCGTAGCTCGGCATGCCGCGGCCACCCCACACCTCGATGTGATAGCCGCGGGGGAAATCCAGCTTCTTGTTGTCGAGCCACCAGGGCATGTATAGGTGCATGCCCCCCACGCCGTCTTCGTTGTGCGGGATGCCGTCGACGAGCTTGGGAATGAACCCGCCCAGGTCAGTGCCGGTAGTGTCGGTGATGTACTTGCCCACCGTCCCGCTCGCGTTGGCGAGCCCCTGGGGGAAGCGCCCTGAGCGGGAATTGAGCAGCAGGCGTCCCGATTCGAGCGCGCTCGCCGCCAGCACCACGACGCGGGCCCGCACCAACTGGTCCTGCCCGGTGGTCTTGTCGATGTAGGCGACCCCGGTAGCCCGGCCGCTCGCATCCGTCATCACTTCACGCGCCATGGCGTTGGGGATGATGGTGAGCTTGCCCGTCGCGAGCGCTGGCTTCAACAGCACGGCCGGGGAGGAGAAGTTGGCGTTAGTGCGGCAGCCTCGGCCGCACTGGCCGCAGTAGTGGCACGCTGCGCGGCCGTTCAACGGTTTCGTAATGATCGATAGGCGTGAGGGGATGCAAGTGATGTTCAGGCGATCGGCGGCCTGCTTGACGAGCAGCTCGTAGCAGCGCGGCTTGGGGGGCGGCTGGAAGATGCCGTTCGGCTCGTTGGGGAGGTTCTCGTTCGAGCCGAACAGGCCGATGAGCCGGTCCACGCGGTCGTAGTACGGTTTGACGTCGTCGTAGGTGATGGGCCAATCGTCGCCCAATCCGTCCAGTGACTTGCGCCGGAAATCGTAGGGTCCGAAGCGGAGCGAAATGCGGCCCCAGTGGTTGGTGCGGCCGCCCAGCATGCGGGCGCGAAACCAGTCGAACCGGCTTCCGGGCGCGGTCGTATACGGCTCGCCTTCGATATTCCAGCCGCCCAATCCCGCATCGAATTCTCCCCCGAACTGGTGCTCCTTCGTATCCCTGCCCCGTCGGGGCGATTGGTAGGCCCACTGCAGCATGGCCGAGTCCTCGGTGGCGAACCACAGCGGACCTGCTTCGATGAGCGCGACGTTGGCGCCGGCTCTGGTGAGCGTGTAGGCGGCCATGCCGCCTCCGGCCCCGGAGCCGACGATGCAGACGTCGTAGGGAGACTGACGGGCGAGGAATGTCATGGGGGTCAATGATGGCGCCCGGAGGGCAAGTCGGCTACTGCGGGTGGGGCTGCCGGGAACCGGGGGCCGGATCCCGGTTCTCGGTCTATTCGTCCAGCGACTGGCGGATCTTCTCAGCCAGCTCGGCCAGCGCAAACGGCTTCTGGAGATAGCTGCGGCCGTTCAACGAGAAACCGAGCGCGGGATCCTGCGCCTCGGGGTAACCGGACATGAAGACGACGCGCGTCTCCGGCCGGCGGGCCGTGAGCTTGTCCGCGAGCTGCGGGCCGGAAAGTCCCGGCATGACGACGTCGGTGAGCAGCACGTCGATACGGCCGGGATGCTTGTCGACCAGCGCGAGCGCCTCTTCAGCGTTCCGCACCACCAGCACCTCGTAGCCCAGGCGGGGCAACCCCTTGCTCACGACCGTTCGGACCTGGTCGTCGTCTTCGACCACCAGGATCACCTCGCCGCCCGAGCGGGCTGGACCCTGGGCGTCGACGCCGAGCTCGGGAACGGTGACTGGCGGGGCCGCGGGCAGCGAGATAGTGAACGTCGTGCCCCGGTTCATCTCGCTCTGCACGTCGATCTGGCCGCCGCTCTGCTGGACGATACCGTAGACGGTGGACAGCCCGAGTCCGGAGCCTTCGCCCTGCGGCTTGGTGGTGAAGAACGGATCGAAAATGAGCGGCAGCACCTTGGCATCGATACCGGTTCCGGTGTCGGAGACGATGAGCTGCACGCGCGGGGCCGCGGGGGCTCCACCGTCGCCGTCCCCCTCGTGGCCGTTGACGGTGGTCGTGTGGATACCCAGCATGCCGCCGTCCGGCATCGCGTCGCGCGCGTTCAACGCCAGATTCATCACCACCTGCAGCATGTGCCCGGGATCGACGAGCACGTCGGGCAGTTTTGGATCGAGCGCCAGGCGCAGCTCGATGTTCTCCGGCATCAGCCGGCGCAGCATGCCGGTCGCTTCGCCCAGCAACAGGTTGAGGCTCACGGGGACGGGCTGCAGCATCTGGCGGCGGCTGTAGGCCAGGATCTGCTGCGTGAGCTCCGCGGCGCGGAAGACGGCGCGCCGGATCTGGGCCACGTCGTCGCGCGAGGTGGGCGAGATCGACGGGTCCTGCAGCACCAGCTCGGTATAGCCCGAGATCGCCATCATCAGGTTGTTGAAGTCGTGCGCGATCCCGCCCGCGAGCCGGCCCAGCGCTTCCATTTTCTGGGCGTGCAACAGCTGCTCCTGGCTCTGTCGCAGCGCTTCTTCCATGGCGCGGCGCTCAGTGAGGTCGCGCAAGTTCAGGACGATGCCGTTCACGGCCTGGTCGGCGAGCAGGTTCGTGGCGATGACTTCCAGGGAACGGGTCGCCCCCCCGTCGTTCAGCTGCAGCTCCTGCACGCGCGGCCGGCCCGGCTCGCGCTGGGTGGCCTCGAGCAGCACCAGCATCGCGGGGCGCAGGTCGGGCGGGAGCGCGGACAGCACCGAATCACCGAGGCCGCCCGACGGGAGACCGAGCACCCGATCCGCGTTGGGGGAGGCATAGGCGACCGCGCCGGTCGGATCGACGACGAGGATCGCGTCCTCGCCGTTCAGGATCAGCGCGCGCCAGCGCGCCTCGCTCGCGGCGAGGGTGCGGCGCTCAGTGGCCAGCGCCTGGGTCTCGGTGCGGTGGCGGGCCGCGCGCCCGAGCAATCCCCAGATCAGGCTGACGGCGATGAGGACGGCGACGAGCGAGGCGATGTTGGCCTGGCGAATGGCGCGTTCGCCCGCGGTGGCGTAGTAGGAGCGCGCCTCACCCAGCGAGATGCGCAGATCTTCGAAGGCGGGGTCGACTTTCTGCTCCGCGACCTTGATTCCTTCCGGCCGATGGTTGGCGTCGAGCAGCTGGAACATCTCGACGACGCCGGTGAGGTAGCGGTTGACGTCGCCTTCCAGCTGCTGCAGCGGCGCCCGGTGGCCGGCGCGCTCGTGCAGCTCGGTCAGGAACCCGGCGGCGCGCGCATGGCTCAAGGGAATGTCGCGGCGGTGGTCGGGACTGATGTAACCCGTCCGGGCTTCCCATTCACGCGCCGACAGCAGGTTGAGGGCGCCCTGGAGCTCGGCGAGCGCGACCTGAATGCGCTGGTTCCTGGCGACCACCCCCTGCAGCGAATAGAGCAGCGCCGAGGCGGCGACTCCGATCAGGACGACCGTGAGCCCGCTGCGCAGCGGGGTCCGGAGCGCGGTGGGTGGCGCGCCCGCTGGCACGGTGACTGGAGTCGTTCGTCTCATTCTGTGGAGTACCCCGGCGGGAGGAGTCGCTCCCTCAATGATCGCATGACGCGGCGCATCCGTCTACGGGCCCGCGTGTGGCGGCCGTGCCGCACTTCCTTCACCCTTCGATGATGCCGAGCGGCGGCGTCGTCTGCCACTTGCCGCGGGTGAAGTCAGGGATGTCCTGCGGCTTGCCGCGCGCCGCGACGGAGCGCTCGGACAGCTCGACGATGACGCTCCAGGCCGCGGCGTCATACACGTTCTGGTCGGTGGGTTGGCCCGCCCGCAGGCACTGGATCAGCCGCCAGTCTTCGAGGAAGTCCATGCCGCCATGGCCGCCCGTGGCCGTGCGTACGCGCTCCGACTTCCACAACGGATGTTCGAATTCTTCATAGTAGCGGTCGAGCGGCTCCCAACGGTCCTCGGGACTGCGGCCCTCGATGTACACCCGGTCGGGCCACCCCTGGATGATCCCCTTGGTGCCCTGGACGAGGTCGAGGCGACTGTAGGGCCTCGGGCTGTTGGTGTTGTGCCCGAGGTAGATCGTCTGGCCCTTCAATGTGCGGACCAAGGTGACGTTGACGTCCCCCAGCTTGTAGGTCTCGTGACGGCGCGGATCCGTCTCGGCGAAATGGGCGGCGGCGTACTGCTCCAGTCCGCGATGATTCGAGCTCATCGAGACGAGGAAATCGAACCGGTTGCCGCGGTTGACGTCCATGCACTGCGCGATCGGCCCCAACCCGTGCGTCGGATAGAGATTCCCGTCGTGCGTCTGTGACCAGGCGCGCCGCCACAACCCTTCGCCTTCTTTGGCGAATTTGAGCTCGCGCAGGTCGTGCAGGTAGCCGCACTCGCCATGCAGGATCTCGCCCAGCAGGCCCAGCCGGATGAGATGCAGCGCCAGCATCTCGCGCCGGTCGTAGCAGCAGTTCTCCATCATCACGCAATGCCGCTTACGCTTCTCGGCGGTCTCCACCAACTGCCAGCAGTCGTCCGCCGTCATCGCCGCGGGGACCTCGGTCACGGCATGCTTGCCGCTCTTCATCGCGGCCAGCAGCACCGGGACGTGCCACTCCCAAGGCGTCGCCGTGTAGACGAGGTCGAGCTCCTGTTCGGCGCACATGCGCTCGAAGTCGCGCGGGCCCCGCGTGTAGCCGGCCGGTTTGGGCTGATCGGCGGCCACGACCGCGTCCTGTGCCCGCGCCACCTTCCATTCGACGATATCGCAGACGGCGCGGATCTCGGCGCCTTCGATCTTGAGCAGGTTGTCGACGTGCACGCTGCCCATCCCGCCGACGCCGACGAAGCCGATGCGAACGCGATCCATCGGCGGTGCGGCGAACAGGGTCGTCCCCTGGGCGGCAGCCGGCTGCTGGGCCGCGAGGCCGGGGGCGAGGGCGGCGCTGAGGCTCAGCGCCGCGGTCGTTTCCAGGAATTCGCGGCGAGTGGGAGCGGGCATGACTACTCCTTGGCCCGGAGGACGCCGACGGCGCCCTTCGTGGCATCGGCGAACGCATGTGTGACGAATGGGTACGCACCGGGCTCGGCGAGGCGCACGTCGAATATCGCTCCGCCGCCCACCGGTACCGCGACCGTTTGGACACCGGACAGCGAGGGGGTCGCGGACGCGTCAAGATAAACGTGGTCGAAGATCGCGCCGACGACATGGAACGCGGAAATCCGGTTCGGGCCGGCGTTCACCACGTACAGCCGAATCGGCTGCCGCGGCGGGACGAGAATCGGCGCCGTGGCATACTGCGCCGAACGGCCGTTGAACGTGACGTAGTCCGGCGCCTGACCGAGCAGCTTCTGCCAGTCGAGGGTGAGAACGGAGGTATCCGCGCCACCCGCCTTCTGCGTGTAGAACTCACTCTGGACGAGCACGAACTCGCGGGCCGGGGTTCGCCTCCGCGTGGGATCCACGATGATTGCGCCGTACATGCCGTTGGCGATGTGCATCGCGACCGGCGCGGTGCCGCAGTGGTACAGAAACGCGCCCGCCACGCGGGCAATGAAACGGTAGTGCAGGGAATCCCCGGGCAGCACGTTGATGTAGGCGCGGTCGGGGGCGATCTCGGCCGCATGAAAGTCCATGCTGTGTGGCACGGGCGCCCGGTTGACGAGGGTGAAGTCGACGGTGTCGCCCACCGTGACTCGCAGCGGTGGGCCGGGGACCCGGCCATCAAACGTCCAGGCATCGTAGGTCACGCCCTGGGCGATCGTCACCTTGGCGTGGAGAATCTCGATTCGAACCCGCCGCAGCGTAGCCGCGATCGGCGCCGGGGCGCGTGGATCCACAGGGGCGGTATCGGCCGAGCCGATCGCCGCCTCGCCGTGAGAGACGTCGGCCGCGGGGGCCGTTGACGGCTGCGGCGGGGCTTTGGTGGATGCCGGGGCCGGTCGTTCGCGGCCGCAGGCCAGGAGCGCGCCGGAGAGCAGGACGACGATGGGGGAGCGTATCATAGCGGGGAAATTGACCCGCTTCCCAGTGACTGCGCCAGCGAGCCAAATTGTGTCCATGAGATCCGGAATCGCCCTCCTCGTGTTGATCGGGTGCGCTGCGCCGTCGCACGCACCGCCGGCCCCGACGCCCGGGGCGCTGGCCCGGGCCGAATCGCTGTTTCTCGAGGCCCGGACGCAGAAGGACCGGCTCGACGTCGCCACGTTGTCTGGTCTCCCCGAAAGCGCGGCGGTGCAGCGCCCGCGCTATCTCGCCGCGCGCGCGGCGCTCGTGCCGGCGCTGGTCGTCGACTCCACGGCCCTCTCGGACAGCCTCGACCGCCGCGCGTTGCGCGTCATGCGCAAAGTGCTCTCCGCCGAGCTGACCGTGACTCCCGAGCCACCGGCGGGCACGGCGGCCGTCGACACCGCGACGTGCCGCTACGACGCGCGCCGTTTGTCCGGGACCGATTCGCTCGAAGCGCGTCTCTACGCCTGCTATGGCATCGCCGCCAATGACGTCGTGGTGGACGGGGAGCGGTTCGACCGCCTCACGGTTTTCGGGTTGTTGGGAAGCACCGACGATTCCGCTCGGCGTCGGCGGTTGTTCATGGGACTGGACCGCGTGTGGCGCAGCGTGAACGGGAACAACGACGCCGCCAGCCCCTGGCGTGAGCTGCTGCGGCGGCGCGCCCGCGTGTGGGGTGCGGGGCCGACGCCGTTCGCGCGCCGGGTCACGGAGCTCGGTTTCTCGCCCGACGGCGTGCGGGACTGGCTGGTGCGCTTGCTGGAGATCTGGCGCGCCACGCTGCCGGATTCGATCCTGGAGCCGTGGGATCTCTACTATGCGATGGGCGGGGCGAGCCGGCGGCTCGGGCCTCGCGTCCCACGCGATGCGCTGCGCGCCATCAACGATCGCTTCTATCGCGACCTCGGTGCGGACCCCAACCTGCTGAATGTTCAATATGACCTCGACCCTCGGGCGGGGAAGGACCCGGTCGCATTCACGACGTTCGGCGGGCGACCTGGTTTTCAGGGCGGGTCCTGGAGTCCCGGCGCACCATACATCTCGAGCTCCTACCCGACGGGAGGGTTCGACAACCTGGGACAACAATTGCACGAAATGGGGCACGCGATCCACATCGCCGGCATCCGCACCCGACCGGCCTTCGCGGACTGGCCCGATGCCGATCTCTTCACTGAGGCGATCGCCGATCTCGCCGACTACGAGGCCACCGAAGGGCGGTGGCAGCTGCGCTACCTGGGCGATTCGGCGTCGACCGCCGAGAACCAGCATGCCAGGTATTTCGGACTGGCGCTGGACGCCTGCTGGGCGCTGTTCGAGGATCGCTTGCAGCGCGACACCACGCTCGACCCGAACCAGGTCTGGGCGGAGCTCACGGGCCGCTACCTGCGGGTCGTGCCGCATCCCGAGCTGTCCTGGTGGGCGATGCGCGGGCAACTGATCGACGCCCCCAGCTATCTGATGAACTACGCCCTCGGCGCCTTCATCACGGCCGATCTCCGAGGGCGCATCAAGGCGCTGCATGGCGAATTCACGCTGGGCGATTCGACGTGGTACGGGTTCGTGCGGGACCGGATCTTCCGGTTCGGACTCGAGCGCTCGTCGCGGCGGGTGATGGAAGACTTCCTCGGCCGCCCGCTGGCGCCGGCGGCGCTGCTCGAAGACCTGCAGCGGGGGGTCAGCCCAGGAATGCCCGATCCAGGGAATTGAGGCACCCTTTCACGTCGAATCTCGTGGCGTTGGTCATGACGACCGTCGCCACGCCTGCGGCGCGGTACACGCGCATCTCGCAGTGGAATCCCCCCCCACCGCCTTCCTTGTAGAAGAACGGAATGCCGCCGAGATCGCCGACGTGCCAGCCGAGCGTCATCGGCACGACGCGGCCGGTGGCGGTGCGCTGGGAGGCGTAGAACAGGTTGCGGGTCGCCCGGTCGAAGAGCGCTGACTGCGGCCGCAGCTCGTCCTGGAGCAGCTTGCCGAACCCCCGCGCGGTCCCGACCAGACCACCGAAGGCCGGCCCGTTCAAGTAGTGCGGCTCGATCCGCAGCCAGGGCCCCTCGTAGTCACCCAGGAACTCGCGGTCGATCAACAGGGGCTTCGCGAGGTTCAGGAACGAGTACTTCTCGAGATAGCCCTGCGCATGCCGCAGCGGGTCCGGGATCGCGTACCCCAGGTCCGCGCCGGAGATGCCCAGCGGGGCGAGCACGCGCTCGGTCACGTAGGACGTGAAGGGTTGTCCACTCGCGCCTTCCACGACGCTGCCCAGCAGCCAGTAGCCGAGGTTCGAGTACCGGTATTTCGTCCCCGGAGACGATGCCGGTCGGGGATGGGCGCGCAGCTCGGCCTCGAGGGCGGCGTGCTCATCGAAGCCGGCGTGGCGCGCGGCCGCATGGATCCAGCGCAGCGGGATCGGATTCGGAAGGCCCGACAGGTGGGCGAGCAGGTACCGCACGCTGATGCCCGGTCCATACGGCGTCGCATGGTACTTGTCGATCGGATCATCCAGCGCCGCCCGTCGCGCGGCCACGAGCTGGAGCACGGCCGCCGCCGTGATGGTCTTGCTCATCGAGTAGGCCATCATCGTGGTGGCGGGGGTCATGGCGATGTGGTGGCGGAGGTCGGCCCAGCCGCCGTCGTACTCGAACAAGACACGCTCACGGTCCACCGCCAGGTACTGCAGGCCGGGCGTCTTCGAGCGGGCGACGAGGGTACTCAGATACGCGGAGGCGTCCACGGTGGCTTGGAATCTAGCGCATGGGTCTTGCCTGGCCGACGAGACCGATACAGCTTCGGCGTCCGAACGCCGTTCACCCCGAGGACCTATGCTCGACGCCATCGTGAAAGCCCTGGGCGACAGGGCCGATTACTACTTGAAGTTCAGCGCCCCCAAGATCGCGAAGCAACGCTTGCATCTGCCCGGTCCCGACTGGGTCGACCAGGTGTTCGGCCCCAGCGACCGGAATCCGCGGGTGCTCGTGAACCTGCAGCGGATGTACGGCACCGGGCGGCTGGCGGGCACGGGGTACCTCTCGATCCTCCCGGTGGACCAGGGGATCGAGCATTCGGCCGGAGCGAGCTTCGCGAAGAATCCCGACTACTTCGATCCCGAGCACATTGTGAAGCTGGCGATCGAAGGGGGCTGTAACGCCGTCGCGTCGACGTTCGGCGTGTTGGGCGCGGTGGCGCGCCGTTACGCGCACAAGATCCCGTTCATCGTGAAGATCAATCACAACGAGCTCCTGACCTATCCCAACAAGTTCGATCAGATCCTGTTCGGCACGGTGCAGCAGGCGGTGGACATGGGGGCGGCCGCGGTCGGTGCGACGATCTACTTCGGCTCCGCCGAGAGCGGGCGGCAGATCGTCGAGATCAGCCAGGCGTTCGCCGAGGCGCACCGCCACGGCCTCGCCACGATCCTATGGTGCTACATGCGGAACAGCGCGTTCAAGAAGGACAAGGACTATCACCTCGCGGCGGACCTGACGGGACAGGCCGATCACCTGGGTGTCACCATCGCAGCCGACATCGTGAAGCAGAAGCTCCCCGAGAACACCGGCGGCTTCAAGGCGCTCAACATGGGTGACTCGACCTACGGCAAGTTCGACGAGCGCATCTATACGGAGCTCTCGAGCGACCATCCGATCGATCTATGTCGCTACCAGGTCGCGAACGGGTACATGGGGCGGATCGGGCTGATCAATTCCGGCGGGGCAGCAGGGAAGAACGACCTGTTCGACGCGGTGATGACGGCCGTCGTCAACAAGCGGGCCGGCGGGATGGGATTGATCTCAGGTCGCAAGACGTTCCAGAAGCCGCTGAAGGATGGAGTCGCGCTGTTCAATGCGATTCAGGACGTCTATCTCTGTAAAGAGGTGACGGTCGCCTAGGGTGCGAACCGGTAGCACCACGCTTCGCCTTCGAGCACGATCTCGTCGGTCTGACGCGTGACCTGCACGCGCAACTGACACACCGGCTTCGTCGCGTGCACGCTCAACACTTCGGCCTCTGCGGTGATCGTGTCGCCAATGTAGACCGGGGCCGTGAATTTCCAGTTTTGACTCAAGAACACGGTGCCCGGTCCCGGTAAGTCGGTCGCCACGAGTGCGTGCAGCAATCCGGTCGTCAGCCCGCCCTGGACGATCAGTCCGTCGAGCTTCCCCGTCCGCTTCGCAAAACCGGCATCGAAGTGCAAAGGATTGTGATCGCCAGTGAGCTCGGCGTAGGCCGCGACGTGGTGGGGAGTAAGGGTAAGGCTGCGACGAGCACGCTGACCGATGATTAGGGTCATGGAGAAAACCTACATCTAGACACAGGTCTTCTGAGAAGCTGTTGACTAACCACCGCTACGCGTCTCTAGCCCCTTGGCGTCCGTCTGACCGACTGAGCACTAGGGCGTGCTCTCACCAATGGATCGCACCCAGATGTTCCGATACCGAACCGGATTGCCGTGATCTTGTAGCAACAGGGGAAGCGCGTCCGCGTGCGCGGTGTACGGCGGCTGTCGTTGGTGCGCCGTCGGTCCCGACAATTCCACGTTGTCCTGTACCACAATCCCGTTGTGTACTACCGTGAGCCGGGCGGGGCGCAACACCTTGCCGCGTGCGTTGAAGCGCGGCCGGTGGAACACGATGTCGTAGCTCTGCCAGACACCCGGCGGACGGCTGGCGTTGACGAGCGGTGGGTGTTGACCGTACACCGCGGCCGCCTGGCCGTCGGCGTACGTGGCGTTGTCGTAGGAATCGAGTACCTGTACTTCGTAGCGGCTCATCAGGTAGACGCCGCTGTTGCCACGCTCCTGCCCCTCACCCTGCGGCGGGAGCGGTGCCATCCATTCGACGTGCAGTTGGCAATCCCCAAAACCGCGCGTGGTGTGGATCGACCCCGTGCCGCCGACGATCTCCATATACCCGCTGTCGACCCTCCACCGGGCCGGCCCCGAATCGGCCTCCCACTGTGAGAGATCGGTGCCGTCGAACAGCACGACGGCGTCGGCCGGCGGCGCATCGGGTCGGGCCGTTGGGCCGGGCGCGACGACTGCTGGTCGCGGCCGATCCATCGAGTGGATCGGCCAGCGGGAGGAGACCTGTGCGGCAGCTGGGAATGTGAGGCCGGCGCAGGCGAGACCGAGCAGCCGGGCGATCCGTTTCACGTTGCTCTCCTTCGTGTTCGAGCCCCCGCTGACTGAAGAAACCTTACACGCATTCTCGTGGATTGCTTGCCCCATCCGGTCTAGCTATCGCGCAAACCAGGCTGATCCGATGGAGGGTTCCATGACGAAGCAGCGTGCCTTGCAGACGATCCTGGCGGTGGCGGTGTTCGGGCTCGTGTTCTCGGGCGTGTTGACGTATCGGGAGTTGTTCGGCACCGCGGCCGCAACGTGTCCGTCGCCCGGCGCCCCCGGGACGGTGTTCGGCTACCCGGCGTGCGTGTACGGGTTCTTCATGTACCTGGTGATCACCGGCGTTGCCGTGGCGGGACTGCGCGCGAAGAGCTAGTCGTCGCAGGGCGCATCCGTTCACCCCTGCGCCGGCGGGGATTTCTGCTTGTCGCGCTTCCGCTTCTTGAGTCGGGTCTTGCCGCGCGTGCCGCGGAAGATCTTGCCACGCCGGGTGCGCCTGTCGCCTTTGCCCATGATCATGCTCCAGAGTCCGGGAGGCCACGAATGTAGCGCGCCGAGCGCTGGCGCGCTCGTAGACGGCGGCGTAGGTTGCGCCGCTACGGGAACGAGCGGCGGAGTGCGCATGGAGCGAGACAACGGCATAACCTGGGGTGGGGTGCTCGGCCGGTTCCTGTCGGCGCTGGTGCTGGTCCACGCGACCTACAATCCCGAAAGATTGTCGTACTACCACTGGGCGATCGCGCCCGTCATCCGTGGCGAGGGCCTGGGCGGCCAGGGTGCGCTCAAGCTGATCGCGGGAGTGGTGCTGATTATCGCCTGGGCGGTGTTCCTGCAGGCGACGCGCCGTTCGCTGGGCATCACCGGCGCGCTGCTGGTGACGGCATTGGGTGGCGGGATCATCTGGCTCCTGATTCAGCTGCACCTGCTCTCACCCACGAGCCTCAAGGCGATCACGCATCTGGTACTCGTCGTCCTGAGCGTCGTACTGGCCGTGGGGATGTCGTGGTCCATCGTGAGCCGCCGGCTGAGCGGTCAGATGGACACGGACGACGTCGGGAGCTGACGCGCGGCGCTAGGCCCGCCGGCCGGCGTCGCGTGTCGCGGCCGGCGCGCTACGCACGAACGCGATGTAGTCGGTCGGCATCGGCACGCCGCCGCCCTTGCGCAGGGCCCAGGCGATCTGGCCGCGGTGATAGGCGCCGTGCAGGCACACGTGCAGCAGGATGTCCTCGATACTGGACGTGAACTCCTGGCCCGCGCTGTTCCGGTAGGTCACCCCGCGCGCCACGTCGGCCGGGGCGAGCGCGTCCACGGTGGCGGTCAACTCGCGCTGATTCGCCTGCACCAGCTCCGCGCACGCTTCGAGTGTGAGCGTGGGCCAGACTGGGTGGCGTGGTGTTTCCCCTTTCAGCCGGGCCAGCCACACGTGCTCCGCGGCGAGCACATGCGCGAACAGCTCGAGACAGGCGGCATCGGGTGCGGTCGCGCTGCGCAGCGCGGCCAGGACCCGATCGTCCGCCCAGGCGAGGTGCGCCACCAGCTTGGCGAGGGGGTGTGACATGGCCACCTCCGCATTGGGGCGGCGTCCAGAGTCAGTGGACGACCTGAGTGATCGCGGTCGAGTCCCCCAGCATCAACCACTCGACGATCGAGAGGGGCAGGCTGCCGTACGACAGCAGAGTATCGTGGAACGCGCCCAGGCGGAAGTCGTCGGGGTGGAGGTCGCGGTACCTCCCCAGGAGGCGGAGGATCTGCCACTTGCCGACCATGTAGGTGATTTTTTGCGACGGGCTGGACGCGGCGCCCGCGGCCTCTCCACGAGCGGCCTCCCGGTCCAGGCCGCCGGCTTCCATGAAGTACCGCACGGCCTGATCGAATGTCCAGCGTCCGGTCTGGAGATTCACGTCCACCCCGATGCGCGCCGCGCGATAGCGCGACAGACGCAGCACCTGCCCCTGCGACGCGGACTGCTCGGGGTAGAAGCCGGTGCGCATCAGCATCTCTTCGGTGTACAAGGCCCAGCCTTCGATGAACACCCCATCCGAGTGCTGGCGCCGGATCTCGTCGGGCAGGTGATTGGCGATCGAGAGCTGGAGAAAATGGCCGGGGATCCCCTCGTGTCCCAGGATGGGACGCGGGTCCTCGATCGCGGCCCGAATGTAGAAGTTGCCGCTCGCCGGATCGTAGGTCGGAATGAAATAGAATCCGCTCGAATCGACGTCGTGCACACCGGGCGGGTTCATGAAACCGCCGGGAGACGTGGGCTTGAAGGCTTCG